>Ga0272446_1003298_pt1 | contig 20573 bp, 28 predicted proteins | sample YNPCB0061_FD_194587 | JGI IMG/M metagenome (GOLD analysis project Ga0272446, IMG submission 194587) | Hot spring microbial mat communities from Yellowstone National Park, WY, United States - YNP-CB-006-1 | ecosystem: Environmental > Aquatic > Thermal springs > Hot (42-90C) > Sediment | place...
TAAGATGGTTAGGCGATGGGCATTTAATCTCGGCGAAAGCGGGAAGGGATTGTGCGCAAGCAAGTTTCTTGCGGTTTCTATCACCAGCCCTTCGTCATAGTCAATGTCGTAGAGCAGGCGGTTTTCTGTGGTCGGGAGCGCGTTGAGTTTCTCTAAGAGATGATGTTCCAACTCCGTTGGGGTCATCGGCATCGTTGTTGAGAGTTTAATTTCGAGCGGTAAGGAACAGAAAAAGCAAAACGTTCCGTTCGAAAAAGCCGCGCGCCGCGTGGCGAATTATTGTGAACGCAGTGCGTTCATGATTCGGTTGGCTGTGAGCGGGCGCGGTTATTCAAAGTCGTGTTCGAAATACTCGACGGCGCGCTGCGCCCTTCCCTGCTGCAATTTTTCTTGTTGGGCGATTTTTTCCGCCACCCGTTGCTCCAAAGTTTTTGCGGAATCGTAGCCGTAGTGTTTGAGCAGGTAGTTAAGCGCGATCACTTCGGCGATGACTGTGATGTTTTTGCCCGGATAAATCGGCAGCCGAATATGCTGCACATTGACGCCCAAGATGTCGATTTTCTGCGGGTCGAGTCCGGTGCGGTCGTATTCCATGCTTGCGTCCCATTCCAAGAGTTCTATGACGACCTCGAGCCGCTTTTGGTAGCGAATCGCACGCACGCCGAACATGGCTTGCACATCAATGATGCCGAGTCCGCGAATCTCCATAAAGTGTCCAACAAGCGGTGTGCCGGAACACATTAAGACCGATTCGCCTTTGCGCGTAATGACGACGGCGTCGTCTGCCACCAAGCGGTGTCCGCGTTCAACCAAGTCGAGCGCAATTTCCGATTTACCGATGCCGCTCCTGCCGACAAGCATCATGCCAATGCCATAGACATCGACCATTGAGCCGTGATAGGTTTGATAGGGCGCAAATTGGTCGTCGAGGAAATCCGTTACCAAGTAAATAAACTTCGTGGTAGAAATCGTTGTGCGGAAAACGGGAATGCCCGCGTCGGTCGCCATTTTGAGCAAGGACTTCTCGAGCTTGTTTCCGTCGGTCAGGCAGATGCACGGCATTTTGTAGGCGACAATGTTGGCGAAGGCGGCACGGCGTTTTTCCGCCGAGAGATGGTTGAGAAAACGCGACTCGGTATTGCCGATAATCTGCACGCGCTTGTATGTAAAGAGGTTTGTAAATCCCGCCAGCGCTAAGCCCGGACGATGAATGTCGCGCTCGATGATTTTGCGCGACAGTTCAGCTTGGTTGAGCCGCTCCAACGCAATGCCCAGCTTGATGCTGATGTTGTTGTAGAGGTCTTCGACCGTGATGGACTTTTTTTTGAGCGGCTTTTTATTGAAATCCATTGGATACAGCGATACAGAAACATGAAGGATAGAGTAAGGGTAAAGGAATGAACACACTTTCCTTTACCCTTTTTGTCTTTTTATCTGTTGCTTTTAGAGGTGTCTGATTTTTTCTTTATGCTTTTGCAGTTGCTTGCAGATATTGGCGACGCAAGCGTCGATGGCTTTCTCGTAAGTTTCGGCGGCTTCTTTGGACACAAACGTGTGGTTATGCATGTGTGCGGTGATTTCCGCAAGTTTGTTTAGCACACGGTCGTTTTTTTGATGGTCTAACACGATGTGGCAGTCAGTTACGCCGTCGAAATACTTATTGAATTCAACGACGGCGGCGCGGGCGTATGCCTCAACGGCGGCGTTGTTTGCCGCGTGGCGCAGCGTGAACTGCACCTTCATGGCGCTTTCGGCAAGATGCGGTGTGTGCATAGTTTATCTCCTGTTTTTCGTTTAGAGATGCAAAAACCTTGCCCAAACGAGACAAGGCTTGATTGACGTCGGACAATTTCCAACGCAAAGTTCAGGCTTTCGGGTGCGCTTTTTGATACACCTCCTTCAGGCGCTCGAATGTAACATGCGTATAAATCTCCGTTGTAGATAGATTGCTGTGTCCCAGCATCTCGCTCACGTTGCGAAGGTCTGCGCCGTGGTTGAGCAGATGCGTGGCGAAGGTGTGGCGTAAGACGTGCGGACTTTTTTTTCTCATTTCCGTAACTCCCAAGAGATGCTTTCGGACAAGCCGCTGAACAAGCATCGGATACATACGCTTGGCTTTTTCGGTCAGAAAGACGGCGAGCGCGTCTTCCTTATTGCTTACCGAATTGATGTTAAGGAAGTTTCGGCGGACTTCAAAGTATTTTTTTAACGCTTCTTGCGCCATTGCGCCAAGCGGCACCAGTCGATGTTTTTTGCCCTTTCCCAAAACTTTCACGACGCCGCCCGTCAGGTCAATATCGGGCATATCCAGACCAATCAATTCCGACAAGCGCAAGCCGCAGCCGTAGAGCAGTTCCAGCATCGCACGGTCTCGGCTGCCTTCCAGCGTGGTGCTGTCGAGTTTAGCAAGTTCGTCCTCGAAGAGTTTGCGCGTTTGGTCTTCGTTTAGAAATGTCGGCAGCCGTTTGTCGGTCTTCGGCGTCCTGACCAGCGCGGCGGGCGACGCCGAAAGCACCTCTATCGAGACAAGAAACTTGAAAAAACTTTTTATCGCGGCCAACTTCCGACCAATCGAGCGCGGCTCGTACTTCTCCATCAAGAGCTCGCCCATAAACAGCCGAATCGTGAGCGCATCGATTTCTGCCACATTGACCTGCTCGACGGACGACTTCTCGAAATGCTTTTGAAGAAAGCTGAAAAATTGGTCGAGGTCGGTTCGATACGCCGTGGCGGTGTGCGACGACACGCCGCGCTCTTTTTGCAGCGCCTCAATGAAGCGTTTAAGCAACGGGTGCATAACAAAAGACGGTTAGATGTATAACTGCCCATCCATCACAGTTACGGCGTAGCCGCTAATCGTGAGTTCAACGATGTTATCGCCCTCGACGGTTAGTTCCGCCCACACTCTGCCGCCGCGCGCAATTTCATAGCCTTGCTCGAGCGTTACGGGAATTTTTCCATTGCCGCGCACTCGACCGTTTTGATATAAGTAACACGCTAGCGGACCTTGTGCTGAACCCGTTACAGGGTCTTCATCGACGCCCCAGAGCGGCGCGAAAAATCGTGAATGCGCTGCGCTCGTCTGATATTTTGTGTCGGTCGTAAATGCGCAGAACGCTGTAACGCTGTGCTTTGCCGAGAGGTTTTTCAAGGCTTCGCTGTCGGGCTTCATTTTCAGGAGCGGCTCGCGATTGATAAACGGAATGAACACATAACCATTGTTCGCCTTCCAAACCGGCAACGAGTTGTCTAAAAGTTCCATCGGCACGGAAAAGGCGTTGCAGAGGTCGGACTTCTGTCCGCCATATTTTTCGAACGTGGGTACTGGCAAGCCCATCGTTACGCGAATAATTTTTTCATCACGATAGACATGAATTGGCAATACTCCGCTTTTGGTTTTAACGCGAAACGAGTGGTCGCCAGCGGCATCTAAGCCGTAAAGCCCAAGTTCAGCAAGCGCATGAAAGGCGGCAATCGTCGCATGTCCGCAGAGGTCAACTTCAACCGCAGGCGTCATCCAGCGCAGGTTGAGGTCGTAGGTTTTGTCGGTTGGCGAAAACAGAAACGCCGTTTCGGAAAGGTTCATTTCGCGGGCGATAAGTTGCATCTCATCGTCTTGCAGTCCGTCGGCGACCATCACGACGGCGGCAGGGTTTCCCGTGTAGGCACGGTCGGTAAAGGCATCGATTTTTTTAAACTTATAGGTTCTCATGGTTGGCATGGTTGGTTGTGTCGCGCAGTGAGCGTCGACGGAAACATGTTGTCGAGAAATTACACAAGAATTTCGCGTCGTCGAAACGCTCTAATGGATTTTCTTTCAGACATTATCGCGAATGAACTTCGGGTCAATGTTGAGTTTGTTGTAAAGTTTCTCGGCAAGGCCAATATCAACTTTTTGATGTCAAACACTTTTTGGTAAGAGTGAATCACGTAGAACATCTCGACAGTGAATCGGGACTTTTTTGTTTCTTGAAAAATCAATAGCGACTACCCACGCAGCTTATCTAAGAGCGTATTGAGCGTCGCAAGTTCAGACTCGGAAAGCGTCGAGAAAATCTTTTCCATTTCTTGCACTTTGACGTCCAGCGCGTTGAGTTTCGCTAAGCCACTTTCAGTAATAGCAACATCGACGTTGCGTCGGTCGGTGGGACACTCTTTGCGCGTGATGAATCCCTTCTGGCGAAGTCGCTCAACAATGCGCGAGGCATCGGACATCTTATCGAGCATCCGTTCTCGAATCAGTTTTACCGACGCAGGATTTGGATGCTGACCGCGCAGGATTCGCAAGACATTGTATTGCTGCATCGTTAAGTCTTCACCCTTGAAAACTTTATCAAGTTTGGCAGTGTACCAATTGAACGTGTAAATCAAATTCACACCTGCCTTGTGCGCTGCATTGCGAAACTGCTTCTGGTGAATTTCGGCTTCCAATTTCATATCGATGGTTGTCATGGTCAATGAAATTTAACCCAGCGTTCCCATCATACCCAATTGATATTCCATAAATGCATGTTCCAACTCTTTTTCGGTGTTCATCACAAACGGCCCGTAGCGCGCCACTGGTTCGCCGAGTGGCTTGCCAGAAAAGAAGATAAACTCTGCCGCTTGGCTCAATGAGGCGTTTTTTACGCGCACAAGGTCGCCATCGTGATTAAACCACGGCATCTTGCCGCGCGAGATGCTTTCACGGCCATTGACAAGCAGCGTTCCTGAAATAGGATACAGAAATGTGTTATGGTCTCGATGCATTAGAAGCTCAAGTTCGGCGTCGGGTCGAAGCGTATAGTGATGATACTCGACCGGCGTGTTGGTCTTTATGGGCGACGCCGTGCCGAAGGCGCTGCCGATGAGAACCTTCGCGCTGAAATTTTCTCCTGAAACCGTCGGGATCTCTGTTGCTCGAATTTCTTGGTAGCTCGGCTCCATGTTTTTGTGCGACGCTGCAAGGTTAATCCACACCTGAAAGCCATGCATCTCGCCGCCGTGTTGTTTGACGGCGTCAATCGGCTGTTCCTTATGCACAATGCCGCGTCCCGTCGTCATCCATTGCACATCGCCTGCGTTGAGCGACGCTGTATTTCCTAACGAATCTTTATGGTTGAATCCGCCTTTCAGCATGTAGCTCAAAATCTCAAAGCCTTTGTGCGGGTGCGCGCCTGTGCCTTTGGCTTCGCCCGCCTTGAAATGCACGGGACCGAACTCATCGACGAGCAAAAACGGGTCGATGTAAGAGAGTCCACGTGTTGGAAACGGTCGATTGACAAGGAAGCCTTCGCCTTCCATGACTTGCATGACCGGCACGAGTCGCCGAATGGTTGCAAGCGATTGAGTCGCTGTTTTAGGCTGTTCTGTGGTGTGCATAACGCCTCCGTTGCATTTAAAGCAGTTGGTGGTAAGTGATTGGTGATAAAAAAGGCGAGATTGCTTTTCAACCTCGCCTTGTGGTTCTTCTCTCTGTCTCGAGAAAAGTTATCCTTTCTTGACGAGTTCAATGTCCGCCGTGAGATTGACTTTTTCGCCGACGAGTAAGCCGCCGCTTTCAAGCGTCTTGTTCCAGACCAAGCCGAACTCCGTGCGATTGACCACGCCCGAAATTTTGAAGGCAGCAACCGTTGCACCCCAAGGGCTTTTTGCCGTGCCTTTGAAATCGACATCGAACTCAACGGGCTTGGTAACACCGTGCATCGTCAGGTCGCCTGCCAGCTTATATTTCTTGTCGCTAACCTTCGTGAACGACTTACTCTTGAAGGTGATTTGCGGATACTTTGCTACATCGAAGAAATCTGCGCCTCTCAAATGTCCGTCGCGCTTTTCATCTTCGGTGTTGATACTGGCGGCGTCAATTGTCATTTCAATTTCGCTACCCGCAAAGTCGTCGCTTTTGGCGTTCACTTTGCAATCGAATTTTTTGAACTTGCCCGTCGCCTCGGAAATCATTAAGTGCTGAACCGAAAAGCTGACATTGGAGTGCGAGGCATCGAGCGACCACTGCGCAGAGGCAACTTGCGCACCGACCAAGAACAACGCGAGAAACAGAGCTTTTTTCATAGATGTATAAGTTATGGTTAAGTGTTTAACTGTAATGAACTACAACGAATGACACAAATATAAGTTTTAACAATCAATGTTACAACATTTTAATTAAGATTGTAAGGAACCGGCTAAGGCTGCCAGCCTTGCTTTCCGATGAGCGGCACAAAGGCAAAGTCATGGGTTTGATGTTCGTAAATCGTGTCGCCTTGTCGATGAAAAATTGACATACGTTGTTTCGTCTCATTGCCGATGGGAATAATGAGCCTGCCGTTGTCGGCGAGTTGCTCGAGTAAGGCTTTCGGCGCGTTGGGCGAACCAGCGGTAACGAGAATCGCATCGAAGGGCGCGGCGGAAATCCAGCCGAGCGAGCCATCGCCCAAACGCTGCATCAGGCTCACGTGCAATTTTTCAAGCGTCTGTTTTGATTTTTCGTAAAGTTCCGCATGGCGCTCTATCGTAAAAACGCGATAGCCAAGTTCAGCGAGAATTGCCGCCTGATAGCCCGACCCTGTTCCGATTTCCAACACCTTTGAACCCTTTGTGTAATGATCGGCAACGATTTCTGTCATATAGGCAACTGTAAAAGGCTGAGAAATCGTTTGGTTCTGCCCAATCGGGAACGGCGAATCTTGATAGGCCACATCCCAAAACGCTGTGTCCAAAAAGAGATGCCGTTTTACAGTCAAGAACGCTTCCAAGACGCGCTCATTTTTGATGCCGTTTTGGCGCAAGAGCGCGGTCATGGCTTCGCGCTTTGGTCGATATTTGTGGTCTTGGTCTTGCATAGCGGTTTTGCTTCGTGCGAATCTACCATAATCCGATGTAACTTTGCGCTCAACCAAAACAGCTATGAGCAATTCAACGCTTCCTCAACACGACGATGCGCCAAATAACCGGCGAGAAATTTTCGGCTGGGCGATGTATGACTGGGCAAACAGCGCGTTTAGCGTTACGGTCATTTCGGTTTTTTTAGGTCCGTATTTGACCAGCATCGCCAAAGCTGCCGCCGACCCAAACGGTCTTATTTACTTTTTAGGTGTGCCGATTAAATTTGACTCGCTCTTTGTTTATGCCACGTCAATGTCTGTGCTTTTGCAAGTCTTTTTCTTGCCACTGCTTGGCGCGCTCGCCGATTACTCGCATTTGCGAAAAACCTTGCTCCAACTTTTCTGCACGATTGGCGCGAGCGCAACGGCTGGCTTGATTTTTCTATCCGACGGTTGGCACTGGTTTGGCGCAGCGCTGTTCATCGTTGCCAATCTTTCCTTCGGCGCGAGCGTTGTGTTCTACAATGCGTATCTGCCTGACATTGCCAGCGCGTCGGAGCGCGACCGAGTTTCATCGTTTGGGTGGGGGCTGGGCTACTTGGGCGGCGCGTTGCTCTTGCTCTTGAACCTTGCCTTTTTCACCTTTCGTGATGCGCTCGGCGTCGAGACAAGCTGGGCGGTGCGGATTTGCCTTTTGTCGGCGGGCGTGTGGTGGTTTGGCTTTGCGCAATTGTCTTTCGCCCGATTGCGTTCTCGTTATGCCATACGCGCGTTGCCTGCGGGCGAAACCGCATTGAGCGTGAGTTTCAATCAACTCAAAACAACATTTCGCGACTTGCGCCGCTCGCCCGATACGCTGAAATATCTTGTAGCGTATTTGCTCTACAACGACGGCGTTCAAACGGTGATTGCCACTGCCTCCGTCTTCGGGTCAGAGGAAATGAAAATGGATTCGAGCGAGTTGATTTTGGTGATTTTGATGGTTCAAGTCGTTGCATTCATCGGTTCGTTTTTGTTTGGTTGGCTGGCGGAACGCTTTGGCGCGAAGCCCTCGATTGCACTAAGCCTTGTCGTTTGGAGCGCCATTGTGATTTACGCTTGGAGTTTTCTGCAAACAACGGCGCAGTTTTGGGCAATGGCGGCGGCGGTCGCCTTGGTCTTGGGCGGCACACAAGCCCTGAGCCGAAGTTTGTTTTCTCAAATGATTCCGAAGGGACGCGAAGCTGAATACTTTTCGCTCTACGAAATTTCTGATAGAGGCACGTCTTGGATAGGTCCGCTGCTCTTTGGCTTGGCGAATCAACTCTTCGGCGGCTTGCGTTACGGCTTGCTTTCCTTAGCGGTTCTCTTTGTATCGGGCTTGGCGCTCTTGCTCCTCGTCAATGTCGAGCAGGCAATGCGCGACGCTTTCAGCGCGTCGGAAGAAGTTAGCTGAACAGCATTTTTAACTCTATGGAAAATTCGTTCAGCACGCTCGATGCGATTTTTCCGTCGAGTGTGGCAGCGGAGAAAATTCGGAGAAAATTTCATATCCGTTGGGCGTGTTAAGGTAAATTTCTGCCGAAGCGTTCTGTGCATCTATAGCCAATACTCTTTCACGCCGAAGCATTCATACAGTTTCAATTTTATCGACGCGGTCGCGCACGACAGACGAGGGCGAAATGATTTCCACTGCCAAATCGGGCGTACCCACCACGCCGTCATTGGTGATGATGTCTCGACGCGCTGTTGTGATGAACAGTACGTCGGGCTGAACCAAATTGTAGTTGTCAAAAGACACATCAACAGGCGCATAAATGATGCCTAAGTTTTTTTCACGCACGATTTTGTCTATTTCGCGGAACTGGTTGCCGGAAATGATTTGGTGTTTTGGCGCGGGCGATGGTCTTCTTACAAGTTCTCCGTTAATGAGTTCGTATTGGGCAAGGTTGTCGTCGGAAAAATCCATGTCTCGAAATTCAGCGACGGTGATGCGTTTGGTCAGCGTAGTCATTTGGCGCGATGTTGATGTTGCGTAGTGTTAGGTGTAACTTTACGCTTGAAGACACAAATGCCTGTCCACTAACCGTTTTGCTGTATGCCGAAAATTATCCGCGACGAATCGACCACCAGTTCCTATTGGGCAGCCGTAAACACGCTTGGCGCGTTGCCCGACGTCCATATCATTGCCGATGCGCCTATTGGGTGCTACAACCTCGTTGGCGTTGCTGTTATCGATTATACTGACGCGATTCCTTACCTTCGAAATTTCACGCCGACCGACTTGACCGAGAAAGCCATTTCATCGAGCGGCACAACGGGGATTACCAAAGACACCATTGAAAAACTCATCGGCACGGGCAAAACGCTGATTGTCATGTCGACTGCCGAGAGTGAAATGGTCGGCGCCGACCATACGCAAATGCTTGCTGCGCAGTATCCCGATGTGAAGTTTTTTTCGTCCAATTCGCTCATCGAGGACGAATGGGTTGGTCGAGACCGCGTTTTAGCGTGGTGCTTCGATAACTACGATGACCGAAAGCCTGCGTCAATACAAGCGGGCACGGTAAGCATCATCGGTCCGACATTTGGCTGCTTTAATTCACCGTCGGATTTGCACGAAGTCAAACGTCTGATTGCAGGCGCAGGCGGCAGGGTCAAAAAGGTTTTTCCGATGGAATCGACGCTCGCTGATATTTCGGAATTGAAGCATAGCGATGTCATCGTCGTCATGTATGAAGAGTTCGGTAAATCTCTTGCCGAAAAACTCGGTCGACCAATTCTGTATGCGCCGTTTGGGCTTTACGCAACAGAGCAGTTCATTCGAGACTTAGGAAAGTTGTTAGGCACGTCCGACCAAGCGGAGGCGTTCATCAAACTGGAAAAACAAACGACGCTGAAACTCATTTGGGACTTGTGGCGCGGTCCGCAGTCGGAGTGGTTTCCGACGGTCAATTTCGCCGCGTGTGCCTCGCGCACGTATGCCAAAGGGTTGAAGACATTCCTCGAAGGCGAGTTAGGAATGACGTGCGCGTTTTCAATCGATTCGGCTGTCGCCGACAACAGCGACATTCGCAGACGCTTGCAAGAGAAGCCGCCGCAGGTGATGTTCGGCAGAATCGTCGATAAAATGTATCTGGCGGAAGTTGGGGCAAAAACGTATTTCGTGCAGTCGGGCTATCCCGGTCCGTTTGTGCGGCGCGCGTTGGGAACGCCATATATGGGATTTTCGGGCGCGACTTATTTGGTGCAGGAAATTGTCAATCTGCTTTACGACGTGCTGTTTCAATTTTTGCCCTCGCACAAACGCGGCTTTGAATTTGTACAGCCCGATAAAAAATTCGTTTGGACGCCGGAGGCAAACGAGGCACTTGCGGAGCGCACCAAACAAGCGCCGTTCATTTCACAGATTTCGTTCAGCCGCGAACTGAAAACCAAAGCCGAACTTTACGCGCAGAAAAATGGTCTTGACGTCATCACACCCGACGTGCTGTTGCGTATCAATTAAGCCAATTAAATCATCATCGTGTAAAAGAAATTGAGCAAGAGGATATGCTCGACGCGCACAGGCGTTGGCGCAGTGCGGTTCAAGATGCGATTTTGATAAAGCACATCGACGATAATTCCGGGAAATCGGAATCGAGCGCCGGTTTGAAATCGATTTTGATTCCAGATGGGCGGCTCGGTGGTCAGAAACCACTCATTGTTGATGAGCCATGAAAAATTCCCGACAATCGGAATGGCAATTTCGGGGCGAATCCGAAACCGCCACGAGCGAATCGACTCGAAAAAAATATCTTCTGGCGAATGCCACGATAGGCTTTCGGCTCTTACTCGCAAAACGCCCGGCGCTTCACCGACCTTGAAATCGTGCCACAGTTGAAAGGAGAAAATGTCCAAGATGCGGCTGTTTATCGGCGTCAAGAAAATATATCCTGCACCTAGTGATGTCGTGGGCGACACTCGATACAGCCCGTAGAGCAGGAAGACAACGGTTTGGAACTGCGAGAGATTTCGAATCATTCTGTTTTGCGCGAAGAACTGCATCGACCAAGGCGACTCGCCGAACTTCGTTGTGAGCATCACGCTCGACCAGTTGACAATATCATGGTCAATGGATTGAGACCGCGCTGCTTTGCCGAAGCAGAGTAGTGTCAGCAGCAAGATGAGGATACTGCGTTGCATTGCTTGAAATGTTAAAAGTTCGTTTATTTTCTTGTATCAAACGTCTTGGTTTTTGTTTGAAACTCCAAACGATAGGACGACCAGCGTGCTTTTGCAACTTCGTTGCGCCGTGAAGACGCGAAACGCCGTAGCTCATTGTGAATGTGATTTCAAGACCTGACATTCAATTTTTCATCATCAACCGAGTGCGCCAATGACGACCGAAAATGCAATCACTGAAACGCAACCGCCTGTTGGCCACACGCCTCCCAGTGGCGACCACCCCGACTTGGACATCATCACCGAGATTGACATCTCGCACCTTCAAACTGAAGACGATAGCTCTGCGGACAGTATATTTTCCGAGCGACAGCAGCGCCTGCTCGTCGACACCCTTTACGCCGACTGGGCGACCGACATGCCGTTTGGCGCGCTTTCAAATGTGGGACTTTTTTACGGCCTGCATCGTCCGCCTGTTGTGCCAGCCGAGAAACTTGCCAAACAATCCGATGAGCGCGCTAAGCAAGCTGAAGGGCGGGCGAAGAAGTTTGCTCAAAAATTACGCGACTTAGGCATCAATCCCGACGAGGGTTGAGACGCCGCTCGATTCAATTCAATCATCAATGACCTTCTCAACACGCATCATTGTTATTTGTATCGCTGTCGCAGTTGCAGCAATGGCTGTTGCAAGCGCGGTCTATATCGTCGTCGTTAAAGTGCCAACTGACCTTGCACGGAACGCCGCCGATGGGCTTCGCCAAACGCTCAACTTTACGCCAGAAGTCCGATTGAACGGAACTGTCGTCGTGCAGCAGTCCGCGCCGATTTTGGAGCTTGCAACTGTCTCGAAAGACATTTTGGTGGAAGATGCCTACACACACACTTTTTTTGGCAGCACGAAAACGCTTGTCGTGCGCGGCGTCTTCACTGCCAAAGCGGGCTTTAATTTGAAAGAAAAATTCCTTTTGACGGTGAAAACGAATCCGACGACACTTGTCGCTGAATTTCCGGCGCCGAAGTTGCTTTCGCTCGAGATGACTCAATACAATGTTGTTCAGGAAGAGAGCGGTTGGTGGAACAAACTTACGATCGAAGAGCGCGAAGCTGCTGTGAACCGTTTGCGCCAAAAAGCGCACGCTGAAATTCTCGCCTCGAGTATCTTGCTCGATGCAGAAACCCTGATGCGCAACCAACTGCACTCGACGCTCGCCATTCACAATGCGCCGATTGACATTTCCATTCGCAGCGTTGAAACACGCTAATTGCCAACGCCAAAACGTTTGCTTAACTTTGTCTCTCGCTTGATGTATATCTAATGACGAAGTCGACCTTGCTTGCTGAACTGGCGCGATTCAAACAAGACCGTATTCGCGGACTTTTGATTGAACTCGACCTTGCAGAAAAGCTCGATCTCTACGAACCCTTGCGCCAACTGGTTCAAGATACGATTGAGGCACATCGCTCGCCGTTTATTGACTCGCTTGATTGGGACGTCGGGGATAGCCGTTTCAAGCCAGATTTTTTAGTGCATTTATTTCACGACGACCTTCATGAGAAGCATCTTGGCGCAGGCGATGTGAGCGACTTGGCACGTGTTCACTCTGATGCAGAACTTGCCGAACTTTTAGCCGTTATGACATCGCTGCTCGAGAACATCGCCGCGCTCGGTATCGACGGCATGAAACTTAACCCAACACTCTACGAACCGTGACACGCATTTTTTTTACGCTTTTGTGTTTCACCATTGCTGTTCCGCTCTCGGCACACGAATTTTGGCTCAAACCTTCAAAATTCATTTTGAAAAAAGGCGAGCGGGCAATGCTCTCGCTCTTGGTTGGCGAAAACTTTGCAGGCGAGCCGTGGAAATTCAATCAGAGCCGCGTCATTACGTTTGTGCAGTGTCATAAAAACGAAGCGCAGCAGATTACGCCTGTCGTCAAAGACAGCGTTGCCATACCGATTGACCTTATGTTTAACGCCGATGGCACGCATCTTGTCGCGCTACACACCACGCCGAAGTTTATTGAACTTGATGGCAAAAAATTTACCGAGTATCTCAAAGAGGACGGACTTGACGACATCCTTGCGCTTCGTGCAACACGCGGTGAATCGGAGAAATCGGGTCGCGAACTCTACCGCCGATGCGCGAAAACACTAGTTCAGACAGGCAACGCCACAGACAGCACATTCAAACGCATTATGAACTTCCCGCTTGAAATCGTGCCAGAAACAAACCCGTATTCCATGGGGTCGGCATCGAGCGCGAACATGAGTGTCCAAATTTTCTTTAAAGGCAAGCCGCTTGCCAACGCGCTGGTTAGAACTTGGCATAAAGCGGGCGGCAAAGTCGAAACGGCGTCGCTGCGCACCGACGGCAATGGACGCGCATCATTTGCCTGCACAGCGACGGGCGAGTGGATGGTGAGCCTCGTCAAAATGGTTGAAGCAGAAGATAAAACACAAGCCGACTACGAAAGTTTTTGGGCGTCGCTCACCTTCGGGTTTGATTCCTAACACCATTATTTATGGCAGAACAAAACATCTTGATTGAAATCGACAGAGAACTCAACCGTTTGTTTCGTCACCTCGATGCGCTCGGCATTGACGAGTTGGACATTGACCTTGCCGACGGAAAGCTCGTCATTGAATTTGAAGACGGGGTAAAGTTCATTGTCAACCGACAAAGCGCGACGAACCAAATTTGGCTTGCCGAGCCGCAGGGCGGATGGCGATTCGATTTCAAAAACTCACAGTGGATTGATGACAAACGTGGCATTGAACTTGCCAGCGCGCTCTCGGAACTCATGACGGCGAAATTGGGGCAGAACATTTCACTGAAATAAACTTATTCTAATTCAAACCAAAGGAGGCTCTATGGAAAATTTAATGAATATGCTGATGTCGCAGTTAGGCGGCAGCGCAATCGAGCAAGTCAGCCAAAGGCTCGGCGCAGATTCCAACACGACACAGACCGCGCTCAATGCGGCGATTCCGCTCTTGATGTCCGCGCTTGCCCGAAACGCTGCGAATCCCGATGGCGCGCAGGCACTGCAACAAGCCGTTACACGCGACCACGACGGGTCGATTTTAGACAATGTCATGGACTTTCTCGGCAATCCTGAATCGGCAAACGGTGCTGGCATTTTGAGACACGTTTTGGGTGGACAGCAAGAGTCTATTCAAACCGCGCTTGGTCAAAGCACAGGCTTGAACGCCGGACAAATCGGTCAGTTGCTTCAAATTGCAGCGCCGCTGGTGATGGGCGCGATTGGCAAAACCACGCAACAACAACACCTTGACGCAAATGGGCTCTCGCAGTTTCTCGGACAGCAGCAGCAAGCGGTCGCTGCGCAAGCGCCTGACCTGATGTCGATAGCGACGAAATTTCTGGACGCCAACGGCAACGGCACAATTTTAGATGAGGCGGCCGGACTCTTGGGCAATTTGTTTAATCGGAAATAATTACACATGGCAAGCGCGGGAATTTCAAACGACCTGCTGATTGCAATGGGCAGCGCGCTTTCCGAAGCCATCGACGCGCCATTTGAGATGCTCAATATCATTGAACTCAAAGGGGGCAGTCATCGCACGGTGCGGTTGGAGACAACGGCTGGCACATTTTTCGTGAAATGGAACGACGCGGCTTACTTGCCAAACTTCCTCGCTGAACAGCGTGGGTTAGAGGCGCTTCGCCAAACAAGAACATTTCGACTCCCCGATGTATTCGGGGTTACAGAGCGCGAGAATCACGCGTTTCTTTTGATGGAGTTTATTTTCTCGACCGAGCCAACGGCTCAGTGCTGGGAAAGTTTTGGTCATCGGCTTGCTGCATTGCATCAGCACTCATCACCGACGTTTGGATACTCCGAAAATAACTTCATCGGCTTGCTGCCGCAGTCGAATGCACCCAAACTTAAATTTGTAGATTTCTTTGTGGAAGAGCGATTACGCCCGATGCTACGCCGCGCCTACAATTCGCATGTTCTGGACACCACTGAATTAACTCGTTTGGAAAAATTGATTCCCATGGTTGAGAAGATTTTCCCGCAAGAGCCGCCCGCATTGCTGCACGGCGATTTATGGAGTGGAAATTTTTTTGCTGACGAGTTTGGCAACCCTACGGTCATCGACCCTGCGGTGCATTACGGACACCGTGAGGCGGAGATTGCGTTTATGATGCTCTTCGGCGGATTTCATCAATACGTGTTTGACGCTTACAACATGGTCTTTCCGCTGGAACGCGGCTGGAAAAGCCGCATGGGCATCTACAATCTCTACCCGTTGATGGTGCATCTGTGTTTGTTCGGGCGTCAGTATTGGCCGCCGATTGACGAGACGCTGCGGCGGTTTAAAGTGTAGCGATTATGATGACTCTTTTCCCAACTCCGTATCCAGAATTGAGAAGCCAACAATCATGCCTTGTGCAAGATGAATCAGCACGTTGCCGTCGGCACTGCCAGAGTCCTCAGCGAAAAAACTGTCGTCAGCGTCTCGCTCTCGGTTAAAGACGACGTGTAGAATTTTTTCGCTGCCGTCGTAAAGATACTCGAAGTCGTGAAATTGAAACCCTGCGATGGCAGGCACGCTGCGAATCACGGCGCGAATCTGGTCTTCCATCATTGTGTCTCCTTCGGTTGTTTGCGGCGTTGAATCTATTCAAATTGATTGAGCATCCGCACGTCGTTTTCCAGAAGGTAGCGAATGTCGGTGATGCCGTAGCGAAGCAGAGTCGTGCGTTCAATGCCCATCCCCCATGCAAATCCCGAGTAGCGTTCAGGGTCGATGTTGCAGTTGCGCAAGACGTTGGGATGAACCATTCCGCTTCCCAATATCTCGAGCCAGCCAGTGTGCTTGCACACTCGACAGCCTTTGCCGCCGCAGAGGTAGCAGGTAATATCCATCTCCGCTGAGGGCTCCGTGAAGGGAAAGAAACTTGGTCGAAACCGAATTTTCACGTCGCTGCCGAACATCTGTTTTGCAAAAGAATACAGCGTGCCTTTAAGGTCAGCAAAGGTTACGCCCGTATCGACATATAATCCCTCGAGCTGATGAAACACGCACAGGCTTCTGGCGCTGACATCTTCATTGCGGTAGACTTTGCCCGGACAAATGACGCGGACAGGCGGCGCCTGCGAGAGCATTACCCGAATTTGAACTGGCGAGGTGTGCGTGCGCAGAACGACGTCCTTTGAAATGAAGAACGTGTCTTGCATATCTCGCGCAGGGTGGTCAGGCGGAAAGTTGAGCATCGTAAAATTATACTCGTCTTTCTCGATTTCCGGTCCTGTCGCAATTTGAAACCCCATTCCGAGAAAGATGCGCTTCATATCGCCGAGGACTTTTTGAACTGGATGTTCCGCGCCTAAAAATCCGCGCCTGCCCGGCAGCGTCAGGTCTATCACCGTCTCCTCTGTGCGCGTTGACTCGACTCTGGCTTTTGCGTCCTCGAACTTCGCTTCTGCCGATTGTTTGAGTTCGTTGAGCAGTTTTCCCAAAAGTGGCTTTTGCTCTTTGGGCGCCGATTTCATTTGTTCGAAAAGCTCCGCTATCTCGCCTTTGCGGACAAGGTATTTCAGCCGATAAGCGTCGAGCGTCTGCGCATCAACGATGTCAAACGCGGCAGTCTCCGCTTTGAGTTTCTCGATGAGGTCTTGCATCTATGTTACGATTTCAAATTGGGTTATTGACGATTGACGATACTCGACCTGCGCAAGCCATCGTCAATCGGAACATCCACAATCGTCAATGGTTAGGCAAGCGCAGCTTTTACGACGGCTTCAAAGGCTTGAATATCTTTTACCGCAAGTTCGGCGAGCGATTTGCGATTGATTTCAATGTTCTTTTCCGTCATGGCGGCAATAAGCCTCGAGTAGGTCGTGCCGTAAAGACGCGCAGCAGCATTGATGCGCGTAATCCACAAGGCGCGGAAGTTGCGTTTCTTTTGCCGGCGGTCGCGGTATTGATACTGTGCGGCTTTATCGACAGCGTGCTTAGCAGTCGTCAAGACATTTCCGCGATTGCCCCACATTCCTTTGGCGCGTTTGAGAACTTTTTTACGTCGCGCGCGCGAGGCGACGGCATTTTTGGCTCTTGGCATTTTCGTTTAGAGATTAGACATTAAAAAGGTTTTCCCATCACCCGCGAAGCGTTGTAACATCACGCACTTACAGGTGAAGTTGGCGTTACATTACTAGCATTTCTTTCACCGTTGGGATCATGGCGTCGCTGACAAGACCCATTTGGCGCAGATGGCGTTTGCGCTTGGTGGCTTTCTGGCTCAAGTTGTGGCGCATGCCGACTTTCTTGCGCTTAATTTTGCCCGTCGCCGTTTTCTTGAACCGCTTTTTGGCGGCGCTGAGCGTTTTCATCTTTGGCATAATTGTCTCAATTTAGTTGTTGGAAAAATTTGATTACGATTTTGTCCCGACGGATTCGCGTTGGTCTTTCGCCTCTTGCATTTTCTTCTGCCGTTCCGCTTTTTCCGCCGCCGCCGCTTTTTCCTCTTCAGCTTTTTGTTGCGCTTCTTTGCGCTCAAGGGCGTCGATTTTCACCTTGTCCGGCACATAAAAGATATACAGATTTTTTCCCTCCAATTTCGCGGGACTTTCGGGCTTGCCGACAACGCTCAGTCGTTCCGTTAGGCGGTCAATGAGCGCGTAGCCTTGTTCTTTATAGACAATCGCTCGTCCGAGAAAGACGACGGTTGCACGGACTTTATCGCCCTTGCGTAAAAATTCTTCGGCGTGATTGGCTTTGAAGTCAAAGTCGTGCTTATCGGTATTCGGGTGAAATCGAACTTCTTTGAGTGCCGATGTTTTGGTTTTCTTCTTGGCTTCTTTTTCTTTTTTCTCGATTTCGTAAAGGAACTTGCCGTAGTCAGCGATTTTGCACACGGGCGGTTGCGCGTTGGGCTGAATCTCAATCAAATCGAGTCCTAATTTTCTTGCTTCGCGCAGGGCATCGCCTGTTTTCATGACTTGCTGGTCGCCTTCAGGAAAAATGACGCGCACTTCCGGAATACGAATTTCGTCGTTGGTGCGATGTGCCTTGTTGCGGTTTTTATCGCGCGTATCTCTAAAATCTTTCATTGCTTTCACTTAAAGGTTTGGGTTATTCAATTTCGGTCAGCGGCGCGTCAGGCGAGCGTGGATTTGGATATACGCCCAAACTGCGCGGCTCAATAATTAAATCGAGCGTTTCCATCACAATCGCACCTACCAGCGCGTAAGATTTTTTTGGCTCAACGATTGCCTCAAACCATGCTTTACGCCCACATACTTCAAGCTCGACTGCGCCAACAACGTCTCTTTCTGCTCTTGATTCATCGGCGTATTTCACAGGCGTTTTGCGCACAAATGGAAATTTTAATTCATTGGCAACCTCGCCCGGCAAAACCAAGAGCGTTGCGCCTGTATCGATTTTCGCGTCAAGTTCAATCGTCTTGCTCTCCGTTAGCGGATTGCGCACTTTGACTTTTGTATAAGTAATGCCCATCGTTCAAGTTGGATTTTTAACGATATATCGCTCGTGATACAACACCGTAACATAAAAATTTTCGTCTCTGACTTTCTCAGCAATCGCAATAATCCCTGCAAAAATTTCTTGCTCTGGTGATGGGTAGTAAGTCGTGTCTTTGAGAAACATCGTTAATGTTTTATCATCTTTGCTCATTGCGATTTTTTCCACCGTGATGTTTTTGTGATGCGTCGATTCAACTGGAAGTAACACATCGTAGCCTTCAATCTCCATGAACTCAAAGTCGTGCCACTCCCACGATTGCCCGTATTGAAACGGTCCTTCATGCTTTTCTATGAAATTATCCCATCGATATGCTTTGATTTTCTCGAATCTTTCAGGCGTTAGGTCAGCAACTTTCATTTCTTACAACAAAATTTCTCTCCACAGATACATTTCTTCGTTTTAGAATGTGACTTTTCACACGCTTGCGTCATATCTGCATAAAGCGAAGGTTAGTGAAGTTTATCACATCAGTTTTTAGCCGTTGCATATAGTCAGCAAGTCTCAAATCGTCCGTCAAAACTAAAAACTGATTTTTAACCAACTCTATAATCCCACTATCCGTCAAGCCGAAGGGCGCGAAGTGTTTTGTTCCTGCAATCGTCTTACTCGGTAAATAAAACTCTTCCAACACATGAATCATTTTCACAACCGTTGGCGCAAATGATTTCTTTACGCTTTCTGGCAGTTGACTTGCAAGGTTGCTCACTTCCGTTAAAATGTTGGGTGTTGTAACCACTTTCGCGAAAAACTTTATCACGCGCAGGAGTATCTCAAAGTCTTCCACTTCATATTTTATCGTTCGCTTGAATTGCTTAATCAAGGCTTTGTCATGCAATCCAACGCAGTAAAGCAGTAGCAAGTTGGTATCAATCAAAATGCCTTTTTGTCGGTAGCGCAAAAAGAGTTCGTCAAGGTAATTATTCTTCATTAGCCAAAATGCCGATTCTCATTCCCTTTACTTGTCCATCATTTCCAACTGTAATTTTGCGATACTGCCGTTTGACAACTGGATTCTCAATAATTTGCTCTGACATGCTTGGCGGTAATTCATACCCTATTGTGATAACCCAAGTGCCGTCATCGTCTGCATCAACCTCGTCAATCATTAGGTTTTTGAATTCTTCTTTCGTCAATCCGACCAACGCGTTCATCTCAAAAAAATAGTCCAACGCTTTCTTCGCCGCTTCTTTCGCACTAATCATTTTTGCCTCACTTTCTCATCACGATTTCTTCTTTAAGCAATGCGATTGCCTCATCAAGAGGCTTTGCGCCTTTGTCGCCTTCCTTGTGTTTGCGAATGGCAACGCTTTTGGTGTCGCGCTCTTTTTCACCAATGACGAACATATAGGGAATCTTCTTCAATTCCGCGTCGCGGATTTTCTTGCCGATTTTTTCGCCACGCTCATCGAGTTCGGCGCGAATTTTCATGGCTTTTAATTTCTCTGCCACTTCGCTCGCGTAATCCATCACAGCATCAACAATTGGCAACACGGCGACTTGCACGGGCGCAAGCCACAACGGAAAATCGCCTGCAAAATTTTCGATAAGCACGCCGATAAACCGCTCCATTGAGCCAAACGGTGCGCGGTGAATGATGACAGGTCGATGTTCTTTGTTATCGCTTCCTGTGTAGGTCAAGTTGAACCGTTCCGCCATCACATAATCGACTTGCACCGTTCCCAACTGCCACTTTCTGCCAATCGCATCTTTGACGATAAAATCGATTTTCGGTCCGTAAAAACTTGCCTCGCCAATGCCGATGAAGTAGTTGAGGTTCATTTTTTCAGCGGCGGTGCGCACGTCGGTTTCGGCTTGCTCCCACAGTTCGTCAGTGCCGCCGTATTTGGCTTTATTTGATTTATCGCGGAACGAGAGCCGCGTTTGCACATCTTTGAATCCCAGTGTTGAAAATACCAACTGCGTGAGTTCAATCACGTTGCACAGTTCTTCTTGCAGTTGGTCTTGTCGGCAATAGATGTGCGAGTCATCTTGCGTAAAGCCGCGCGCGCGTGTCAGCCCGTTGAGTTCGCCTGATTGCTCGTAGCGATAAACCGTCCCAAACTCCGCCAAGCGAATCGGCAGGTCGCGGTAACTGCGCGGCTTTGCATC
>Ga0272446_1003299_pt1 | contig 20570 bp, 16 predicted proteins | sample YNPCB0061_FD_194587 | JGI IMG/M metagenome (GOLD analysis project Ga0272446, IMG submission 194587) | Hot spring microbial mat communities from Yellowstone National Park, WY, United States - YNP-CB-006-1 | ecosystem: Environmental > Aquatic > Thermal springs > Hot (42-90C) > Sediment | place...
ATCAGGGGGGCGCAAGAAAAAGGCATCGCGGCCCTGATCATTGGCCCGGTGAAGCTTGCCACAAAGCTCGGTGCCGACGGCATCCACCTCCCGTGGAGCCGCACCGTCGTCCAGCAATTCAAGGAGGCACGGAACCTCGCGCCCCGCGACACAATCATTGGCGCAGATGCCGGACGGACCCGCCATGACGCCATGGAACTTGGCGAAGCTGGCGCCGACTACATTGCCTTCGGCATCCCGCCCGACGTTGAGGATTTAGCGCGCGCCGCGGCGCGCCAGCTTGAACTTGTTTCGTGGTGGAGCGAGCTCTTTGAGGTTCCCTGCGTAGCCTTCAACGTGCCCGATGCCCATACCGCCCAGGAACTTGCCCAAGCCGGTGCGGACTTCGTCACCTTGGCCCTGCGCTCGACCGACCCTATTCCCGAGGCCCTCTCCCGCGTCAGAGCATTTTCTGAAGCCATTAAGATCCACGAGACTGCGAAATGAGGCGAAACCTGACGATCCTGACGCGTTTCAGCCTGCTTCTGCTCACGCCGGTGGCAGCGGTGCCCGCGGTTGCCGAGACGAGCTCGTGGATCGCGCGCGAGGCCGAGACGGCGGTCCCGAAATCCGCACCAAACGCCGCTCCAATTTCGCAACCGGCAGCGACCACGAAAAACGCAAGCCCTGCAAACAAGAACTCCATCCCATCCGTGGTTCCGGCAACCGGAGACGATGCGGCCTACACAGCCTTTGATCAGGGGCAATATCTGACCGCCCTGACGCTCGCGGAGGAAGCCGCAAAACGCGGCGAGCCGCAGGCCAATACCCTGATCGCACGCATCTATGCCGAGGGCCTTGGCGTCCAGAAGGACGAGAAGAAGGCTTACGAATGGTACCGGCGCGCAGCCGAACTCGGCGACGTACAAGGCACATTTGCTCTGGGCGTCGCACTGGCGACCGGCCGCGGCGTTGAGAAAGACCGGAAGGCCGCCGCGGAAATGTTTGAGAAGGCCGCGCTCACCGGACATGCGGAGGCCAATTACAACCTCGGACTCCTCTTTCTCAAAGGCGACGGGAAACCGCAGAACCCGATCCGGGCCTTCCAGCATATCCGCTTTGCAGCTGAAAAAGGGATCGCCCAGGCCCAGTACGATCTCGCCGCCCTCTATCAGTCGGGAACCGGCGTCGATCCGAACGCCCTTGAGGCGGCACGCTGGCTGTCGCGCGCCGCGGAGCAGGGCCTCGCCGTCGCGCAGTATGACTATGCGGTCAGGCTTTTGCAGGGCTTTGGTCTGACCAAGGATGAACCGAAGATCCTGCCGTTGTTGAAAGCCGCGGCCGAAAAGGGAATCCCGGGGGCCCAGAACCGGATGGCTTACCTCTACCTCGAGGGAATAAAGACCGAGAAAGATCCCATCGAAGCCGCAAAGTGGCGGCTGATCGCCAGGAAGAATGGCTTTGAAGACAAGTCGCTCGACGACATGGTCGCCAAACTTCCGAAGGCCGATCGCCAAAAGGCCGAAGCGGCTGCCTCAGCTTTGACCGACCGCATCGAAGTCGATCCGGCCTTCGCTGAGGCGCCCTGATCCAAGGCCAGCCTTGCCACTCGTCCGAAGAGCCGCTAGAGCCCGGCAGCCCTTCTTCGCGCACGGTGCCGGAAAATCCCCCATGAACAATGTCTCCCCCACGCTCAACGTCATGATTACGGCCGCGCGCAAGGCCGGCCGTAGCCTCGTGCGTGATTTCGGTGAGGTCGAGCAATTGCAGGTGTCGATCAAAGGTCCGGCCAATTTTGTTTCGGCCGCCGACCACCGGGCCGAGGAGATCATCTTCAGGGAGCTTTCCAAGGCCCGCCCCGGCTACGGATTTCTGATGGAGGAGCGGGGCGAGATCGAGGGTGCCGACAAGACCCACCGCTGGATCGTCGATCCGCTCGACGGCACCACCAACTTCCTGCACTCTAATCCGCTGTTTGCAATTTCGATCGGCTTGGAGCGCGAGGGCCAGCTCGTCGCCGGCGTCATTTATAATCCGGCCGCCGATGAGCTATTCACGGCCGAAAAAGGCAAGGGCGCCTATTTGAACGACCGCCGCCTGCGCGTCGCGGCGCGCACCTCCCTGAGCGACGCACTCGTCACAACCGGCATCCCCCACCGCGGCCGCGAGGGACATCCGCGCTTTTTGAAGGAAATGGAACTGTTGATGCGGGAGGTCGCAGGCATCCGGCGTACGGGCTCGGCGGCGCTCGATTTGGCCTACGTGGCGGCGGGGCGCTTTGATGCCTATTGGGAGCACAACCTGAAACCCTGGGACCTGGCCGCCGGCGTCGTCATTGTGCGCGAAGCAGGCGGTTTCGTCAGCGACCTTCAAGGCGGCGACAAGTTTCTTCAAAGTGGCGATGTCCTGGCCGCCAACGCGACCCTTCACAAAGCCTTCGGTTCAATCCTGTTCAGCAAGACATGAGGACGGGCAGACGGGTGGGCCGCGCCAGTATCGACGCCCTGGTAGCTTCCCGGCATGATGTTGCCCGTTTTCGATGGAAGAGCCATACGCTAAGGTCAAAAACGATATGAACTCGCGGGGATGCTCCGGAGACGACGAATGGCCAAGATCCGCCCGGGAGACGCCGCGGCACTTGCACCGGTTACGCGGCGCTTGACGCCGCCGGGTATCTTTCTGCTGCGTATGACGATTTTCCTCACGCTGGTCGGCTTCCTGGCGGCCATCTTGTTCGATCAGCTGCAGCGCGCATTCATGAACAACCCGGGCCTCAACGGCCTCATCGTCGGCACACTGTTGCTCGGCATCGTCTACGCATTCCGGCAGGTCATTCGGCTTTATCCAGAGATCCGCTGGGTCAATGCCTTTCGCATCGCCGATCCGGGCCTGACGATTGCCGCCAAACCGGTGCTCCTGGCACCGATGGCGACGATGCTGCGCGACCGGACCGGAGCCCTCTCGCTGTCCACGATCGCCATGCGGTCTTTTATGGATTCGATCGGCTCCCGCCTCGACGAAGCCCGTGACACAGGCCGCTATCTTGTGGGCCTGCTCGTATTCCTCGGCCTGCTCGGCACGTTCTGGGGACTTCTGGAGACGATCCAATCGGTCGGCCACGCCATCGACACGCTCGATACCAAGGCGACTGACAACGTCCAGCTCTTCAGCGACTTGAAGTCCGGTCTTTCAGCACCCTTGAAGGGGATGGGCACGGCCTTCTCATCCTCGCTGCTCGGCCTGTCAGGCTCCCTCGTCTTGGGCTTCTTGGAGCTACAGGCAAGCCATGCCCACAACCGCTTTTATAACGAGCTTGAAGAATGGCTTTCCGGCATCACCGAATTGACCCCTGCCGGAACCCCGTCGATTTCGACCGACTACGTCAACCGCCAGCTACTCGGCGCCGTCGTTGACATGCAGCGCGCACTGGAGGACTTCACGAACCGCCTCGCCGAGCAACCCGTCGCTCCGCCACGCGTCATGGCAACCGGTCCGCATCAGTCGACGGACGAGGTCCGCGAACTCGCCCGCGGCGTCAATCAGCTCGTCAATCAGATGCGATCCGAGCAGAAGGTGGTCCGCGAATGGGTGGATGAACAGGCCCAGCAACAGGCCGAGGTTGCCAACATGCTGCGCAATCTCGCCGATTCGATGAAGCGCGGGGGCTGAGGGAATGGCGCGCGGGCGCTCCAGACGAGGCGGCGAATACGGCGAGTTCTGGCCGGGTTATGTCGACGTGCTGTCGACGCTTCTACTCGTCGTGACCTTCCTGATGTCCCTCTTCATGTTGGCACAATATTTCGCGGCGGAGGAGGCAAGCGGCAAAGATTCCGCGTTGAAGCGCCTGACACGGCAGATCAGTGAGCTCACCTCGATGTTGTCGCTCGAAAAGGGCAAGTCGCAGTCGGCGCAGGACGAGCTTGCGGCATTGCAGGCTTCTCTTGCCTCGCTGAAGGCAGAAAATGAGAAGCTCTCCGGTGCAGGTTTGAGTGCCGATGAACGCGCCAAGGCCGCAGAAGGGCGCATTGCTGCCCTCAGCGCCGACCTTGAATCGCAGAAAAACATTTCCAACGAGGCGCTATCGAAAGTCGACCTCTTAAACCAGCAGCTCATCGCCCTCCGCCGACAGATCGCGGCGCTGAACGAGGCGCTTGATGCCGCAGAAAAGAAGGGGATCGAAAGCGATAAGACGATTAAGGATCTCGGACAGCGCCTCAACGCCGCCCTCGCTCAACAGGTGCAGGAGCTCAAGCGCTACCGCTCCGACTTTTTCGGCCGGCTGCGTGAGCTCTTGAAGGACCGCAAAGACATAAGGATCGTTGGCGATCGCTTCGTCTTTGAATCGGAGGTTCTCTTTCCATCGGGTTCGGCGACGCTGACGCCGGAGGGCATGGCTGCAATGGATCAGATGGCAGAGGCCGTGCTCGAACTCGAAAAGGAGATCCCAAGCGAGATCGACTGGGCATTGCAGATTGATGGACACACCGACGCCCGCCCGATCTCGCGATCGCAATTCCCCTCAAACTGGGAGCTCTCGACGGCACGCGCATCCTCCGTCGTCAAATACCTCGTGTCGCGCGGCGTGCCGCCTGACCGTCTCGTTGCGGCCGGATACGGCGAGTTCCGTCCGATCGATCCGGGTAATACGGAAGAGGCGTTCCAGAAGAATCGCCGCATCGAGCTGAAGTTGACCAACCGCTAGCCCTGGCGGATCTCGATGACTCTCAGCCGACACCGATGAGCGACATCAGCCAGCTCATGATCTGTCCGTCGTTGTACGATAGATCGTACGCGACGACAGCAAATGCCCCGACGATGACAGCCAATCCTTTCATGGTGGAAAGGATCGGCCCAAAAAGTTAGCACTCGGCTAAAAACGAGCGTCGAAGCTCCAGAACCGCGTTCAGATGGCCTTACTTTTTTGTAAGGGCGCGCGCACCAACTCCGCCACCTCGCCTCCGAACTGCAATTCCGCCAGCCGGGCATAGATTCCGCCCCGGCGAATGAGCTCGCCATGCGTGCCCGCTTCGACGATGCGGCCCTTGTCCATCACCAGGATTCGGTCGGCCTTCTGCACCGTCGCCAGACGATGCGCGATGACCAGCGTTGTGCGTCCGGCCATGAGACCCTCAAGCGCGCGCTGCACTGCGCCCTCGCTTTCGGCATCGAGCGCGCTCGTCGCTTCGTCGAGCAACAGGATCGGCGCGTTTTTCAGGATGGCACGCGCGATGGCGATCCGCTGCCGTTCGCCCCCGGAGAGCGATGCCCCTCGCTCGCCGAGTTTCGTATTGTAGCCGTCTGGCAGAGCGCGGATGAACTCATCGGCCTGAGCCGCAACTGCCGCCCGCCGGATCTCCGATAGCGTGGCCCCCGGCGTGCCGTAGCGAATATTTTCGGCGATCGTATCTGCAAAGATCGCGACATCCTGCGGCACGAGGGCGATGCGGCGGCGCAGCGCCGCAAGGTCCGCCTCGGCGACATTCACTCCGTCAACCCGCACAACGCCGGCATCAGGATCATAAAAGCGAAGAAGTAGATTGAAGATCGTCGTCTTGCCGGCCCCCGACGCACCGACGAGCGCGACCGTCTGCCCCGCGTTCACATGGAAAGTCACATCCTCGAGTGCAATCTCCTCCGGCCGGGACGGATAGCGGAATGTCACGTGCTCGAACGCCACCGTGCCGAGCGCAGGCTGAGGCAACGCAACCGGATGTTCGGGCGAGCGGATCTCAGGCACAGTCGCCATCATTTCCGAAAGTCTCTCCGCCGCACCGGCCGCCTGTGTGATTTCACCCCAGACTTCCGACAGCTCGGCAAGAGCCCCAGCCGCGAACAACGAGTAGAGAACAAACTGGCCGAGTTGCCCCCCCGTCATTTCCCCCGATATGACGGCAGATGCTCCATACCAGAGCACACCCGTCACGCTGGCGACTGTAAAAAAGATTGCAAATCCGGTGAGACCAGCCCGCGCACGCATGCGCTGGCGCGCCGCATCGAAGGCCCGCTCGACGGCACGAGCGAACCGCTCCGATACCGCCGCTTCGTTGACGTAGGCCTGCATCGTCCTGTGTGCCGCCAGGTTTTCCGCCGCGTAGGCGGACGCATCGCCAAGCGTGTCCTGAGCATGGCGGGAAAGCCGGCGGACGACACGCCCGAACCCAACGATCGGCAACACGATCATCGGAATTGCGAGAAAGACGAGCGCCGATAACTTGGCGCTCGTGACGAACATCATGATCAGAGCACCGATGAGCATGATGAAGTTACGCGCCGCCTGGCTCAGCGCAACTCCCGCCACGGACTTGATCTGCGTCGTGTCGGCCGTGAGCCGGCTCATCATTTCGCCCGAGTGATTGCGATCGAAATAGGAGGGACCGAGCCGGGCAAGCTGAGCAAAGACTTTGCTCCTGAGATCGGCCACGACGCGCTCGCCGATCCAGTTGACGAAATAGAAACGCGCCGGGCTTGCGATCGCAATAATGAGGCCGATACCGATCAGCGTGAGGAAGTAACTATTGATCAGCGCCGAGTCGTTACCGCCGAACCCCTTGTCGATCATCCGGCGCACGGCAAGCGGCACTGCCAGCATCGCCACAGCGGAAACGATAAGCGCGACCACCGCGCCCCAGAGCGCCCCCTTGTGCGCCATGATCAGCGGCTTCAACGTGAGGAGCGGCCTTAACGACGGGCGCTTCTGCTCCCCGTTTCCCGAAGCTTCACGATCCGGACCTGCAATGATTGCTTCGCTGCTCATTGGCTTTTTTCAATCCAATGCTCGGGGAAACCGCTCGTTTCAACCCTTAAAGCCGGCCGGGACCATGCCCGACGCTGCGCCAGGGCTCAAGAGACAATGGGACGCTGCCTCGGCTGGCGCGGCCTCCGGCTGCGACTTTCCGCTCTTGTGCCCGCCACCCATCTCGGCTACACCACGCGCCAATTCAGTCCCTTTCAAATTCGAGGGGCCGGGGCTCGCCTGAGCTTCGCCGCTGCCAACGTATTACCGGACGGACCCAAGGCCATGAAAAAAGACGCCGATCTTCACCCCGACTATCACCAGATCAAGGTTGTGATGACCGATGGCACCGAATTTACGACCTACTCAACCTACGGGAAGGAAGGCGACACGCTGACCCTCGACATCGATCCGAAGACCCACCCGGCCTGGACCGGTGGGGACCAGAAGCTGGTCGACCGCGGCGGCCGGCTGTCGCGCTTCAAGAAGAAATTTGAGGGCATGTTCTGAGCACAAGCGACGTGCCCGCCTGAACACAAAAAAGGCCCGGTCAATGACCGGGCCTTTTTTCAATCTCTCTTAGCCGCGCCAGGATTCCCGCTCAACTGAGCTTCGCGGCGAAGGCGCGCTGCAGGAGTCCCACCTGTTGCGCGACCGGATTGACAACCGGCTGCGACGGTCCGTCGGCATCCAGGGGCTTCGTCATGGCCCGATCGATCTGCGAGATCCGATCGTGCAACGCGAAGCTCTCCTCGATCAGAGTCCTGAGCCCCGCCGGCAATTCATCATAGCCCTTGACGTGCGACGGCCGGCCAAACGCCTGAAGCTTCACGCGGCGCCGCTTCTTTTGAGCTTCGTCTTCGGTAATCTCGCCTTCGCGCAGTGCCTTCCCGATCAGCAGCCACGAGGCGAGATCGAGAAGCCGCGTCGTGAGCCGCATGCTCTCGGTCGCATAAAGGACCCCTGCGCCCCCCGTCAGCGTCTTTGATTCCTTGCGGCCGGGACCATCAAGATAGCTGGCGGTCCGTTCGACAAGCGCCATTCCCGCCTTGAAGATATGGTCGAACTGCTCGGAACTCTGAAACCGCTCTCCGAACGAGACCATTGTGGCGCCTGGATGCGCGCCGTCCACGCGATATACGTTACTCATGACCCTCAACGATACAAACGCTTACCCGTGCCTAACTCGTACCACGACTTGAGCCTAGGCCACCATAGTTAACAACAACGCCCAAAACGGGGCAGTTTTCACGCACCTGTGGACAATGCAAAAAAAGAGCCGCTCGGCAGGAGCGGCTCAAAAGTCAATAGGGAGGCGTCAAACAAAGCGGCAGAGGGGCCGCTTCAAATCCAGATGTCCTGGATTGGGACCGAAGATGCCGCGATATGCTTAAGGATGGGTTAATCGTCCGGTCCCGGCGCGCGATGCTTCATTAGGAGTCCCGGATGCCGTGCCTCCCGCCGAGTTCATCAATTCCAAACAGCACGAAACAAATCTTGGCGGCTTTCTTAAGCCCGGGTTTACGATTTGAAAAGCGATTGCGCCGCCGCTTCGTGCTGGCGCTTACGGTCGAGTTCCTGGCGTACGCGCACGATCTCGCTTTCGAGATCCTTGATCCGCTGTTCGAGCTCCCCGACAGAGAGGCTGCTGAGGCTTTCGCCAATTGTCGCGCCGCCACTCGGCTTTTTCGGCGGCAACAGATCGTCAAGATCCATGGAACTCCTCCCAGCGCCTAACTCGACCAAGTCTAGTCAAACGCGCATCCCTGGTCGAGTAGTCAGAAGATTTCGTGCCGCTCCAGCACCGCCTTGCTCTTCTCGTGCCCGCCGTGCATTGCTCCGCCGACTGGTTAGCGAGAGAGCCACCGATGACTGTGCCCGCCGTAATGAAAGCGATTGTAGTTTCAGGCAAAGGCGGCCCTGAGGTCTTGAGCCTTGGTGACGTTCCCGTTCCTCATCCTGGACCAGGAGAGGTCCTGATCAAAGTTGCAGCAGCAGGCGTAAACCGGCCCGATGTCTTGCAGCGCCAAGGGCTTTACCCGCCGCCGAAGGGTCACTCGGATTTGCTCGGCCTCGAAGTCTCGGGGATCATTGCTGCTCTGGGAAGTGACATCGAGCGCCTTGCGGTCGGCGATGCCGTCTTGGCGCTTGTAAACGGTGGGGGATACGCCGAGTTCGTCTCTACCCCCGAGATTTGCTGCATCAGGAAACCGGACACGATCTCCTTCGAGGAAGCCGCCGGGATTCCGGAAACCTTCTTCACGGTCTGGCACAACGTGTTCGAACGCGGCGGCCTCAAACGCGGCGAGAGCTTTCTCGTTCATGGCGGCAGCGGCGGTATCGGTGTTACCGCGATCCAACTCGCCAAGGCCTTCGGAGCGCATGTTCTCACCACGACAGGGTCAGATGAGAAATGTTTGGCGGCGCAGGCACTCGGTGCCGATGTTGCAATCAACTATCGCACGCAGGATTTCACAGAGATTGTCAAAAGCGAAACAGGCGGTCGCGGCGTCGATCTCATCCTCGATGTCGTCGGCGGCGACTACATCGAAAAGAACCTCCGCTCGCTCGCTGAGGACGGACGCCTCGTCAACATCGCCTTTCAACGCGGCGCGACCGCGACGATCGACTTTATGCGCGTCATGCTCAAACGGCTGACGATTACGGGCTCCACGCTGCGCGTGCGCTCCAACGACTTCAAGGGCCACCTCTCGCGCGAGATTGAAACGCATGTCATGCCACTCATCGCGTCAGGTAAGATCAAGATTCCTCTCGACAGCACCTATCCGTTGTCCAGCGCCAGCGATGCCCACCGGCGGATGGAAACGAGCGCGCATATCGGAAAGATTGTTCTGAAGGTTCACTGATCGCGCGCCTTACCAGACAAATGCGCTCATGACGGCGACGGGACGCGATCGAGACTCCGGCGCAAAAAGACGGCCCGCGGCGTCGCCGATCGATTCGCCCGCACGCACATCGACCCCGCTTGCCACGAACACCGACGCGACCCCAAATCCGGCGGCACCAGCGATGTCGGTTGCAACGCCGTCACCAATGGCAAGCACGCGCTCTTTGGCTATAGGCCGTCCACGCAAGGACCCGCCGACCTGAAGGGCCAGTTCGTAGATCGGCGGATAGGGTTTACCGGCATAAGCGACGGGGCCGCCCACCGCCTCGTAGGCTTCGGCGATCGCGCCGGCGCAATAAATGATGCGCCCGCCTCGCTCGACCTTCCGGTCGGGATTGGCACAGATCATCGGCACGCGGCGAAATCTGAGCTTGTCGAGAACCTCCGCATAATCGGCCGGCGTCTCTGTTTCATCGTCATAAAGGCCCGTGCAGACGGCCACCTCTGCATCTTCCGCCGTCGCGCCGCGAAAGTCGCCAAGACCGGAGAAGATCGGCCGGTCCCGCTCCGGCCCGATGTGAAGAATCGGCCGACCCGCCCAGGCCGCGATCAGGCTTCGTGAGACATCACCGGAACTGACGATTCCATCGTAGGAGGCAGCTGCGACGCCGATGGCATCGAGCTGCCTGGCGACGCTTTCGCGCGGACGCGGCGCATTTGTGACAAGGAGAACGGTACCGCCTTGACGTCTGAACGATTGGCAAGCCTCAACCGAGGACGCATAGGGATGGACGCCGTTGTGCATGACGCCCCAGATGTCGACGAACCAAAGCTCGGACGCGGACGCCAGCGGCGCAATGGATGACAGGACAGGAATGACGCTCATTGAGAGGCCCAGGCACCGGCATCAAGAACCGGAAACGCCTGCCCTATAGTCGATCGGCAGCCTGTCTGTCACCTTCCTCACGCATTGGGGAAGCGGACGTCGCCCCCATGACCTTCAAGCCGCTACCGACCGATGGGGCGTGGCGGCCTGATCAAGCGTCACGAGCCGCGCGGCGCCAAAAAGTGGCCCTTGGCCAAGCACGACACCGGCCTCAAGCAGCGCCTTCTGCATCTCGGCGGTCGATATGCCCTCGGCGATGATCGACAGCCCTGCGAGCGTCATTCGCTGGTAGATTTCGTTCGCCGAGATATGGCGCTCGGGCGTATCGATGCCGTCGATGAGGGCTTTTGCATCGATTTTCGCGAACCGGAATCCCGATTGCGCCAGGGCCGCGAGATCGGTCCGCATATGCTCGACACCATCGAGCGCGAACCGGAAGCCGAAATCACGCATGTCGCGTACGGCCTGCCAGGCGGCAGCGCCAAAGCCATCAACCGCGCGTTGCGAGAGCGTCACAACGAGCTGCGCGGCGATTCTCGGACGCCCGCCGAAGATCTCCGCGACCGCTTCGAGGAAGGAACGGCTGTTGAAGGAGGAGCCCATGAACTCGGTGAAGAGCGAACCGTCCTTGTCCCGGGCTTCCAAGCGGAGGGAGAGCATCGCCGCGCGGTGGAGCCGGGCAATGTCGTACCGCGCACCGGCCTCGCCCTCGATGAGGGCAAAATCTTCCTCGCGAACATTGAGCGGCGTCCCATCCACCGCTTTCAAGGCCACTGTCATCTCGTAGTTGGTGACCGAATGCGTCTGCAAGGTCACGATCGGCGCCAAAAAGACGTCCATCTGGCCCACCTCGACGGCATGGGCGACGGCGGCGTAGCGTTGCTGCGTCGCGGGCTGCGCGGGATTACTGGGAGCATCGGTGAATGGAAGCTCCGGGAGGGACAGCTCGTGCCGGGGCGCAGCTCCGCCAGTTTGTGGACCGAGATCTGAGCCAGCGATCCGCTGCGCCGTTGCAGGAATGACGAGTTCGCCAAGCGCGCTGGTCGCAGAAGACTTTGCTGCAGGAGAGGGTTCAGGCTGCGGGATGGACAGCGTGGGCACATAGTCTCCGCCCGGCACCTGCCCGCGCATGCTGCCGGCGGCAGCCCTGAGAGCGCCAATTGAATGCTCGATGGCGTCCGATTTGAGCTTCAGGCTGTGCTCGGAACGCTGCGCTTTTAGCGTGCGCGACATCTCGGCCGCGTTCACCTCGTCAGCAAGCTCTCTGATCTTGCGCTGAACAAGTTCGAGGTCGCCCTCGATGGTGTTGGGTTTATTTAAACGGCCGAGACCAGCGACGGCAAGACCGGACTCCGGTGAGTCGACGCGCGGGCGGAACGACCACTGATCGCGGATGATATCGGACGAACTGGCAGGGAGATCGCCCTCTGCGGAAACGTCTGCCGGCGCAACGGACGGAGATACATCTGCCGCAGGGCGACGGTTGGCCCCGGCGAAGCCGATCGTCTCCGTGCCGGTCGTCTCAAGGGGACTCGCGGGTCCGGTCTCCGTCTGAGACGCGGCCTTTCCCGGTTCCGCGATGATTCCCCACAACCCCGAGCGCGGCGGAGCTTCGGGAGCACCACCAACGGCAGCGAGGCCCCCGGCTTCGAACGTCGCCGCTTGAGGCTGCAGACGATTTCCTTCGGCCGATCCGAGACTGGCACGCTCCTCCGCGGGCAGCTCCATAGCACCAGCACCCGCCTCAGGCTCTGAAGGCGATATTGGCGATATTGAAGCACCGCGCGGTACGCCCACCCTGGCGGGGCGTGACACCTGAACGCGAGTGCGGGCAAGTTCCGCCTTCAGTTGCGCGATTTGCGCCGACTTCTGGACTTGCTTGTGGATGAGCAGGAAGATTGCACAAGCCCCTGCACCTGCCATCGTGGCAAACGGTAGTGCCAATCCAAATTGCGTGAAAAGCATTACCGAAAGCGCCACCGAGACGATCAGAATGCTCAGAAGCACGAGACCATCGCGCGGACCTGAGGCGCGTCGTGGATCGGGCAATGGCGCCCCCGCCGCCACCGGCTCAACCTTCGGCGGGGCGCCGGCAGATGGCTTGGGATTGTCTTGTCTTCTCATGGTTTTCAATGCCGCCAATCGATTCGTGTTTCATAAGCTTCGCAGGCCGGGCGAGCGAGACGCAATGTCGGTTGAGCGACCTATCACCATGTTTCACGAGCCTTCGCTCGGCTTGTGGCGATTAGGTGGCAGGCGGGGCGAGGCGATCACACCTTTGCTGACGCAACCGCCGGTGCAAAGTCGCAAAAGCGCCCTTGACCTGTCTCCCACCCACCCGAATCGGCTGGCTGTTTAGGTCTCGTTAGGCGAATCGGCATGCTATCATGCGGCCGACGACGCCTCTCGCGTCTGCCGGTTGAGCGTATTGTTGAGGAGGGGAAGCGCCATGTACATGAGTCGCGTCGATGCGAGTGTCGAGAGTGGCGTAAAGAGTGAACTGGCCCATGCACGTATTCTGATCACAGGGCTCAAATCCGCTGCCGGCGTCGACATTGCCCGCGCTTTCGCTGATCTCAACGCCCGTCTCGTCATCCACACCAACGACCTGTCGCCAGAGCTGATAGAACTTGTGGCGGTTCTGTCCCAAACCGCGAGCGAGATTCGTTTGCACACCCAGGACCTGGCGTCGGCCAACGCCGCTGCCACCTTTGCCCGGTCTTCGGCGCAGGCCTTCGGCGGCCTCGACGCCGCAATCAATATTGCTGCCATCTCGCGCGGTGAAATGGCGGCTATCCGCAATGATACTGATCTCGAAGCGCTGATCGTGGCCAAGCTGTCGCCGCTCGCGGAGCTGACACGCATCATCGCCAACCGCATGTGCGTCGTACTCAGCGAGGGGCTCATTCTCAACATCTTCAAGATGCCGCATCCCCGAAACAGCCGCGAAGCGGCCGTCGCTGCGCTCGCCCGAACGGCACTGGCATCTATGACATCAAAAGAGGCTCAGGCGTGGGCCGGCCATGGCATTCGCATCAATGCCGTGGCCCCGCGTGCCAGCGCGGAGAGCGCAGAGACCGGAACCTCTCTCACCAATGATCCCGAAATTGCGGCGCTCGCCCTGCATCTCGCGTCACGAAAGGGCCGCGCATTGTCCGGCCATATCTTCGATGCTGGCGGCATGGCGTCGTGAGGTCCCAAGACGCCGGATTGCCGATAAACCCAACCGTTGCTTTCAGCGATTGAAGCGCCGATGATCTGGTCTCTCCCCATCCCGAGAGCCGATTATGGACATCCGGCAGCTTCAATATCTCGTAGCGCTGGCCCGCGAAAAACACTTCACGCGAGCCGCTCAGGCCTGCAACGTCACCCAGCCAACGCTTTCAGGGCGCATCCGGCAGCTCGAGCTTGAACTCGGGGTTCCGATTGTCGAGCGCGGCCAGCGCTACCAGGGCCTGACGCAGGAGGGCGAACGCGTTCTCAAATGGGCGCAGCTCATCCTCAACAACTGGGCATCGATGCACCAGGAGCTCGCGCATCTTGCGACCAGCGATTTCGGCCTGACCGGACGCCTGACTCTTGGAGGAATTCCCTCAGCCCTGCCGATGATGCCCTACCTGACACGCGATGTCCGCCGCCTGCACCCACATATCGACTTCACCATCATGTCCCTGAGTTCGGAGGAGATTCTGCGCGGGCTTGACGATTATTCGATCGACGCGGGTATCACCTACCTCGACAACGAGCCGATCAACAACCTTCTCGCGACGCCGCTCTACACAGAACGCTACTGTCTGTTCGTTCCAGGCGACCATCCGTTAGCAGACCGAACGTTCGTGACCTGGCGGGAAGCTGCCGAGCTTCCGCTTGGACTCCCGACTTCCAACATGCAGAACCGCCGCATCATTGACCGCGCGTTCCGGACCGCCGACAGCCGTCCCGATCCGGCGCTCGAGACAAACTCGCTCATCAGCCTTTATTCAAACGTCCGCCTGATGGGTCTCCCGAGCATCATGCCCGATTACATCGCCGGCATTTTCGGCTCTGATCCCGATATTCGCGCCATTCCACTCAAGGACCCTGAGATTGCTCACAGCGTTGGCCTGGTGATTCACGATCGAGATCCGATTGCGCCGCTCGTTCGCGCCTTCCGCGATGCGGCCGCATCCTTTTCAGCAAAAGGATTTTCCGCGGTGGCACCATGACTTGTAGCAGCAGACCTTACCAAACTGTGAGATTAACATCAGTTATTGCATTGCAACATAGACAGCATCGATATATGGATCGGTCATAACGATTTGATCGCGACCTGGAAATAGAACACTACAAAAGTGCGGCGAAGCGCGCATCTAAACAGCATCTGGACTGCGCGGTCATACGCCAACCGTGCGCCAAACAAGGGCGAGGAAACCCTAGGCAAATGGCTAAGAAGACCACACGCTCATCGGCGAGCCCGCGCGAACCGGAAGGTCCGGCGCCGACACCTGCCGAGGTTGCCGCCTTGGCGGTCTGCGCCCGTCACGGCAACAAGCCCGACGAGTTGCTCGAAATTCTTCACGATCTCCAGCATCAGCTTGGCTACATACCCGAGGCGGCGCTCCCGGTTATCGCCAGAGCGTTGAATCTCTCACGCGCCGAAGTCTACGGAGTCGTGACCTTCTATCATGACTTCAAGCGCCACCCGATTGGCCGCCACCTCGTCAAGATTTGCCGCGCCGAGGCCTGTCAGGCGATGGGCACCGACCAGCTTTGCCGCCATGCGGAAAGGTCTTTGAAGACGAAAATGGGTGGCACGAGTCCCGATGGGTCCGTGACGATCGAACAGGTCTTTTGCCTTGGGAACTGTGCCCTATCGCCGGCTGTGCTGGTCGGCGAGAAGCTCTACGGAAGGGTCGATCCGCAGCGCTTCGATGAAATCATTGCCGACCTCGACAAGGTAGCAGCGGAATGACCACGGTTTTTGTCCCGCGCGATGCTGCAGCGCTCTCTGTCGGTGCTGACGAAGTGGCAGCCGCGATCGCCAAAGAGGCCAAGAAGCGTAATAAGGATGTCCGCATTGTCCGCAATGGCTCGCGCGGCATGCTCTACCTCGAGCCGCTCGTCGAAGTGGAGACCGAACGCGGCCGCGTGGCCTATGGTCCCGTCGCCACGAAGGATGTTCCCGGTCTTTTTGAGGCTGGTTTTCTTGACGGCAAACCGCATAGCCTCGGCCACGGCCTGACCGAGGAAATCCCGTACTTCAAGAACCAGGAACGCTTGACGTTCGCCCGCTGCGGCATCACCGATCCGCTGTCGATCGAAGACTACATAAAGCACGGCGGCTTCGAGGGGCTCAGAAACGCCCTCGCAATGAAACCGATCGACATTGTCACGGAGGTGACGACGTCGGGTCTTCGCGGTCGAGGCGGCGCCGGTTTTCCGACCGGCATCAAATGGAAGACGGTTCATGATCTTCCGGCAGGCGAAAAGTATGTCGCATGCAACGCCGACGAAGGCGACAGTGGTACCTTCGCCGACCGCATGTTGATGGAGGGCGATCCCTATTGCCTGATTGAAGGCATGACGATTGCCGCGATCGCTGGTGGCGCCAGGACCGGCTATATCTACGTTCGCTCCGAATACCCCCATTCCGTGAACACCCTGCGCGAAGCCATCGATATTGCCCGCCGGGAAAATTGGCTCGGCGAAAATATCCAGGGTTCGGGCTATTCCTTTGATCTCTTCGTTCGCAGGGGCGCCGGCGCCTACATTTGCGGCGAGGAGACCTCGATGCTTGAAAGCCTCGAGGGCAAGCGCGGCCTCGTCCGCTACAAGCCGCCGATCCCGGCCATCGAGGGTCTGTTCGGCAAACCGACGATCATCAACAACGTGATGAGCTTTGCCGCGGTCCCGATTATTCTCGCCAAGGGCGGCGAGTTCTATCGCGACTACGGCATCGGTCGTTCGCGCGGCACGCTCGCATTTCAATTGGCCGGCAACATCAAGCGCGGCGGTTTGGTCGAGAAAGCCTTCGGCGTCACGACCCGCGAGCTTATTGAAGTTTGGGGCGGGGGAACCCGGAGCGGGCGCCCTGTCCGCGCGGTGCAGGTCGGCGGACCTCTTGGCGCCTATCTACCGCCTTGGAAATTCGATGTGCCGATGGATTACGAGGAATTCGCCAAGATCGACGCGATGGTGGGCCACGGTGGCCTCGTCGTCTTTGACGACACCGTCGACATGGCCAAACAGGCACGCTTCGCGATGGAATTCTGTGCGATCGAAAGTTGCGGCAAGTGCACGCCCTGCCGGATCGGTTCGACGCGTGGCGTTGAAGTGATCGACCGGATCATCGCCGATGTCGATCGCGAAAAGAACCTCGAAGTTCTCGAAGATCTGTGTGTGACGATGACCGACGGATCGCTCTGCGCGATGGGCGGGCTGACGCCGATGCCGGTCTTGAGTGCCTTACGCGGGTTCCCTGAGGACTTCCACAAGCCCGCGCCAAACAAGTTTCTTGCGGACGCTGCAGAGTAGACGAAACCGACCAGTCGACCTCGACGAGGACGCGCCATGACCCATCACATCAAGCCGATGACGCTCATCAAAGAGACGGATTACGGCACACCCACCCCGGAGCTGACCGACGCCACCAAGATGGTGACGCTTGAGATTGACGGCCGCGAGGTCACCGTCCCCGAAGGTACCTCGATCATGAATGCCGCCATGCAGCTCGGCATTGAAATTCCAAAGCTTTGCGCGACCGACAGTCTTGAGCCCTTCGGCTCCTGCCGCCTGTGCCTCTGTGAGATCGAAGGCCGCAAAGGCACGCCCGCATCCTGCACCACGCCGGTTGCCCCGGGCATCAAGGTGACGACGCAGAACGAGCGGCTCGCCAAAATCCGCCGCGGCGTTATGGAACTCTACATCTCGGACCACCCGCTCGACTGCCTGACGTGCGCGGCAAACGGCGATTGCGAGCTTCAGGACATGGCCGGCGCCGTCGGACTGCGCGAAGTGCGCTACGGATACGATGGCGAGAACCACGTGTTCGCCAGGCGCGCTGACGGCAGCGCGAACGAGCTTTTCAAGGCGAAGGACCGCTCCAATCCTTATTTCCAGTTCGAACCGTCAAAATGCATCGTTTGCTCGCGCTGCGTGCGCGCCTGCGAGGAGATTCAGGGCACGTTCGCGCTGACCATCGACGGCCGCGGCTTTGCTTCGCATGTGTCGGCGGGGATGGATGAAGATTTCCTCTCCTCCGAATGCGTCTCGTGTGGCGCCTGTGTACAGGCCTGCCCGACCGCAACGTTGATCGAGAAATCCGTGGTTGAGATCGGCCAGCCCGAACACTCGATCGTCACAACCTGCGCCTATTGCGGCGTCGGCTGCTCGTTCAAGGCGGAGATGCGCGGCGAAGAGGTCGCGCGCATGGTTCCCTACAAGGACGGTGGAGCCAATGAGGGCCACTCCTGCGTCAAAGGCCGCTTTGCCTTTGGTTATGCGACACACAAGGACCGCGTCCTCACCCCGATGATCCGCGAGAAGATCACTGATCCTTGGCAGGTCGTCTCCTGGGATGAGGCCATCAATTACGCGGCGAAACGGCTGAAGGAGACCCAAACCAAGTACGGCAAGGGTTCAATCGGCGGCATCACTTCCTCACGCACGACGAACGAGGAAGTCTACGTCGTGCAGCGCATGATCCGCGCCGCATTCAACAACAACAACGTCGATACTTGCGCCCGCGTCTGCCATTCGCCAACGGGCTATGGCCTGAAACAGACCTTCGGCGAGTCGGCTGGCACACAAGACTTCAAGAGCGTCGACAAAGCCGACGTCATAATGATCGTCGGCGCCAACCCGACCGATGGCCATCCTGTCTTTGCATCGCGCATGAAGAAGCGCCTCCGCGAAGGCGCCAAGCTCATCGTGATCGACCCGCGCCGCATTGATCTCGTGCGCTCGCCACACGTGGAAGCCACCTATCATCTGCAGCTTCAGCCATCGACGAACGTCGCCATCATGAACGCAATCGGCCACGTGATCGCGACCGAGAACCTGATCGACCGAAAGTTCGTCAAGCGCCGTTGTGAGCCGACGGACTTCTTCCGCTGGGAGGAATTCATCAAGCGTCCGGAAAACTCACCGGAAGCTGTCGAACCGATCACCAAGGTTCCGGCCCAGCTCGTGCGCGAGGCCGCACGCCTCTATGCCACGGGCGGCAACGCGGCGATTTACTATGGCCTTGGCGTCACCGAGCACAGCCAGGGCTCGACGATGGTCATGGCGATGGCCAACATCGCAATGGCGACCGGCAACATCGGCCGCGAAGGCGTTGGCGTGAACCCGCTGCGCGGACAGAACAACGTGCAAGGTTCATGCGACATGGGCTCTTTCCCGCACGAGTTCCCGGGTTATCGCCATGTCTCGGTGGCCGAGACGCGCGCCGTCTTCGAGAAGGAATGGGGCGTAAAGCTCGACAGTGAACCTGGTCTCAGAATCCCGAACATGTTTGATGCCGCTCAAGACGGCTCGTTCCGCGGGATCTTCATCCAAGGTGAGGACATTGCTCAGTCCGACCCCAACACGCACCACGTCGAGCACGCCCTGAAAGCGATGGATATCGTTATCGTCCAGGACCTGTTCCTGAACGAGACGGCCGCTTTTGCCCACGTCTTCCTGCCCGGAACGTCATTCCTGGAGAAGGACGGCACCTTCACCAACGCCGAGCGGCGCATCAATCGTGTTCGCAAGGTGATGCGCGAGAAACAGGGCATGGCCGAGTGGGAAGTGGTCTCACGCATCGCCACCGCGATGGGCTATCCGATGCATTACACTTCCACGTCAGAGATCATGGACGAGATCGCGCGCGTCACCCCGACATTTGAGGGTGTCTCGTTTGAAAAGCTCGACGAGCTTGGCTCGATTCAGTGGCCGTGCAATGCCGAGCACCCGAACGGCACGCCGATCATGCATACGGAGGAGTTCACGCGCGGCAAGGGCCGTTTCATGCTGACCGCCTTCGTTCCGACATCGGAGCGCACGAACCGCAACTTCCCGCTCATCCTAACGACGGGCCGAATTCTCGCCCATTACAACGTCGGCGCCCAGACGAGGCGCACCGACAATGTTGCCTGGCATCCAGAGGATATTCTTGAGATCCACCCGCACGATGCCGAGGTCCGCGGGATCAAGACCGGCATGAAAGTGTCGCTGGCAAGCCGCATGGGCGCCACGACTTTGACGGCCAAGATTTCCGACCGTATGCCGCAAGGCGTCGTCTACACGACCTTCCACCATCCGGTGACAGGCGTGAATGTGATCACCACCGAGAATTCGGATTGGGCAACCAATTGTCCCGAATACAAGGTGACGGCGGTGCAGGTGACGGTAGCCAACGCTCCCTCCGAATGGCAGGAGGGGTGGGAAGAGCGAGAAGTCGAGAACAAGCGCATCGCCAGGGAAAAGAAACTGGAACCGGCCGAGTAGTGACCGGCCGGCCGCCAATTTGGAGCGGTCCGGGCAATGAATGTGGTGCCAAAGACGGTGTCTCAACCGGCCGGAGGAGCTGATCTCTGCTCACGCCCTGCGACGGGCGAGATGACATCCGTCGGCGGAGCCCAGATCGTCACATGGCAATTGCCCGAGGAGACGCCGGTAGCTCTGCAAATCAACTCTGAGCCCTATACCGTCATGATGGCAACGCCGGCCGACCTCCGCGATTTTGCGGTCGGTTTCCTCATTAGCGAAGGCATCCTCAAGAGCCCGCGCTACATCCAGGGCATCTTGGTGATGCCGGTGGAAGGCGGCATGGCCGTCGATGTGGCAGTCCCCGAAAGCGCGCTCGAAACCTCACGCCTCGCCCGTCGCGCCATTGAGGGCCGGACAGGCTGCGGCCTTTGCGGCATTGAGGATATCGCCTCAGCCATCCGGCCACTCCCGCGGCTGGAGCGGACCTGGTCGCCGTCGACAGAAGCAATAAAGCGCGCTGCTCGCGATTTGCCCAGCCATCAGCCTATGAATCAATTTAACCGGTCGGTGCACGGCGCTGCCTGGGTATCGCGTGACGGCTTGATCCTGCTGGTGCGCGAGGACGTCGGCCGCCATACCGCCCTCGACAAGCTAATTGGCGCACTCCACAATAA
>Ga0272446_1003300_pt1 | contig 20569 bp, 16 predicted proteins | sample YNPCB0061_FD_194587 | JGI IMG/M metagenome (GOLD analysis project Ga0272446, IMG submission 194587) | Hot spring microbial mat communities from Yellowstone National Park, WY, United States - YNP-CB-006-1 | ecosystem: Environmental > Aquatic > Thermal springs > Hot (42-90C) > Sediment | place...
CCCAACCTCCCCCCGCTGGGGGGAGGAGTCGGATGCCCTCCCTCAACGGGGTGGGGTGGGGGCGCAGAGCTAACGTGAACATGGGGGAACCAGGTTCCCCCACGCCCCCGCCCCCGGGAAGGTGAGGGCGCAGCCCTTGCGCAGGGGGCGGGGGAAACCGGGTTTCCCCCGCCCGCGGGAGGGTCTGGGAGGGCGCAGCCCTCCCAGGAACAACCTGATTTTCATCCCGTCGGTGTGCGGCGCAGCGGCATGGACGGCTGATGTGCCAGCGTATTGGAGCTAGAGGCATGGTTTCGGCGCGCGGCCCCTTGTGCGCACCGGCGTGGCAGGAGGCGCGGGGGCCGCAGCCCTGCGCGATCCGGTTGCTCCGCCCGTGGGGGCAGGCTCCTGCGGTTTTCGCCACTGCGCGCGTCCTCTCACACGCGGCCTTCTGCTCGCTGGCGCTCATACCAGGCGATGGTCCGCCGCAGGCCCTCTTCAAAGGGCGTGTGGGCCACGAAGCCAAAACGTTCTCTGGCCCGGCTCGTGTCGAGTTTGCGCCGGGGTTGCCCGTTGGGCTTGCTGGTGTCCCAGACGATCCGCCCGTTGAAGCCGGTCAGCCGGGCCACCAGTTCGGTCAACTCGCGGATGCTGATCTCGTAGGCGCTGCCCAGGTTCACCGGGTCGCTGCTGTTGTAGCGCTCCGCCGCCAGCAGAATGCCCTCGGCGGCATCCTCGACGTAGAGGAACTCGCGTGTGGGCGAGCCGTCGCCCCAGGCGACAATCTCATCAACCCCGCTCTCGCGCGCCTCGACGCACTTGCGGATGAGCGCCGGAATGACGTGGGAGGTGTGCAGATCGAAGTTGTCGCGGGGACCGTAAAGGTTGACCGGCAGGAGGAAGATGGAGTTGTAGCCGTACTGCTCGCGATAACTCTGGCTCTGCACCAGCAGCATCTTCTTGGCCATGCCGTAGGGCGCGTTGGTCTCTTCAGGATAGCCGTTCCAGAGGTCTTCTTCCTTGAACGGCACGGGCGTGTGCCTGGGGTAGGCGCACACGGTGCCCAGGGCCACGAACTTGGCGACCCCGGCGCGCCAGCTCTCGTGGAGCAACTGCACACCCATCAGCAAGTTGTCGTAGAAGAACTCGGCCGGGTGCTCGCGATTCGCTCCGATCCCGCCCACCCGGGCTGCCAGGTGGATGACAAGATCGGGGCGCGCGTCGGCCAGTAGTTGGCGGATGGCCTCGCGCTCGCGCAGATCGTACTCTCGTGAACGGGGCGCCACAATGCTGGCGGGCTCCAGTTCGCGCAGCCGTTCCACCACGAAGCCGCCAAGGAAGCCCGCGCCACCGGTCACCACTACCCGCCGCCTGGACCAGAAGGCGCGCCGGTCGGACCATAGGGTGCTGTCTGTCATGGGTGTTCTCTCTTTGTGCGCCGAGCGAAACGAATGGGAACGAACGGGATGGTTCGGGAGGGGCGCAGGCCCTCCCCCCCTGCCCGCCGGAAAGCGACCGCGAACTCCTGGTATTTTACCGCATTTCTCAGATACGTTGACCATCGTTGCGTCTGCCGTACTGCTACACCTCCCGCAGGCTCGCAGCCTGCGGGAGTGTCATTTCGCAACCTTGCCCAGGCGGGCGAGGGTGTGGGGAAACCGGTTTTCCCCATACCCCTAACCATCAGCCGCGCCGGGGGTAGGGGCGCGCGCGACGTTTCGTCACGCCCCCTCCGGGGGCGAACGCGGTTGCCTCCCGGCGGACCGGCGGTTCCTTCCTGCTGACGGGGCGTCTATGGCGCGCGCGCTTCGACGATCACCGGCTCGAAGCCGATCATCAGCCTCTCGCCCGGGGGCTGCGCCGCGCCCGACAGCGTGTAGCGCGCGCGGGCGCCGGCGGGCAGCGGTAGTTCGCGGGTTGAGCCGTCGTTGGTCCACGCGATTTCGTATGAGAGATTGCCTTTGCGGAAGCGGTGGATTTCGAGGGCGCCATCACGGGTGACGCCGGTATGGGTGGCGTTCCCAAGCAGTCGCTGGAGAAACGCGAGGGTGGTATAGGCCGGACGCGGTTGCTGGTTGGCGTCGAGCAGCCCGCCGTCTTGCCAGCCAGGGCCGTTCAGGGTGTACCAGAGGGCGCCGTAGAGCCGGGCCTCGTGGGTCCGCGCGAAGAGACGCGCAACATAGTTGGCCTTGGCCTGCTCGAAGCCCTGCGGCGCGCAGTTCGGGTCGTTGCGGTAGCAAAGCAGCCCCCCCTCGTTCATCAGCAGGGGCTTGTCTACGCCATAGCGCCGCATCATGTCGCGCAGGTACGCCGCTTTGCCTAACAGGACGCCTCCACGATGGGCCCACTTGGGAAAGAGCAGATCCCAGTCCAGGGTCACCGGCCCCCAGTAGGTATAGCTGTGGTAGGCCAGGATGTCGAAGGCGGCGCCGCCGCCATTGGCGAGCAGGCCCTCAATGAAGCGCCCGGCCTTGCAGGGGAGCGGTCCGCCCGGGTCGCAGTCGAGCAGTAATCCGCCGACGACCACCTGCGCCTCGGGGTTGGCGGCTTTGACGGCGGGGTAGACTACTTTGAGCATCTCGGCATAGGCCGCGCCACCGTAGAGCGGGTCGTTTTCATCGCCCCAGCATCCGAAGGGGGAGTCGCCGGGGAGGACTTGAAAGGCAGCGTCGGGTTCGTTGCCGAACTCCCAGTAGCGCACGTTGTAGGGCGGGCCGCTGTACCGCCGCACCGTCTCGACAACGAAATCGGCGAACGCCCCCAGGGCATCGCCGCGAATGGGTCCGCAGGCTTTGTCGGTCACCGCCTGGGCCCAGGACGGGGCGCCGCGGATGATGACCAGCGGCGTGCCGCCGTTGGCGCTGATGGCGGCCAGTTCGGCTTCAAGGTTGGCAACCACGCTCCAGTTGCGCGCGCCGCGCTGTGGTTCGATGCGATCCCATTCGAGCATGTTGAAGCGCACCAGACCGCCGCCGATACCGGCCAGCGCGCCGATGGACCCGGCCACGCCGCCCTGGTTGATTTCGACGCCGAAGATCGGCCCCGCCGGAGCGTCTGGCGCCATTGCTTGCGCCCGCGCCTCGTTGCCGAGCAACCCCAGGAGCACCCGCGCCGGTTGGGGATTGTCGGGATGCCATTCGAAACGGGCGCGCTCGAACCACTGGGTGATCACCAGTTCCCCATTCGGGCCTGGCTCGGGGTTGGCCCTGGTCAACGGCAGGCCGAAGAGGGCCAGGGACTGCTGGTACGGGGATAGACCGCGGATGCGTAGCCCGTTGCGTTCCCAGTAGCTCTTGAAGCCCGTGTTCCGCGCCTGGTCGCAGACGTTGTAGCCGGTCTCGGCGAACCAGAGGCAGCCGGGTTGCGGGCCGGACTCGCGGATTTCGGCGCGCCAGTCGCGCCTGAGTTGCTCCAGGCGCTCGGCCCCGATGCGGCCCAGTTGCACCCGGTAGGCCGGCGGCTTCTGGGGATGATACTCCAGACGGGAGCGTTCCAGCCACTGGATGGTCACGGTGGTCCCGTCTTCAAGGGTGCGCTGTTCGGCCGGGCCGAGCGGGTAGCCGAACACCGGCAATCCGCCGTTGGCCTGCCAGAAGGCGGCAAAGAGCGGGTCAATGCAAGCGTCGATACCGGGGACGTTGGGAAAGCAGATCGGCGCGCCAGGCTGTGGCGCGGGTTGCGCGCCGGCAGGCGTCGCCGATGCCAGCAGCGCGGTCAGGGGTAGCAAGAGGAGGAGAAACCGCAGGGGCATGACGTGTCTCCTTTGGGTACAGTGTGCGACCTGCGCATAGTATACTGTACCTTTAGCTGGTCTCTATTACCGGCGTCGGGTGTGACGAACCATGCCGCACCATCGGGGGGTACGGGGACCAGCGGCGCGCGGTATCTGGCAGCAGTGGTGCGCCCCCCTCCCAACCTCCCCCCGCTGGGGGGAGGCGCACGGTCCACGCCCCGGCCCCGCCGCCCCTATGCATCCTGAACATCGTTATCCTCCAGGCGCGGCTCCTCGGCATCGATCAGTTCCAGGTCGAGCAGGTTGTCGCGGAAGATATTGGCGCGCAGGGTGTGGTTGCGGGGCCTGGGGCAGCGGGGGGGCAACGGCGGCAAGGGGCGCACGCCGTGGTCCTGGTCGGCGGCGATGCGCACCGCGACGCGGTTGCCGGTGAAGCGGTTCGCTTCGATCAGCCAGTCGCGGCTGGTGTCGTTCTCGGGGTAGGCCAGGGCGAAGGCCGCGACGAACCTCGACCAGAGCAGGAGGCCATGGGTGTTCCAGGCCAGGTCGTTGTCGCGGGTGACGAAACCGAAGCCGTTCTCCACCGCCACGCCTGCCTGGCGATTGTGGTGGATGTGGTTCTGCTCCAGCAGGTTGTCGCGCGAAAAGCCCAGCCAGAAGCCGTAGTTGCAGCCATCGGCCCGGTTGCGCCGGAAGATGTTGCCCCGGCTGAAGGTGGCCTCGAAGGCGATGTTGGGGCTGAAGGAGCCGTCATTCTCCTCAAAGAGGTTGTCATCGCAGGGCACGGGCGTCCAGTCAGGGCGCAGGCCGGCCAGGAAGAAGCCATCGCCGCCCATGCGGGCCATGTTGCGCCGAAAGCGGTTGCGGCAGGAGCCGTGGACGATCAGGAAGCCGGCGGCGTCGGCCCCCAGGTGCCCCTGGCCGCGGCCGCGCGGCTGGTAGCGGCAGCAGAAGTCGGCGTAGTTGTTTTCGAACAGGCTGTCGCTGGTGGCATACAGGTGAAAGCCGGCGCCGCTGCAGTGGTTGGCGATGGTGTCGCGCACCGTCAACCGCAGGCACCCGTAGCAGAGCAGGCCGTTTTGCTGGTGCTGCAGGTCGCATGCGCTGATCAGCGCCTCGCGCACCCCTGTGAGCATCACCCCGGCGCCGTAGGCCTGCGCCGCGGGGCGCCAGATGTCCAGAAAGACGCTGTTCGCCGGTTCTTCGGCGCTGGCGCGGGACGAGCAGTTGGCGATGGTCAACCCGGCGCAGTCTTCGGCGTAGATGCCGTGGTCGTAGGCCAGGAGGCGCAGATTCTTGATCCGCACCCCATCGTGCCCGGCGACGGTGACGCCGCGTCCCCTGCCCGCGCCGACCAGCATGGCGCCGTTGCCGTCGAGGGTCACCCCGGGGGCGGCGATGGTCAGCCCCCTGGGCAGGTAATGGACGCCGGGCGCCAGGACGGCGTCGGCGGTGATGCGCATGCCATCGGTGGGGGGCAATGATGTCATTTTAGATTGTAGATTTTAGATTTTGGATTGCCGTAATTGGCATGAGACTTCATTATCCGCCCCGCTCCCCCGGCGGCTCACGCCGCTGGCTACCGGATGCGATGCCTGCCTGCGCGGGCGAGCGCCGTCTGCGCGGCGCAGCCGCTTAGATTGTAGATTTTAGATTTTGGATTGCCGTAATTGGCATGAGACTTCATTATTCGCCCCGCTCCCCCGGCGGCTCACGCCGCTGGCTACCGGATGCGACGCCTGCCTGCGCGGGTGAGCGCCGCCTGCGCGGCGCAGCCGCGCACCGATGGGATATGGGATAAAAATAGGGTTGTTCCTGGGAGGGCGCAGCCCTCCCAAACCCTCCCGCGGGCAGGGGTATGGGGAAACCTGGTTTCCCCACACCCCGCTCCAGAGGGCAATGTTTAATAGACCATGAGCGCTTCCTGTTGCATGGAGCGGCACAATCCGCAATCCGCAATCCGCAATCTAAAATCTAAATGTGAAACGTGCTGCGCGATCAGTCCCCATCGTCTTCGAGGTGTCTGACGGTGCTGCGGCGACGCCTGGGGGCCGGAGCGGGTTGGGGAAGGAGGCGTTCCAGGGCGGCCTGGATGGTGGCGCGTTCCTCGGCGGAGCGGCGGGCGTGCTCGTCGAGCTGGGGGCTGTGGCGCATCCGCAGGGCCAGCGGCGCCACCCGCCGCAGGTCCTCGGCGCTGACCTGGTTGCGAAAGTCGGCGGCGGCGCGGGCGCGGGCGCCTTCAAGCAGGGCGATCTCGGCGCGATGGGAGGGGATCCGCAACTCTTGCACCAGGGTCAGGGCGGCTTCTTCCAGGGCCGGCGGCACGCTCACGTGGGGGAGGATGGCCCGCGCGGTTTCCACCTCTTCCGCCAGGGCGGCGGTCTGGGCGGCATAGGCGGCGCGAAAGGCCGCCGGGTCGGCGCGAAAGGCCCGCGCGCGGCGGTACACCTCGAGACGCTGCCGGGGATCATCGAGGGGGGCGACCCAGACCCGCAGGCCGAAGCGGTCGAGGATCTGCGGGCGCAGCGGGCCTTCTTCGGGGTTCATCGAGCCGACAAGGACGAACCGCGAGGGGTAGAGGCGCGTCATGGCCCCCCGGCGCACGAAGGTGCGGCCCTGGGCCGCCGCGTCGAGGATCGCGTCCACCACCGCCGGGTCGAGCAGGTTCACCTCGTCAACGTAGAGCAGATTGCCGTGGGCGCGGGCGAGGATGCCCGGCTCCAGCAGCACCGCGCCCTGCTCGAGCGCCACCCGCTCGTTGATGCCCCCCACGACATCTTCCAGGCGCGCATTGAGCGGCAGTTCAATCAGGCGGATGCGCTCGCGCCGCTGTTCCGCGCCTTCTTCCGCCCCCTCGACCTCAACCGTGGGCAGAATGTCGAGCAACCCCCGCACGGCAGAGGTCTTGCCGACCCCATACGGCCCGCTGAGCAGCACCCCGCCGATGCCCGGGTTGATCAGCCCGAGGAGCAGGGCGGTTTTCAGCTCGGCCTGATCGACCAGGGCCAGGAAGGGGAAGGGGAGCAGTTCGTCCATGGATGCTACCGATGTGGAAGGGATGCGGGGTGACGCAGCCTCCTCGCAGGTCTCCTGGGAGCGCGGGCATCTTGCCCGCATAGACGCGACGCGGGCGGGACGCCCGCGCTCCCAGGCGCGGGTGTTACCGCAGGTGTGAACAGGTACGCGCGAATGACTGCCGGGTTAACCTGGAAGCGTAGGCGGGCCGCCCGCGCTCCCGGCATCGTACAGTTCAGGCAGGGGGATGGGGAACGCAGGTTTCCCCATCCCATGCCGGGGGCTAGAACATCTCGATCTCGTAGGCGCCGATTGGGCAATCAGGGCGTTGCCGATCAATGAACTTCACCACCGCTTCGAGCTGCCCGTGGGCATACTGCGCCGAGGTGGCGACGCAGGCGACGGCGAGGACGGCGCTCTGCCAGAGGTCGTGATCGTCGGCCTCGATGACCGAGACGTTGAACTCGTTGCGAATGCGGGCGATCAACGATTTGACCACCTGGCGCTTCTCCTTCAAGGAAGACGCCACGGGGATGGACAGGGAAATGGTGCACAAACCGATAACCATACCGCAACGGGCGCGCGTGGCGCGTCAATTCAGGCTGCCCATCCCCGATGGCCCCTCGCTGGTATCGCGGCGGCCGTAGGGCAACAGGGTCAGTTCAGCGCGAAGGTTGGCGGCGATTTCGCGCAGGCGGGTCAACGGATCGCACTCCAGCCAGTGTTGCTTGAGGGCCATCGTGACCTGGAGGCGATCGGCCAGGTGGTAGCCGAGCCGGAGGGGATCGCGCGGCAGATCCTCGACCTCCACCTCCAGCCCGGTGGCGCCGGCGACGGCCTGCCAGTAGCGGTCGTAGGTGGCCCGCAGGTCCTCGGCAGCGACGGCGGCGGCGGGGGGGATGTTCTCGGGCAGTTCAACCACCGACGCGATCAGGTATGGAACGCGCTGGATCATCGCCTGGATGCGGAAACGCCGATCGCCGACCGCGGTCAGCAAGTAGCGACCGTCGTCCAGGCGCATATCGGCGCTGATCCGGGCCATGGTGCCAATGGCGTATGGCTCGGCGGGGCGCGCATCGCGTCGCCCCTCCTCCACCTCATCGCCCTCACGGATCAACACGACGCCGAACGGACTGCGTTCCTCGAGGCAGCGCCCGATCATCAGGCGGTAACGCTCCTCGAAGATATGCAGATTGAGCGTTGCTCCTGGAAACAGAACCGTTCCCAGGGGAAAGAGCGGCAACTGGCGAGACATACATGTCCTGGGGGCCGAATGGCGAGCAGGCCCTTCCTCGGGGCCGGCGCCCTTCATCCGGCACAGCTATGCGCCGGCCCGCAGGCTCGCTCCAGGGTCGGGAGCGGAGCGGCGCTACTCTTCGTGCCACGTACAGGTCCACAGGTTCAGGTCAACCGGGCCGATGTTGAGATCGACGGTCACCTCGATTTCGGGCGCCGAGAGGATCTGCAGCATGGTCGCGCTCTCGACCGGCACGGCAGCGCCCTCGTTGAACACCAGCGCCGGGCCGAGGCGCAGTCCCAGCAACTCCGGGCGCAGATCGGCGCAACTCCCGCCGATGGCCGCCAGAAACGGCCCCCAGTCAATCGAGCCGCGATGCAACACGGCGCGCACCGCTTGCGAGCCGGCGATGGCGTCGGCCACCTGCCGCGCCATCGCCTCGCCGGCGGCCCCGCGCACCCGCACATGAATGATCTTACCATTCTCTGCGGCATCGCGCACGATCTGTTGAGTGAGATCCGCGCAAAGCGCGGTCAACGCCTGTTGAAAGAGGTCAAATTCCGGCGAACGGGCGTCGCTGATCGTCGGCGTCCCGGCGGCGCCGTTCGCCAGGATGACCACCGTGTCGTTGGGGCTGCTATCGCCGTTGAGGTGCAGGCGATTGAAGGTGCGGGCGACGCTGTGCTGCAGGGCCTGCTGGAGCAGCCGCTGCTCGATGGCCACATCGCTGGTGATCAGGCAGAGGAGTGTGGCCAGGCGGGGATGGATGAGGCGCGTGCCCTTGGCCATACCCGCCAGGATGATCCGCTGGCCCTCGCGTATCTGGACACGGTAGACCCGCTCCTTTGGACGCGAGTCGGTGGTGAGCATCGCCAGGGCCGCCCGGCGCCCGCCGCCACTGTCGAGTTCGCTGACCGCGCGGCGAATGCCCTCGCGCATGCGCTTCATCGGCAGGGGCACGCCAATGATGCCAGTTGACATAAGAAGCACCGCGTCGCGGGCGATCTCTAACTCGTCGGCGACCAGTTTGGCGCATTCCACCGCGTCGTTGAGCCCCGGCTGGCCCGTGCCGGCGTTGGCCTGCCCGGCGTTGATCAGCACGGCGCGGATGGCCTCACGGTTTCGCGAGAGGATCGCCTGACTCAAGAACACCGGCGCGGCCTGGATCAGATTGGTGGTAAACAGCGCGCCCACCCGGCACGGGTGCAACGAGTAGACCAGCGCCAGGTCACGGGCCTTGCTGCCGTCCTTCAACCCGCAGGAGACCCCCGTGGCGCGGAAGCCCTGGGGGCTGGCGATGTGGCCTTCTTCGAAGATAGCGTAGTTCATCGGTTGTCGTTGGATTCGCTGCTCAGGCGTTCCATACGGCCTGGCCGCTCAGGCCGGGGCGTGGGGAAACCTGGTTTCCCCGCGCTCCTCCAACCGGTGTTGGGCGACCAGACGCCCCACGAGGACATCGCTCACCAGACGCGACAGAGCAATCCCTTCAGGTAGTCGCTTTCAGGGAAGCTCAACAGCACCGGATGGTCGGGGGACTGGGTGAAGCGCTCGACGATCTGGACGTCGCGGCGGGCATCGAGGGCCGCGCCGAAGACGATCTTCTGAAACAGGTCCGCCGATACCAACCCCGAGCAACTGAAGGTTGCCAGCAGGCCCCCGGGGCGCAGGAGTTGCAGCGCCAGCAGGTTGATATCCTTGTAGCCGCGCGCGGCGCGTTCGACCTGGGCCTGGCTGTGGGCGAACTTCGGCGGGTCGAGGATGATCACGTCGAAGCGCCGCCCGGTGGCGCGGTACTGGCGCAGGACGCGAAAGACATCGCCCTCGATCAGTTCGGCGGGCGTGGCGAGGCCGTTCAGGTCGAGATTGGCGCGGGCCAGGGCCAGCGCCGGCCCCGAGGAGTCGATCAGCGTCAGCGCGGCGGCTCCGGCGCGCGCGGCGTACACGCTGAAGCCGCCGGTGTAGGCGAACGCGTCGAGCACCTCGGCGCCCCGGCAGTAGGCGCCCACGCGGGCGCGGTTGATCGCCTGGTCGAGGTAGAAGCCGGTCTTCTGGCCGCCGCGCAGGTCGGCAAGCAGGGCCGGCCGTTCGCCGCACATCCCGGGGAGGACGATGGGGCGCATGGTCAGGCGCTCGGGCGGCGCTTCGCCCCAGCGCTGGCCTTCGTGGGCCGGCAGGCCCTCCTTCTCGCCGATCTCGGGGTCGCTGCGCTCGTAGATGCCCCGCGGTTGCAGCAAGGCGACCAGGGTGGCGATCACCGCGTCGGCGCGCGCGGCCATGCCCTGGGTCAGCAACTGGATGATCAGATGGGGGCCGTAGCGATCCACGATCAGGCCGGGGAGGCCATCGGCTTCGCTGAAGACCAGCCGGCAGGCGGTCTCGCCATCGCCCATCAGGCTGGCGCGCCCGCGCACGGCGCGCGCGACGGCCTCGCGGAGCCAGTGCTCATCGAGGGGTTGCGCGGCCTCCCAGGTGGCGATGCGCAGGCGGATCTGCGACCGGCCGCTCCAGAAACCGCGGGCAAGCCAGGCCCCATCGGGGCCAAGAACGTCAACCACCCCGCCATCGGCAGGATTGCCGCGGACCGTCTCAATCGCCCCTGAGAACACCCACGGGTGCCGCTGCTGGATGGGCCGCTCGCGTCCGGTCTTGAGGACGATCTGTGCCATAAGCAAGCCTACGAGTGCCTATGGGAGCACAGTGTAGCAGAGGGGTGTAACCGGGTCAAGGCAGGTGGAGGTGGGGGGTGTGGCGTAATTTCTTGCGCGGCGCCTCGTTCCGTCGGGCTAACGTGAAAATAGGCTGCTGGAGCAGGGGGATGGGGAAACCGGGTTTCCCCATCCCCCCACCCGGTGGGAGGGGTTTGGGAGGGCTACGCCCTCCCAAGAATTATTTTCATCCCGTCAGTGTGCGGCGGAGCCGCATGGATGGCTGAGGTGACCATCGTGCGCAGGGTTCAGCCCCCCTCCCAGCATCCCCCCGCTGGGGGGAGGAGCCGGGTTCCCACCCCCAGCGGGGGAGGGTCAGGGTTGGGAGGACTACACTCTCAATCAGGGGTATGGGGAAACCTGGTTGCCCCATACCCCCCACCTGGTGGGACGGTTTGGGAGGGCGAAGCCCTCCCAAGAAGAGCGTGCTGCCCCCCTCCCAGCCCCCCCCCGCCGGGGGGAGGTGCGCGGTTCCCTTCACGGCAACCTGACGCACTCACGCTCGAGGACGAGCAACCCGTCACGGTCGAGATCGGCCACCAGTCCCCGCAGCCAGGCCTCATCCGCGGCGGCGTAGTCGGGTTTGAGGCGCGGGCCAAGGTCGGCCAGGGGCAGGGCGGCTCCAGGGGGGAGGGCGCGCAGCGCGTCAATCACCCGGCCCCGGTACCAGCGGCGCGAGCCGGCGTAGGGTTCGGCCTTGCGCTCGGCAAGGCGCCGCGCCGCCAGCGGGGGCGCGGCGGCGGCCATGGCCCCTACCAGCGCCGCGTCGGCGGCGGCGCGGGCGGCGTAGGCGCGGCAGGCGGGCCGCAGGGGGCAGCGGGGGCAGGCGGGGGTGGCGGCGGTGCACACCAGGGCGCCCAGTTCGATCAGCGCCTGGTTCCAGGCCCAGCCACGGCCCGGCGGCATCAGCGCCGCGCCCAGGGCCAGCAATGCGCGGTCGCTCACCCCGCCGGTCGTCTCGTCGGGGCCCATGCAGGCGCGCCGCAACACCCGGCGGATGTTGGTGTCGAGGAAGGCCACGTCCTGCTCAAAGGCGAAGCATGCCACCGCCCCCGCGGTGTAGGGGCCGATGCCGGGGAGACGCCGCAGCGCCGCCACCTCGCGGGGGAAGACCCCACCGTGCTCCTCCCCAATGACGCGCGCGGTCCGTTGCAGGTTGACGGCGCGGCGATTGTAGCCCAGGCCGGCCCAGAGGCGGATCACCTCCGCCGTGGGCGCGCCGGCGAGCCGTTCGAGGGTGGGAAAGGCCTCCAGGAAGGCGTGGTACCTGGGGATGACCCGCTGCACCTGGGTCTGCTGGAGCATAACCTCGGAAACGAGGACGTGGTAGGGGTCGCGGGTGCGACGCCATGGCAGGTCGCGGGCGTGACGCGCGAACCAGGCGAGCAGCGCCTCGATCATCGCCGGAGGCATACGCAGCTAATCCCCTGCCGCCTTCACCCCACTCTCGCGGCGGGCCTCGATCACATCGCTGATGCGATTGAGGCGGTCGAGAATTGTGGCGAGCTGGCTGACACTCTGCAGGGAGAGCACCACGTGCAGCACGGCGCGCCCGGCGCGGCGCGTCTGGCCCTGTTCCACCTTCTCGATATTGATGCCCGCCTCGGCGATAACATTGGAAATATCGCGCCAGAGACCCACGCGATCCCACGACTCGATGCGAATGGGGACGGGGTAGCCGCGCGGTTGTTGCCCGCCCCAGGTCACGTCAATCAGGCGGTTGCGGTCGCGCTCGTTGACGATGGTGCGGCAATCGGCGCGATGCACCGTGATGCCGCGTCCGCGGGTGACAAAGCCGACAATCGGCTCGCCCACGACGGGGTTGCAGCACCTGGCCAGGCGATGGTAGACCGTGCCCACGCCCACTACCTGCACGCCCACCGGCTGATTGCGCCCGGTAACGGGCGTTTGCGGCAGGTCGAACGACGGATTGGTCGCCCGCTGCTGCTCTTCCTGCTCGGCGAGAGCCTTCTGGGCCACGGTGCGCGCGGTAATCTCGCCGGTGCCGATCTGGTGGAAGAGATCCTCGACCGATCGCGCGCCCGCCAGATCCGCCAGGTGATCGAAACTCACCGTCAGACCCAGCCGCTTGACTTCCTTCTCCAGCAGATCACGACCGGCGGCGATATTCTCTTCGCGCTCGGCGCGGCGGAAGAAGCGCTTGATATGGTTACGGGCGCTCGGCGTTTTCACGAAGTTGAGCCAGTCGCGGCTCGGTCCCTTCGAGGACTTCGAGGTCATAATATCGACGATCTCGCCGTTCTGCAGGCGATAGTCGAGGGGGACGAGGCGACCGTTCACCTTTGCGCCGATGCACTTATGGCCCACCTCCGAGTGGATATGGTAGGCGAAATCAACTGGCGTCGAACCCTCGGGCAGATCGATGATCTTGCCTTTGGGCGTAAAGACGTAGACCAGTTCTTCAAGTTCGGGCTTGAGGCTCTCGACGAACTCGCGGGCATCGGTCAACTCGATGCGCCAGGAGATCAACTCGCGCAGCCACTTGATTTTGGCTTCATAATTCTGATCGCTGCGCTGGCCAAAGCCCTCCTTATAGCGCCAGTGGGCGGCAATGCCATGTTCGGCGACGTTGTGCATGTCCTCGGTGCGGATCTGCACCTCGCAGTAATGGCCGCCGGGGATGATCACCGTCGTATGCAGCGACTGGTAGCTGCTCTCCTTGGGCACGGCGATATAATCGTCGAACTCCGAGAGCACCGGGGTCCACATACTATGCACCAGGCCAAGGACGCGGTAGCAGGTGCCCTTGGCGCGGTCAGGGTCAGACTCCTGCACGATCACGCGGATGGCGAGCTGGTCGTAGATCCGCTCCAGCGGAACGCCCTTGCGCTCCATTTTGCGCCAGATGGAGTAGATATGCTTGGGGCGGCCGGTGACCTGCGCGCGGATGCCCTCCTTCTCCAGGGCCTCCTTCATACGCTTGATGACGCGCTGAATGATCCGTTCGCGGGCCTCCTTGCGCATGGCCAGGCCCGCCGAGATCTCCTGGTAGCGCTCGGGATAGAGCGTCTTGAAGGCCAGATCCTCCAGTTCGGACTTGACCTGCCACATGCCCAGGCGGTGGGCCAGCGGGGCATAGATATCGAGGGTCTCGCGGGCCACGCGGCTCTGCTTGAGCGGAGGCATGGCGCTCAGGGTGCGCATATTATGCAGCCGGTCGGCCAGTTTGATCAGAATGACGCGCGGATCATCGGCGGTGGCGATGAACATCTTGCGGTAGGAGCCGGCCTGAAGCTCCTCCTTGGTCTTGTTCTCCAGCCCTGACAGCTTGGTGACGCCATCAACCAGGTGGGCGATGGTTTCGGAGAAGAACCGCTCGATGACCTCCAGGCTCACGCCGGTATCTTCGACCACATCGTGCAGCAGCGCGGCGGCGACCGACTCGGCGTCCAGACGCAGGTCGAGAATAATCGCCGCGACGGCGACCGGGTGGTCAATGTAGGGTTCGCCACTCTGCCGGTACTGGCCGCTATGGGCAATCGCGGCCAGGGCATAGGCGCGGCGCACGAGGTCGGTATCGGCGTCGGGGAGGTAAGATTGGAGCCGGGCGATCAACGCCTCGACGGTGGGGCTGTGGTAGGCGTTGAGGTAGGCGGCGCGCACGCTCTCCAGACTGGCGTCGGGCTGCTCGTGCTTGCGCAGATGTTCGACAATCGACTCGATGAAGGGGTGCTGGAGGAGGGGGTGGTGGCTCAGTGTCGCGGCTTCGGCGGGTTCTTCGCGCGGCTGCGGCGCAGGACGGCGCGGCCCCCCCACGGCGCCCTGGGGCGCCAGACTGGTGGCTTGCGTGACGGGTTGCCCGCCGACGACAATGGCGGTATCGGTGTCCATAGCCGCACTTCCTCTTGCTTTGGGAGCGCGAGGCGACGGATCGAGGTCGTCTCGCTCTGGGCAGCCACGTGGCCCCCCTCCGCTGATCACGAACGCGGTCGGCGTGTACCGCCCGACCGCGCCTGAACCTCTCGCGATCCTCCGCGACCGCAACGTATGCGCAGATGATTGATTTACAGCATAGCACCGCGGCGATCGCTTGTCAAGGCAAACGTCAGGCGCGGGTGTTCGCCTTTCTCCTGGGAGCGCGGGCAGTTTGCCCGCGGAGACGCGACGCGGGCCGGCCGCCCGCGCTCCCGGGCCGTTTGCATCGGGCGGTATGCGGCGCAGCCGCATGGACGGCTACCGTCCGCAGGAGGGTTTGGGAGGGCGCAGCCCGCCAGCAGGGGTCCGGGGAAACCCGGTTTCCCCAGACCCCCACCCGGTGGGAGGGTCTGGGAGGGCGTAGCCCTCCCAGGAACAATCTTATGTTCATCCCGTCGGGGTGCGGCGCAGCCGCATGCACGGCTACCGTGAACATCGGCTGCTGGAGCAGGGGTGTGGGGAAACCCGGTTTCTCCACGCCCCTGCCCCCGGAAGGGTGAGGGCGCAGCCCGCGAGCAGGGGTGTGGGGAAACCCGGTTTCCCCACACCCCCACCCGGTGGGAGGGTCTGGGAGGGCGTAGCCCTCCCAGGAAGAATCTTTTTTCATCCCGTCGAGGTGCGGCGCAGCCGCATGGACGGCCAACGTGAAAACGGTCCTTCGGCGAGGGGTGTGGGGAACGCCGGGTTTCCCGGTCACGCCTGCCGCTGGAGGCGGGCATACAACTGGCGGCGCAGGGCGTTGAGCCGCTCCCGGCAGGCCGGATCGTTGAGCGTCTCGAGCGACATCAGCAGGGCGTCCTCGCCATTGTCGGTGTAGTAGCGGCGGCGGGTGCCCACGACCGTAAAGCCATATTTGAGGTAGAGACGCTGGGCGGCGTCGTTGCTCACCCGCACTTCCAGGGTGATCATAGCGGCGCCAAGCTCATAGGCCTGATCAATCAGGCCCGTGAGCAACAGTTCGCCAACGCCGCGGCGGCGATGGGCCGGATCCACAGCGATCGTGGTGACGTGGGCCTCGTCCGCACTGAGCCAGAGGCCGCCGTAGCCGACGATGGGGGCGGAGGCTGCCGTGTCGGGGGGGGGCGGTTGAGCCACGAAGGCCCCGAACAGTTGTGAAAGGAAGCCGGAGCGCCGCGCGGGCGCGGGTGAGGTGATCTGCGGCGGGGGCGTTGGACTGGCGCGGGCGACGAGGTAGCGGCAGCGCTGGGTATCACGGAGCTCGCGGCGGTAGGTGCTGGCCGACCAGGGGATTGGGAAGCTCTGGGCCTCGATCCGCTGGACGGCGGGAATATCTTCCTCCGTCATTGGCTCGGTGAAATAGTACATCGTCTAACGTGAAAATAGGCTGCTCACCTACGCGCATGCGGCGCTGACCCCCCTCCTAACCTCCCCCCGCTGAGGGGAGGCGCCGGACTCCCTCCCCCCAGCGGGGGGAGGGCTGGGGAGGGGGGCAGTCACCTTGCCTGCGGAGACGTGACGCGGGCGGGCCGCCCGCGCTCCCAGGCGATGTTCATCGGGCGTTGTGCGCGAATCGCACGGACGGCTGAGGTGACCATCGCGCGCAGGGTTCAGCCTCCCTCCCAGCCTCCCCCCAGCGGGGGGAGGCGCCGGGTGCCCGCCCCCGGCGGGGGAGGGTCAGTGAAGGGGCTATCACCGTGCCCGCGGAGCCGCGATGCGGGCGGGACGCCCGCGCTCCCAGGTCGTGTGCATCGCGGCGGTGTGCGCCATGCGCATGACCGTCTCACGTGAACATCGGCTGCTGGAGCAGGGGCATGGGGAAACCCGGTTTCCCCATGCCCCCACCCGCGGGAGGGTGTGGGAGGGCTACGCCCTCCCAAGAAGCATGTTCATCCCGTCGGTGTGCGGCGCGAGCCGCATGGATGGCTAAGGTGAAGATGGGCGGCTGGGGGACGCAGGGCCGCGCCGGTGCCGCGGCGCTACAGGGGCCGGGCGCCGTTCGGGTCAACCACAAACAGGCTCTGATAGGCCCCGTCCTTGCCGAAGCCGCCGCCGGTCTGGAAGACGCCGGTAACCTCGACCGCACCCCAGACGTAGCTATTGTTCGGCCCCAGGTTGAGCAGGGCCGACTGATCAGGCGGAAAGCCCTCCATCCAGATCGGATCGCCCAGGGGTTGGGGACTGGAGCCGTCTTCCTCGGTGCTGATCCCTTCGGCGAGCACGTAGATCACCCCGTTCCAGAAATAGTAGCCCTGGGTGGTGACCGTCTGGCCGTTGTAGCGCTCCGGATTACGCTGCAGTTCAAAGAAAGAGACCTTGCCCTCGCCGAGAGGACGGTCGTCAATGCGCTGCTCCACGCGGCGCACCCGTTCGATCGGTTCGGCGCTCTTGACATTGAGCTGGTACTGGTACTGGCCGCCGGGGCCGTAGCCGCCGGTCGCCGAGAACTCGCCGCGCACGCGCACAAAGCCATAGACCGCGTCACCCGGACGGTGAAGGTGTTCGGTGACTTCGGCGGGAAAGCCTTCCAGCCAGATCGTATCGCCTAGCGGCTGGGCATCGAGACCATTGTCGAGGGTGCTGACCCCCAGGGCCAGCACCGAGATGGACGGATCGCCGGGGCGCCAGACATAGGCGCCGTCAACGGTAATCTCTTTGCCGGCGTAGGCGCCGGGATTGGCAGTCACCTGCTGGACGTACAGGCTGGCGCCGGAGCCGCCCGACTGGCTGCCACAGGTGGCCAGCAGGGGCAGGACGCCGAAGAGCGCAACCAGCAGGACGATCGCATGCCAGGGTCTTGGGATCATACAAAGATCCTCCATCGAGCATCTGGGTGCAATGTTGGATTGTTGTTGATTGTAGATTTACAGGACATATGCGGTGGAGGCAGCGCTGCCCCACATCCCCCGCTTCTCCGCCCATAGCGGCCGGGAGGCCTGGCGAAACGCCCACAGCTCCCGCCGGGAGGCGACCGCGTACCCCCTCGTAGATGTAGCCATGGCTCACCCCCACCTTACCGTTGGAGGGGCGGCGCTGCCTCTCCGCACCCCCCATCAACAATCTACAATCCAGCAGGGCACTGCCTCACGCGGGGAGCGAGGCTGAGGCACAGCGGAGTGCCGGAGATGGGCGTAGACGTTGGGCGAGGTAGCGTGCAAGGCGCCAGGCAAATGCCCGCAGGATTATACCAGAAGCGTTCGTAGGCGGCAAACCGTTGGCCGAATAACTGTTCACACCTGGGGTAACACCCGCGCCTGGGAGCGAGGGCGTCCCGCCCACGTCGCGTCTCCGCGGGCAAGATGCCCGCGCTCCCAGGAGAACTGTGAACCCTTACGGCCGAATCGCCCTGTTTACGGCCGGGAATATTCTTGACAGCCCGACTCGACGTTAGTATTATTAGCCTACCTATGGGGTAAGATCTCCATATTCCGGTTCGACTCAGCACATCGGGGCTGACGTGGCGTAGTCGCCCCGCTCGGTGCACATTAACAACTGCATAGGAGGCCACTGTGATAGATCTACTGTGGGTCGCGCTGGCCCTGGTAGTGGGCCTGGGCATCGGCGCCGGGTTGGGGGTTGCCTATGTCAACCACGGCCTCAACTCCCTCGCCCAGCAGAAAACCGCTGAAGCCCGCTTATTGCTCGAAGAAGCGCGATCCCAGCAAAAGGAAATTTTGCTCCAGGCAAAGGATGAGGCCCTGCGCATCCGCAACGAGGCCGAGGCGGAGTTGCGCGAGAGCCGCCAGGGCCTGCAGAAGCAGGAAGAGCGCCTGCAACGCAAGGAGGAGAATCTCGATCGGAAGCTCGAGGGGCTGGAACGGCGCGAACGTCAGCTCCAGACACGCGAGCGACAGATCGAGCAGTTGCACCAGGAGGCTGAACGGCTCAAGCTCCAGCAGGTCGCGGAGCTTGAGCGGATCTCGCAACTCGGGCGCGACGAGGCACGCGGGTTAATCCTGGCCCAGGTCGAACGCGAGACACGCGACGAGGCAGCGCGTCGCATTCGCGAGATTGAGCAGCAGGCGCGCGATGAGGCCGACAAGACGGCGCGCAAGGTGATCGGCCTGGCGATCCAGCGCTGCGCCAGTGACTATGTCGCTGAGGTGACGGTCTCGACGGTGAATCTGCCAAGCGAAGAACTCAAGGGCCGGATCATCGGTCGTGAGGGGCGCAACATCCGCGCCTTCGAGCAGTTTACCGGTGTGGATATCATCGTTGATGATACCCCCGAGGCCGTGACCCTCTCGTGCCATGACCCGGTGCGCCGGGAAGTGGCGCGGGTGGCGCTGATCAAACTTCTGAAAGACGGGCGCATCCATCCGGCCCGGATCGAAGAAGTGGTGCAGAAAACGCAGCTTGAGCTTGAGCACGTGATGCGCGAGGAGGGCGAGCGCGTCGCCTACGAGGCGAACGTGCAGGGCCTGCACCCGGATCTGATCAAGCTGCTCGGGCGGCTGAAGTATCGCACCAGCTATGGCCAGAACGTGCTGCAACATTCGCTGGAATGTTCGCTCCTGGCCGCGCATATGGCCGCCGAACTCGGCGCCAATGTCAACGTCGCCAAGACGGCCGCACTGCTCCACGATATCGGCAAGGCCGTCGATCACGAGGTGCAGGGGCCCCACGCGCTCATCGGCGCCGATATCGCCCGGCGCCTGGGGCGCTCCCCGGCGATTGTGCACGCCATCGCCGCGCACCACTACGATGAAGAACCGACCACCGTCGAGGCCTTTCTGGTCATCGCTGCCGATGCGATCTCCGGCGGACGCCCCGGGGCGCGCCGCGAGACGCTCGACCTGTACATCAAGCGTCTGGAAGCCCTGGAGACCGTTGCTACGTCGTTTCCCGGCGTGCAGCGGGCCTTCGCCGTGCAGGCGGGCCGCGAGGTGCGCGTGATGGTCCAACCTGACCAGATCGATGATCTTGCCAGTATTCACCTCGCCCGCGATGTCGCCAAAAAGATCGAGGAAAGTCTGCAATATCCCGGTCAAATTAAGGTGACAATTATTCGCGAAACGAGAGCCGTTGACTACGCGCGCTGACCATAGATGCAGGTGACAGGCCGCCAGGCCCGCCCGCCGGTCTGTCACCCCAATGTCCAGGTATTGCGTGGCTGCGCTCCGACAGGTTGTGGTACAATTGAAATCCTGACAGCTTGCTGCGTACCACCCATCTCACGAGAGGAGGCAAGGCTGCAATGAGCCTTGAGACGCGGTCTGATGACCAGCCTATCCTATCGGACCCAAGCAACACAGAGGAGGACCACATGACCAACTCTCAGCAGCTGCCTATGGCTCGCGCTGTTGGCGCTGCCGCCCCTCAGGGCGTCGAACCCCAGCGCTCAGCAGAGGTGCTGAAGGTGTCGACACGCTCGCGCCCGAGCGCCGTGGCCGGCGCCATCGCCGGTGTCATCCGTGAGAATGGGATGGCCGAGGTGCAGTCCATCGGCGCCGGCGCAACCAACCAGGCCATCAAGGCCGTCGCGATCGCCCGAAGCTATCTGAATGAGGAAGGGATTGATATCGTTTGCGTGCCTTCGTTTATCGACGTGGCCATTGATGAAGAAGAGCGTACTGCCATCCGCTTGCTCATCGAGCGGCGCTAGTGCTTCGACCGCGTCACCTCCTGCCTGCCCTCGCTGCCCGCGAGGGCTTTTATTTTTGCCCCTTGCCTGCGCCGCCGTTGCCTGTACAATTCTTGTAAGCCATGCTTTCGCCGCGCGGCCTTTTGCGTAAGCGTCTAACGTGAACATGGGCCCTCGAAGGTAAGGATGTGGGGAAACCGGGTTTCCCTACGCCCCTGCCCGCGGGAGGGTTTGGCCCTCGAGCAGTGGCACGGGGAAACCGGGTTTCCCCATGCCCCCACCCGCGGGAGGGTTGGGGAGGGCGCAGCCCTATAGGCGCGAACTTAAGCACCTGAACAATCGAAGATTGAACCGGCAGGTCACCTCTGCTATGGTACTGGTAGTTCTACCTTCCAGCCCCCAGGAGGAAACCATGCCGGTTC
>Ga0272446_1003301_pt1 | contig 20567 bp, 19 predicted proteins | sample YNPCB0061_FD_194587 | JGI IMG/M metagenome (GOLD analysis project Ga0272446, IMG submission 194587) | Hot spring microbial mat communities from Yellowstone National Park, WY, United States - YNP-CB-006-1 | ecosystem: Environmental > Aquatic > Thermal springs > Hot (42-90C) > Sediment | place...
AAACGACAGAGTTTGGGCCAATTGCCGCCGGGCGGCGGTGTCGCCAGGCGCCTGGCGGAGATAGTCCTGATAATAATGGACGGCCTGCCGCCAGTGCTTCTGATAGAAATGCATCTGTCCCAGAAAGAGCAACAGTTTCGGCTCCCGACGGTCCACGGGTTGGAGCACGGCCACCGCATCCTGATAGCGGCGGGCATAGGAGTAGGTTAAGGCCGCTTCTCGGCGCAGGTCCCCATCCAGCAACTGGCGGCGGGCCGCTTCATCCCAAAAAGCCGCGGCCTGCCGGAAGTGTTGCTGTTGGGCCAACAGCCGGGCCAGATTGAAGATCGTCTCCTTATGGGAGTCCCCGGCCTCCCAGGCTTGACGATAGGCCTTCAGGGCCGGACCGAATTCACCGGCCAGGAGCAGTTCCAGTGCATAGAAACGGCGCTCTTCCAGGCTGGGCGACGCAGCCATGAGGGGGGCCAGTACCGCCGCCGCCTCGGCGTGCTTGCCGATCTGCGACCACAGGCGGGCCAGGGTTAGGGCATAGTCCTTCTGGCCGCCGGAGCGGGCATACAGCGCTAAATAGTGGACGATGGCCTGATCCAGGTCTTTGGCGGCCTCGGCGTTTTTGGCCGCCTCCAACCGCAGGGCTTGATCTTCTGCCGCCCGCGCCAGGAGTCGCTGGTAGATAGGCACCGCGGCCTGATGGTCCTGCTGCCAGGCATAGAGCAGGGCCAACTGATGCAAGGCCTGGATATTCTCGGGGTCGTCGGCCACCTCCTGCTCTTGCAGGGGAATGGCCTCGGCAAACCGGCCCAAAGTGGTATACATTTCTACCAGCCGCCGGCGAATTTCCTGATCGTGGGGCATCAGGGCCGCGAGCCGTTGATAATAAGCCAGGGCCTGTTCCTGGGCGGCGGCATCCTGGGCCGCCAGCTCCGCCGCCCAACGCAGGGCCGCAGCATCCTGCGGGTGAGCTGCCAGATGGTCGGCCAACAGCTGCAGAGCTTCTTGCCGCCGGTCTAAGCGTATCAAGGCCGCGACCTGGCCGGTCAGGGCCGTTGGCGTCGGCTGCTGCCGACCGATCTGTTGAAAGAGTTCCAGGGCCTCCTCGGCGCGCTGCGCTTCCAGATAACGCCAGGCCAGAAATTCGGCATACTGCCAATTCCTGGGTTCCCGCCGCCAGGCCCGTTGGGCATACATGAGAGCCTTGGCCTGATCGCCCTCTTGCCGGGCAGACTGAGCCCGCTGATATAAATCATAGGCAGAAAGGTAAAAATAAGGATCCTGGCTCCAGATCTGCCAGAACAAGGCCGCCAGAAAGATGAGGATGCCCATCAGCCAGAGGCGCCGCATTTCAGCTCTCGTTATGGTAGACTAAACTGGGATGGGTTTCGGTTTCCCAGCGGGGTTTGGCCAGGGCCAGAAAGAGCATCTCTCCCAGAACCCAGATGGTAAAGGCCGAAAAGGGGGCATTGGCCGCGATAAGCCGGGGGGAAGCCCAACCCTGTGCCAGGGCCAAAAACGGCAGGGTCACATGCAGGCCAATGATACTCAGGTGCGGCAGGACAGCCAGGAAAGTCTGCACCGTTTTCGGCACCAGGGGCAGGTTCACCCGATAGGCCGGTTTGAGGCCGGGTGGATACCGGAGGGCGCTCAGCGTGCCCCAGGCATAGACCGGAAAAAGGCCGCAGAGCATTTTTAGTTGTTTCAAGGCATGCTTGCGGAAGAACAGGTAATGAAAGGCCAGGATAGTGCAGACCAGATAGACCCCCCGGTAGAGCAGGTAGTTTACCTCCTGCTCCACCAGAAAACTCCGGCCGGTGATGTAGCAGTAGAGGGGCAGGAAATAGAAAATCGGCATGACCAGGCCGCTGATGGCATACGCCAGCATGACAATGGTGAAGTGCAGCCGCTGGCGCAGCGCCAGACCGGCTTTGCGAAAAGGATTGTCCCAGAAAAACAGCCGCATGGTATCCAGGCACCATTGATAGCGCTGCTGCACCACCCCCACCAGGGTATCCGGGGCCAGCCCCCGGGACAGGGAGTAGGGGAAATAGATGCCCTGCCAGCCCCGGCTGACCAGGTTATAGGAAGTAGTAAAATCTTCGACGATATTCCACGTGACAAAACCGCCCAGCTCCAGCAGGGCCTGGCGGCGGTAGAGCACCCCGGAACCGCAGGAGATGACCGCATTGGCCTGATCGTTGCTTAACTGGATGGCTTCATAAAAAACGTCGTCACGATTGTAAAAGGGATCGCCATCGGGCAGGAGGAAATCCTGGCGGCTCTGCACGTAGGCTACTTTCGGCAGGCGAAAAAAGCCGATCATGCGGCTGATGATCTCGGGCTGGGGGACCTGGTCGGCGTCCAGGACCAGAATAATTTCCCCCCGACTGCGGCTCAGGCCGAAATTCAGGTTGCCGCTCTTGGCATCGCTGCGGGGCAGGCCCTCTTTGATACGCGAGTAATAGCAAAAACCCAGGGACTGAGCCAATGCCGCCACCTGGTCATCGCCGGCATCATCCAGCACGTAGACGGTATATGGGTGATAGTCCAGATGCCGGACCGCAGTGAGAGTGGTGCGAATAATTTCCAACGGCTCCCCACAGCAGGTCACCAGGACATCAACTGTGTAGGGCCGGTCGGCCGTCAACCCCTCGGGGCGGTGGAAGCGCAGGCGCCAGACATCCACCGCTAAGACCGCCAGCAGAAAGTAGGCGGCCATTTCGGTGGCCAGAAAGACGGCGGTGTGGACGGTCCGTTGGTGCCAGGCCTGGTTTGCCAGCCAGGCCAGGTAAACGCCGCCGCTCACCAGCGTCAGCAGGCAGAACAACTGCGCCCGCAACCGCCGGGGCCGATCTTCCCAATCGTGATAACGGCGATACGGCAAACACCCGCGCCAGTCAGCCCAGAGAATTCTCATGGCCCCACCAAGAGGAGGCAGGAATAACAATCAAGAAGTATGGTCAAGAGCAAAGGCATAAGGGCCAGTCCCGGGCAAGCGCGGTGCGTCAACCCGAGGGTTCCCTCTGCAGCCAAGTGCTACCATTATTACTGCAAACCAGCATTTGAGTCAAATTGATTTTCGCCAGCCAAACCCTCTCAGAAAAAAGGCAACATCGTTTACCACGCTGGCGCGCCACGATCGTCTTCGGGATACCTTGCGGCGCCAGCCGACTTTCCAATTGGCCCAGCGGCGCCGACAGGCGGAGCGCGCCTTGACCTCTCGGACTTTTCTTGATAGAGTGAGACCAATGGCCAGCTAGCAGGGCTGCGCCAGTCCCTTGGGGGACTGCCGCGTTCGGCAACCCCCGGGGCCTGCAGACCGGCGCAGTCTGGGCAGCTGCAAAAGGAGGGCTCATGCTCAGCATAGAAATCCCCGGCTATAAAGTGCTGCAGTTGGCGCATCTGGTGACGGATTACAACGGGACGGTGGCAGTGGACGGCAGGTTGGCGGCGGGGGTGGCCCCGCGGCTGCAGGCGCTCTCCCAGAAGATGGCGATCCATATTATTACGGCGGACACCTTCGGCCTGGTGCAGCAGGAAGTGGCCGGCCTGCCCTGTCAGGTGGTAGTCATCGGCAAGGCGGATCAGGCGGGCGCGAAACTGCGCTACGTGCAGGAGTTGGGAGAAGCACAGACCGTCTGTCTGGGCAACGGTCGCAACGACCATCTGATGCTGCGGGCGGCCGGTTTAGGGATTGCCGTGCTGCTGGCCGAAGGCGCTGCCGGGGTGACGATTCAGGCCGCCGATGTGGTGACCACCGCCATCACCGACGCCCTGGATCTGCTCCTGAAACCGTTGCGCCTGATCGCCACCCTCAGGTCTTAGTCTGTGCCCGCCGTTGGATCTTTGTTAGAAAATATGGTGAGCAATGCCCACCCTACAAAGGCTCCCCCGCCCCACGCTGGCGGGGAGAGATATAAGAGTTGAGGTTGAGGGGGGCTAAGATATTTTCATGGTTCGCGGGTGACTTTTATAAGTAATTGCAATTAGCCAGAAAATAAGGTTTCCGGTTTCTGGTTTCCGGTTTCTGGAAAATTGGTTTTATAGTTTTATAGGGCGGGCCGTGCCCGCCGTTGGATCTTTTGAGCTATCAGGACTGTGTTGCCACGCGCTTGCGGGGAGATGGCTCTTATCCGAGCCACGAGCGTCAGCGAGTGGTCCATCGCCCCCCGCTGGCGGGGGGCGATGCCTGGAGTTGAGAGACGCAACGTTTTTTCAGGGTTCGCAGGTCACCTCTAGAAGGAATGGCAATTCCCAAAAAGTGAGCGGTTAGCCAAATTCAGGAACACTCCTCGTAGGGCGGGAAAGCGCCGCACCTCCCGCCTTCTGTGGGCGATTGACCACTTCCCAGCCACGACCCTGCGGGAGTGGTTCATAGTGACAACCACCGGTTCTGCCGCGAACCACGGCATTCCATGTTGGCAGTGGGGGAGAGGCTCGGGCAGGTCAGAGACCTCGACAAAGGGCAAACGGCAGCTGCCCTTTGGCCTCTGCTTCCTGCCTACTGCATTTTTTTCGCTATACATCTCTTGCGGCGGCCATTATAATGGCTGGGCGAAAGAGTCAGGGAAGGTTGGGGCGCACCATGGCACATTGTGCAGCCATTCAACATCTGCTCTGGGATGTGGCTGCAGCCGACCTGGACCTGGAGCGGCACAAAGCTTTTATTATCGCCCGGGTGCTGCAGTTCGGGACTCCCGCGGAAGTGCGTTGGCTCCTGGCGACCTATGCTGAGGCCGACATTATTGCCACTGTGCGGACTTCCCGGAATTTGGATCGCCGGACGGCAAATTTTTGGTCGGTGCACTTTGGTATTCCGGCAGAGGAGATCCGATGTTTACAGACGTCGTGGCTCCAGGACTGCTTTCCTTGATCCGGCGCCTGGCCGGCTCGCCGGAGATTGCGGCGCACTTTTATCTGGCCGGCGGCACGGCCTTGGCCTTGCAGCTGGGCCACCGGCGCAGTGATGACCTTGATTTCTTCTCTGCCGAGCCTTGGCCGGGCGAATTTCTGGAACCGCTGCTGGTGGGCTGGGGAGGGAGCATTTTGGTCTCCGAAGCCCGGACAGTACACGTCCTGATGACTGGGGGACGGGTCTCATTCTTTCATTATCCCTATCCCCTGGTCACACCCTGCCTTATTTGGGAGGGCCTCCGCCTGGCCTCGGTGGCTGAGATCGGCTGCATGAAGGTGATCGCCATCTCCCAATGGGCCGAGAAAAAGGACTTCTTTGACCTGATGGCGGTGTTGCAGAAGCTGCCGGCGCAGGCGCTGAAAGACCTGCTGGTGGCCAAATATGGGGCACGACGCCTTAATTTTTACCATATCATGAAATCCTTGCTCTTTTTTGCCGAGGCGGAGGGAAGTCCCGAGCCGGTCAGCCTAACCGGGACTACTTGGGAGGAGGTCAAGGCCTTCTTTCTGAGCCGGGAAAAGGAACTGTGGCAGGTACTGTGTCTGAGCGAGTAGCGGCGGCTGCGCCCGCGGGAGCGGCAGGACAGCCGGTGCTGCATATCATTGATATCAGTTCGTATATCTACCGGGCCTATTTTGCCATCCGGGACCTGGCCACCTCCCGGGGCTTCCCCACCAACGCCATTTACGGCGTTACCAATATGCTCCTGAAGGTCCTGCGGGAGCGGCAGCCGTCCTATTTGGTGCTGACCTTTGATGCCAAGCCGCCCACTTTTCGCCACCGCCTCTACCCTGATTACAAGGCGCAGCGTCCGGGCATGCCCGAGGAGCTGGTTCAGCAGCTGGACTATATCCGGCGGATTATCAGTGCCCTGCATCTGCCGACCCTGGAGGTGGAGGGTTACGAAGCCGATGATCTCATTGCCACCCTGACCCGGATGGCCCAGGAGGCGGGCCTGGCCGTGGAGATCATTTCCGGGGATAAAGACCTGCTGCCGTTGGCCGACGCTGGGGTGACCATCTGGGACCCCATGCGGGATGTAACTTATACCCCGGAGGTTATTCAGGAAAAGTTTGGGGTGCCGCCGGCCGCCCTGGTGGACCTGCGGGCCTTGACCGGCGATCCCAGCGACAATATTCCCGGCGTGCCGGGGATCGGGCCCAAAACGGCCCAGAAACTCCTGCGGCAGTTTCCGAGCCTGGATGCCCTGCTGGCCCGCCTGCCGGAGGTCAAAGAGAAGAAACTGCGGGAGCGCCTGATCCAATATCAAGATCAGGCCCGCTTGAGCCGGACGCTCCTGCGGTTGGCTGATCAGGTGCCGGTGCCGGTGGCGGTGACGGCTCTGCAGCCCGGCCCCTGGGATCGAGAAGCCCTGGCGGCCCTCTTTGCCGAACTGGAGTTCAGTTCGCTGGCCAAAGAAATCAGCCAGGGTCAGAGTCACGGTGATTTTCGACCGGTAACTTCTTTGGCCGCCCTGCAGGAGGCAACCGCGGCCATCCGCGCCAGGGGACAGGTGGCGCTCTATTGCCACGGCGGCCCCCAGCATCCCATGCTGGCGGAGCTGGTTGGCCTGGGATTGTCCTGGCAGGCTGATCAGGGCGTCTACCTGCCCCTCCAGGGAGACCTGCCGGCGGCACAGATCTGGTCAGTCCTGGGGCCACTGTGGTCGGATCCGGGCCTCCTCAAGATCGGTCCTGATCTGAAAAACGCCCGGATCTGGGGGGAGCGGCTGGGTTATCCTCTGGCCGGGGATCGGGGCGATATTTTATTGGCCTCCTATCTCCTGAATCCGGTGCGCTACGATCAGACCATCGAGAATGTGGCTATCCATTATCTTGGCACGCATCTGGCAACTCCCCGGGAATTACTCGGCCGCCCGGGCGCTGCAGCTGACCTGCCGCTGGCCGCGGCAACAGTCTATGCCGGCAGTCGGGCCGCGGCGGCCTGGCAACTGTGGCCCCGGCTGGCACAGGAGATGCAGAGCGCCGGGTTGGCAGCCCTCTATGATGGCCTGGAATTGCCGGTCCTGCGGGTGCTGGCGGCCATGGAATTCCGGGGGATCGGCGTCGATCGGGAGTTCCTGGACCGCTGCGGCCGGGACCTGGAAGAGAACATGGCCAACCTGGAGCAGGAGATTTACCAATTAGCCGGTGGGCCTTTCCTGATCAATTCGCCGCCGCAGTTGGCTGCCGTGTTATTTGACCGGCTCGGTCTGCCCGTCCAGAAAAAGACCCGGGGCCGGACGGCGTATTCCACTGACAACGAAGTGTTGACCAATCTGGCCGCGGTGCATCCCATTGCGGCCAAAATCATAACCTACCGCACCTTGGGGAAATTAAAGAGCACCTATGTGGAGGGGTTGCTGAAGCAATTAAATCCTCGGACCGGCCGGATTCATACCACCTTTGTGCAATCGGCGGCGGCCACGGGGAGATTGGCCAGTCGGGATCCGAACCTGCAGAACATTCCGGTGCGGGGGGAGCAGGGGGCGCAGATCCGTCAAGCCTTTGTGGCCGGACCGGGTCAGGTCTTTCTCAGCGCCGATTATTCCCAGATCGAACTGCGGCTGCTGGCCCATTTCTCCCAGGACCCCATTCTGCTCACGGCGTTTCAGGCCGGCGAGGACATTCATCGGCAGACCGCGGCTGAGGTCTTCGGCCTGCATCCGGAGCTGGTGAGCCGGGAGATGCGGCGCCAGGCCAAGGTCATTAATTTTGGCATTCTTTATGGGATGAGCGCTTTTGGCCTGGCCAAACAGCTGGGGGTCAACCAGCGGCTGGCCCAGAATTTTATTGAACGCTATTTTGCCCGACATGTCCGGGTCAAGGCCTACTTGGAGGAAACTTTGGCCACCGCCCGGCGGGAAGGCTGGGTGACCACACTGCGGGGGCGGCGCCGGCCCATCCCCCATCTGCACAGCAGCAATCGGGCTTTGCGGCAGGAGGCCGAGCGCAGCGCCGTCAATACACCCTTGCAGGGCTCGGCTGCGGATTTGATCAAGGAAGCCATGCTGGCAGTAACCGCGCGGCTGGCCGGAAAAAAATTGTCCGGTCAACTGTTGCTCCAGATCCACGACGAACTGCTCCTGGAGGTGCCTCAAGAAGAGCTGACGGCCACCGCCCGGGAGGTAAAAGAGGCCATGGAAAGCCTGGCCGAACTTAACGTGCCGTTAATTGTGGACATTTCGACGGGAAAAAATTGGGGCGAGCTGCAGCCCTGGCGCGGCTAACCCGTGAGAAAAAAGGAAAAAAACCGGAAGGCATTTTTTTTAAAAAAAAAATCATGGCGCCTGCAATTTTTACTTGATCTTTTGATTGTCTTGTTGTTTAATACCGGTAAATGTGTTCGAGAAACACAATTACTTTGAAAAGGGGGGATAAAGATGAGGAAAGCTTTGGTACGTAAAGGTTTTGCCTTTGCCATTCTCATGGCGTTCGTCCTCGTCATGGGAGCGGGGTGTTGCGATCCCTGCAAAAAGGCCTTAGAGGACACCAAAGTGTATGCTGACCAAGCAAAAGCTTCGGCTTCTAAGGCTGAAGCTGCTGCTCGGAACGCTGAAGCCGCAGCTGCCGACTCCAAGGCAGCCGCAGACAGAGCTGAGGCTGCCGCCGACCGGGCTGAAGCCGCTGCCGCAAAAGCAGAAGCTTGTCTGATGAAGAGGATCCGGAAGTAAGTCTGTGCATGTAAAAGATTCAGTTGACTGGGGGGGATGTACCACAACAAAAGCTGGCTCCTCTCCGAAAAGGGGGTAATCGATGAGGAAAGCGTTTGTTAGAAAAGGCTATGCCTTTGCGCTCCTCGCGGTCTTTGCCCTGGTGGTCGGCGTCTCGGGCTGCTGCCAATCTTACAATGATGAATGTAAGATGGTAATGGAGCAGGCCAAAGCTGCCGCCGACCGTGCCGCAGTCGCTGCCAACAGCGCTGACAATGCTGCACAGGCTGCTAAACAACCGATAGCAAAAGCGCAAGCTGCTGCTAATCGCGCCGAAACGGCTGCAATGCGTGCTGAAAAAGCAGCCGAAGAAGTCTGTGCCGCCATGGCATCGGTAAGACCCGTGAGAGTTCTGAAGAAAAAGGTTGTGAAGAAGAAAGTTATCAAAAAGAAAAAGTAATCTTCTCACAAACATAGCAATTCTCCTATTATCAGGGGTGTGGCTCGGGCCTCAGGCCGCCACACCCTTTTTTTGCTCAGTCAGCCAGGTGTTCCAGGTTGGACCGCGTGCTTGCGAAATTGTGAACTGAGCGGCGCCTGGCAAAAACCGGGGCAAGCTCAGACGCAAAAACTTTTCACCGCGGTCCTGGCAACGCTTGACAGTTATTTCATTTTCCTTATAATTAATATTTTATGTTTGCAGGGTAATGTTCATTACCAAGCAGGTCGCCTGCGCACCAGGAAGATCAAGGGCGGCCGCCTGTATTTGCCTGGTTTAGGATAAGCACTCGGAGAGCGGACCTCCAGGTCCGCCGGGCCAGGATATTGCAGATGGTTCGCCGGACTGGAGACCGGCGCTACGAAATTGATTATAATTTTTAACGGAATATCAATTAGTTATATAAGTCACCCGTGAACCATGAAAATTTAGATTGGCAATTGATGGCAAGGCTGGGCGGGCGCGGAGGCCCGCCCCACTAACAAAGATCCAACAGCGGGCACGGCCCGCCCAATGGGTCTTTCTCTCCTCGTTCTCAAGTTTAACTTGGGAATAAGGAGAGATCTCGAAACTCGAAACTTTATTTTCTAACTGATCCCATCCCTCGGGCGTCAACGATTCTATGAAAAATCAACAGGCATTGGCAGTGCCCCTGGAGCGCATTACTTGGGAGGGTCTCGATGTCCCTGTGCTCCTGGAAGCAGAATGGTTCGCCCGCTGGCAACAGGAAGAACCGGGGCTGGAATTTTCCCTGCAAACGCCTTTCCGTGGTACTATTCATCTCGAACGGCATGACGGCAATATTCTGCTGCGGGGTCAGATCCACGGGGAATTGGTCTATACCTGCAGCCGCTGTTTGGATACGTTTGCCCAGCCGGTGGTGGCGACCTTCGAGATGCTTGTCCGAGTGGGGGCGCCCCCCAAACTGGAAGCTGAGTTGGCATTGACCGCCGACGATCTGGACGAAGAATATTGTGCCGGCGACCAATTGGATCTTGACACCCTGCTGCGGGAGCAGATTCTGTTGGCGGTACCGCTGAAGCCGCTCTGTCGGGAGGCCTGTGTGGGGTTATGCCGGCGCTGCGGCGCCAATCTGAACCGGGAAGCCTGTACCTGCCAGCGGCCGGAAGCAGCGCCGACTCTGGCGGCGTTGGCCAAGTGGAAAAAAAACGAATAAATTTCGGTAGCGATTTTTCAAAGAGGAGTTAATATCGTGGCCTTACCAAAACACCGGACCTCCGTTTCCAAGAAAAAAATGCGGCGGTCGCATGACCACCTCACCCTGCCGCAACTGGCAGTGTGCCCGCAATGTAACGAGTATCGTTTGCCGCACCATGCCTGCCCCCATTGCGGCATTTATAAAGGACGGCTGGTTATTCCCAAAGCAGAGGAATAAAGGGTAGAGCATGGATTATGTTCTGAGCGAAGAACAACGCTTGCTCCAGGATCTGGCTCGCCAAGTGGCCGACGAGCGGATTAAACCGGTGCGGGCGGTGTTGGATGAAGAGGAAATCTTTCCGGCTGAACTGATGCAGGAGATGGCCCAGGCTGACCTCTTCGGGATCATCATCCCGGAAGAGTATGGCGGCCTCGGCCTGGGTTGTTTGGAAAGTTGTCTGGTGTTAGAGGCCATCGGCACCGCCTGTGTAGGAGTGGGGACCACGTATGCCGCCACCTTTCTGGGGGCCTATCCCCTCTTGCTCTTTGGCTCGGAAGCCCAGAAAAGCCAATATCTGCCCATCCTGGTTCGCGGCGAACAGCTGGCTGCCTTTGCCCTGACGGAATCCCAGGCCGGCAGCGATGCCAGCGCTATTCAGACGACGGCCGTGCGGGATGGGGATTTCTATATCCTCAACGGCACCAAGCAGTGGATCACCAATGCCGGCGAGGCCGGCATCTATACCATCATCGCCCTGACCGATCGGGCCAAGGGGCCGCGTGGGGCCAGTGCCTTTGTCGTCCTGGCCGATGATCCCGGCGTCTCTTTCGGCAAAAAAGAGCGCAAGATGGGGATTCGGGCCTCGGCCACCCGGGAGATCTTTTTCCAGAACTGCCGCATTCCGGCAGACCGGCTCATCGGCAAGGAAGGCATGGGCTTTATCATCGCCCTGAAAACCTTGGATTATGCCCGTCCTGGTATCGGCGCCCTGGCCCTGGGGTTAGCCCAGGGAGCTTTGGATGAAGCCGTCATCTTTGCCCGGCAACGCCAGCAATTCGGCCACGCGATCATCGCTTTCCAGGCAGTCCAGCACATCTTGGCAGAGATGGCCATCCAGGTCGAGGCGGCCCGCTCCCTGATCTACTCGGTGGCCCGCTTCATTGACCAGAACCCCAAAGATTTTGCCAAAGAGGCGGCCATGGCCAAGGTCTTTGCCACCGATGTGGCCATGCGGGTCACCACCGATGCGGTGCAGATCCTGGGCGGTCATGGCTATATGCGGGAATATCCTGTAGAAAAAATGATGCGGGATGCCAAAATCTTTCAGATCTTCGAGGGCACCAATCAGATCTTACGGAACATTATCGGCCAGGCCTTAAATAAGGAATATGCCAAAAAACGCTCCTGAGGCCCAATCTGGGCAAAGTCTGGTGCCAGGCGTGGCCGCGCTGCCACAAACCGATCGTATGAAAATTATCGTCTGCCTCAAACAGGTACCCGAAAGCCAGAATGTCCGGCTGGACCCGGTTACCCACAATCTGCAGCGGGAGGGGGTTAAGAGCATTATCAACCCCTTTGATCTGTATGCCCTGGAGGAGGGCTTGCGGGTCCGGGAAGAGCAGGGGGGCGAGGTTATCGTGCTGTCCATGGGGCCGCCCCAGGCCGAGAGTGCTCTCCGGGAGGCGTTGACCTATGGCGCCGATCGGGCCATCCTGCTCTCCGACCGCGCCTTTGCCGGGGCAGATACCTGGGCCACCGCGTATACCCTGGCCGCGGCTGTGCGTCGGCTTGATGGGGCTGACCTGCTTTTTTGCGGCAAACAGGCCATTGATGGCGATACAGCCCAGGTAGGACCGGAGTTGGCCGCCTTCCTGGATATCCCCCACGTGGCCTGGGCCCGCAAATTGATCTTTACCGGCGCCGGGCTGCTGCAGGTGGAACGTTTGCTGGACCACGGCTATGACCTGGTCGAGGTCCAGTTGCCGGCCCTGATTACGGTGGTCAAAGAAATCAATACCCCCCGGCTGCCATCCTTTAAAGCAAAATTGCGGGCCAAATCAGCCCAGATTCCCGTCTGGACGGCAGCTGACCTGGGTTTGGCGCCTGAACAGGTGGGTTTCCAGGGTTCCTTTACCCGGGTGGTGAAGGTTTTCCCCCCGCCAGCCCGGGGACAGCGGCAACTGCTGGAGGGCTCCCCGGCAGAAATGGCTGCCGCCCTCTGGAGCCGCTTGCGCCAATGGCGCGGGCAGTGAACGGAGGCCGCAGTATCTCCGGGCTCTGAACGAATCTCTAACTTTTGAGTTTTTTCTGGAAATGCGCAACTGATTGTGATCGTTAAAGGAATACTGGCAGAGGATAGTAAGGCACGCGGGTGACCTGCAGGGAACTGATCCCCCCAACCCGCCCGGAGAACGACCAGGTCAGGAATTATTGCTTGCCGGACAGCTCCGGCAACCGGCGGGAGCCACAATCTTTCCCTGAGATAGAACATACCGGATCTCCATGGCAATACGCATTGCAGCAGATAAATGCACCGGTTGCGGGCAGTGTCTGGCAGTCTGCCCCTTCGAGGCTCTGGCCTTGGTGCACGATAAGGTCGTGGTCAACGATGCTTGTACCCTGTGCGGGGCGTGCGTTGAGGTCTGCGAATTCGAGGCCCTCAGTCTGCCTCCCGAAGAAATCGGTCAGCAGCCGGTCCCCCGGCCGGCCGATGGCATCTGGATTTTTGCCGAGCAACGGCGGGGACGGCTGGCCCCGGTAGCCCTGGAACTCTTGGGCGAAGGTCGCCGCCTGGCGGAGCAGTTGCGGGTATCGGTGGCGGCCGTCCTTTTTGGCCACGGCGTCCGGGGGTTGGCAGCCGAACTCATCGCCGGCGGCGCCGACAAAGTCTACGTTGTGGACCATCCGACCCTGGCAGAATTTCTCGAAGAACCCTATGCCGCCGCCCTGACGGCCCTGAGCCGTCGGTATGGTCCAGAGATTATCCTGGCCGGGGCCACCTACGTCGGGCGAGCCTTCATTCCCCGGGTGGCTGCAGTCCTGGACACCGGTCTGACGGCAGATTGCACGGCTTTTGCCATAGATCCAGCAAATAATCTCCTGTTGCAAACCCGCCCTGCCTTTGGTGGCAATATCATGGCCACCATTCTTACCCCCCGATCTTTTCCCCAGATGGCCACCGTTCGCCCCCGGGTCATGAAACCTTGCCCCACTGCCAACGACCGTCAGGGAGAGATTATTCCGGTGGCGTTGACCGAACTGGAGCAGCCATACCGCTGCCGCTTTGTCCAGACTATTTCAGAAATAACGGAATCGGTCCCCCTGGGCGAGGCCGAAGTGATCGTCGCCGGCGGCCGGGGTCTGCAGGACGCCAAAAATTTCCGACTCCTGGCCGAGTTGGCTGAATTGTTGGGCGGAGCCGTGGGGGCAACCCGAGCCGCCGTGGATGCCGGCTGGATCTCTTATCAACACCAGATCGGCCAGACCGGCAAGACAGTTGCCCCCAAACTTTACATTGCCTGCGGCATCTCCGGCGCAGCCCAACACCTTGTCGGCATGCAATCATCCGACCTCATCGTCGCCATCAACCGCGACCCCCAGGCCCCGATTTTTCAGATCGCCGATATCGGTCTGGTGGGCGATGTTTTCGAGATTTTGCCGGCCTTGATCCAGCAAATCAAGGACAACCGCTAAGGAGGAAGCATGGGGGACGGCAAGCGCGTGGTGCTGGTAACAGGGGCCTCCCGGGGCATCGGCCGGGCTTGTGTTGCGGCCCTGGCACAACCGCAGACCAGGATCTATGTTAATGACGTGGCCAATTTGGACCAGGCGGCCGAGACCTGCGCGCTGGCGGCGGCCAAAGGCGCCGAGGCCGAAGTGTTGCCTTTTAATGTGGCGGAGTTTGCCGAAGTTTCGGCGGCCGTGGAGGCCATTATCAAAGCCAGCGGCCGTCTGGACGTTTTGGTCAACAATGCCGGGATCGCCCGGGATAATCTGATCGCCCGGATGAAAGAAGAAGACTGGGATCAGGTGCTGGCCATCAACCTGAAAGGTGCCTTTCACTGTCTCAAGGCGGCCTGTCGACCGATGATGAAGCAGCGCGGCGGCCGCATCATTAATATCTCTTCGGTGGTAGCGTATATGGGGAATCCTGGCCAGGCCAATTACGCGGCCTCAAAAGCCGGTCTGGTTGGGTTGACCAAAGCCGCAGCCAGGGAGTTGGCTTCCCGCCAGATAACCGTCAATGCCGTGGCGCCGGGGTTTATCGCCACAGATATGACGGCCAACCTGCCGGAAAAAGTCCGGGCCGAGATGCTGGCGCAAATCCCGCTGGCCCGCTTCGGCACCCCCGAAGACGTGGCTGCCGTCGTGGCCTTTTTGGCCTCAGAAGCAGCCGGTTATATCACCGGTGAGGTCATCCATATCAACGGCGGCCTTATTATGGCCTGAGTCCGAGGCTTGGCATTCCAGACCTTCGACTTTAGCCTGCTTATAGACGTGCACTTGTTATTATCTTTTAGGCATTATCTCTTGACATGCTGCTAATCAGGATCAGGGAGGAGGAAAGTTCACATGGCATCTACTGAGGAAAAAGTTATAGAAATCATCGCCGACCGCTTGGGGGTGGACAAATCTGAGGTTGTCCCCGAGGCGGCCTTTATTGACGATCTGGGGGCAGATTCCTTGGATCTGGTAGAATTAATTATGGCTATGGAAGAAGAATTTGATATCGAAATAGCCGATGAAGAAGCCGAAAAGTTGCGGACCGTCCAGGATGTCTTGGATTACATTAAAGCCCATACTTCATAAAACCTGGTATCGACGGCCCGCAGACCTTTCTGTATGAATTTTATTAAGTTACCTCCCGATAGCCTTGGGTTGGTAGAATAACATCAAATGAGGCGTCGTATGAGTGTGCGGGTTGTGGTTACCGGCCTGGGGATGTTAACTCCTCTGGGTATCGGAGTGGAGCCGACGTGGCAGGGGATTGTCGCCGGGAAATCCGGGATCGGGCCGATTACAAGTTTCGATCCCACCGGTTTTGACACTACCATAGCCGGGGAGATTCCGGACTTCCAGCCGGAGAAATACATGTCCCCGAAGCTGATCAAGCGCATGGACCGCTTTGTGCAAATGGCGGTCGCGGCGGCGGTGATGGCCATGGAAGACGCCGGTTTGCAGATCTCCCCGGATCTGCAGCCCCAGGTCGGCGCCATTGTCGGCTGTGGTCTGGGCGGTCTGGCTACCATTGAGAAGTATCACAAGGTGTTGCTGGAACGCGGTCCCAAAAAGATCAGCCCCTTCTTTATTCCCATGCTCATCCCCAACATGGCGCCCGGGATGGTGGCCATGCACTTCGGGGCGCAGGGACCGAACACCTCCACGGTGACAGCCTGCGCCTCCGGCGCCCATGCCGTGGGGGATGCCTTCAAGACCATCCAGCGAGGGGCGGCCAAGGTCATGATCACCGGGGGAGTGGAGTCCGTGATTACGCCTCTGGGTGTCGCCGGCTTTAACTCCCTTAAGGCCTTGTCCACCCATAATGACGAACCGGAAAAGGCCTCCCGGCCTTTTGATCTCAATCGGGATGGCTTTGTCATGGCCGAAGGCGGCGGGATCATGATCATGGAGGAACTGGAGTTCGCCAAAGCCCGGGGGGCCAAAATTTATGCAGAAGTAGCTGGCTACGGGCTCAGCGGCGACGCCTATCATATGACCGCGCCATCGCCCGACGGCACGGGCGCAGTCCTGTGTATGCAGCAGGCCCTGGCCGACGCCGGGCTCACCCCTGATGATGTGGATCACATCAATGCCCATGGGACCTCCACGCCGCTCAATGATGCCTCAGAGACCATGGCCATTAAGAAGGTCTTTGGTGCGCGGGCCTACACCATCCCGATCAGTGCCACCAAGTCCATGACCGGACACCTCTTGGGCGGCGCCGGGGCCGTGGAAGCGATCTTCGCCATCCTCAGCCTGGTCCACAACGTGGCGCCGCCGACGATAAACTATGAAACCCCTGATCCGGAATGTGATCTGGATTATGTCCCGAACCAAGCCCGTCAGGTGCCGATCAATGTGGTCATGTCCAACTCTTTCGGCTTCGGCGGCACCAATGCGGTCCTGATTTTTAAACGCTACACCCCTTGAGGCTTATGGAAAAGCTCTTTCTCGGCTGTGATCATGCCGGTTTCGCCTTAAAAGAGGTCATCCGCCGCTATCTGACGGAATTGGCGTGGCCATACCAGGACCTGGGCTGTGATTGTGCCGAGGTCTCGGTGCATTATCCCGACTATGCCCACAAAGTGGTGCAGGCCATCCTGGCCCATTCCGGAAGTCGCGGGATTCTTATCTGTGGCACCGGCCTGGGGATGTCCATTGCGGCCAACCGGTTTGCCGGGATCCGGGCAGCCCTTTGCCAGGAACTCTATACCGCCAGGATGAGCCGCCTACACAATGACGCCAACCTCCTGGTCATGGGCGGCCGGATTGTGGGCTCGGGATTGGCACGCGAGATTGTCCGGGTATGGCTGACCACCCCCTTTGAGGGTGGCCGGCATCAGGAGCGTCTGAATCTTATCGACCCGGAAAGGCCTGAGGGGCAAAAAATCTGTTAAGGTGATGCAATGCGTTCGTTGGCTCAGATTGACCCCGAGATTTACGCCGCCATCCAACAGGAAGAGCAGCGCCAACTCGACAAATTGGAGCTCATTGCCTCGGAGAACTTTGTCAGTCCGGCCGTTTTGGCGGCCCAGGGGTCGGTCCTGACCCATAAGTATGCCGAAGGCTATCCGGGGCGGCGGTATTATGGCGGCTGCGAGTATGTGGATATTGCCGAAAACCTCGCCTTGGAGCGGGTTAAACGGTTATTCCAGGCCGATTATGCCAATGTCCAGCCCCACTCCGGCTCCCAGGCCAACATGGCCATCTATTTTGCCTTTCTGGAGCCTGGGGATACCATCCTGGGCATGGATTTGGCCCATGGCGGCCATCTTTCCCATGGTGCTCCCATAAATTTTTCCGGACAGATCTATAAGGCCTGCTTCTATGGGGTCAAGAAAGAGACCGGCGAAATCGATTTTGAAGGAATTGAGGCCCAACTCAAGGCGCACCGGCCAAAAATGCTGGTCGCCGGGGCCAGTGCCTACCCGCGTATCCTGGATTTCAACCGTTTCGCTGCCCTGGCCCAAGCCTACGGCGCCTATCTGATGGTCGATATCGCCCATATCGCCGGCCTGGTGGCCGCAGGGCTGCATCCCTCGCCCATCCCGGTGGCGGATTTCGTCACTTCCACCACCCACAAGACCCTGCGGGGCCCCCGGGGCGGCCTGATCCTGGCCCGCAGCCAGGAGATTGAGATTAAGGGCAAAAAACAGAGCTATGCCGATCGGTTGGATAATTTTCTCTTTCCCGGTATCCAGGGCGGCCCGCTGATGCACATTATCGCCGCCAAAGCCGTGGCCTTTCAGGAGGCCCTGCGCCCGGCCTTTCTGCGCTATCAACAACAGATTCTCCGCAATGCCCAGACCTTGGCAGCAGAATTCCGCCGCCACGGCTATCAACTGGTCACCGGCGGCACCGACAATCATCTCCTGCTCATCGATCTGACAAATCTGGGGATAACCGGTCGAGAGGCCGAAAAGGCCCTGGATAAGGCGGGGATCACCGTCAATAAAAACCGCATCCCCTTTGATCAGCGCTCCCCGAAGGTGACCTCCGGCATCCGCCTGGGCTCCCCGGCCCTGACCACCCGGGGGATGAAAGAAGCGGAAATGCAGCAGGTGGCTGCCTTTATTCATGAGGCCTTGTCAGCCCCCGGCGATGAGGACCGCCTCCGGCGGATCGGGGCGCAGGTGAGAGAGTTCTGCCGCGGCTATCCCCTGTTTGCACGGGAATGGTATTGTGATTGAGCAGCATGTGAGGCGGGCGTGCGCTGTCCCTACTGCCGCAGTTTAAGAACCCGCGTGGCCGATTCCCGTTTGAGCCGGGAAGCCAATGCCATCCGCCGGCGTCGGGAATGCCTTGACTGCAAACGCCGGTTCACCACCTACGAAAAGGTGGAGGATATCACCCCCCTGGTCATCAAAAAAGACGGCCGCCGGGAGGCCTTCAATCGCAGCAAGGTCTATGAAGGCATCAAAAAAGCCTGTGAAAAACGGCCGGTGAGCATCGATGACATCGAGCTGTTTCTGGATAACCTGGAACGGGAACTGCAAGAATCCGGCAAGAAAGAAGTACCCTCCACCCTCATCGGCGAAAAAGTCATGGCCCAACTGCATCAGTGGGACGACGTCGCCTATGTCCGCTTCGCCTCCGTCTACCGCCATTTCAGCGACATCACCGAGTTTATGGAGGAGATCAATAAACTGGCCGCAGCCAAGGAAAATAAAAAGCCCCCGGCCACCGATTGACCTGCCTTGCCAAGAAAATGCAGTTCATAGTTCGTAGTTCATAGAGGTTAGAGGTCAGTTTTTAGGGCCGGCACTTCCTCATTCCCAAGTTTAACTTGGGAACGAGGAGGGGAGTTCCGAGAGAAAAAACCTAGAGGGCGGGCTGTGCCCGCCGTTGGATCTTTGCCACTGGGGTGGGCCACCGCGCCCGCCCAAGGCAACCAATGGCAGGGACCTTGATTATCAGGCTGCACGGGTGCTTTGCAAAAATCCTGGCTGCGACCTACAATAGCACACGCTGACCTCAGAAGAGGCGGCGGCTTGTCTCACTGCCAAGCGGTGGCAGGGAGATGCTCACTTCAGAAAAAACTGCTTGACAGTAATGACTATTATAAGGTAACGTTAGCCTATGAAAATGACGGCAGAAGATTTATCCCTGATCCTCAAACAACAGAACATCTCGGTGACGCCGCAGAGGGTCCAGATCCTGAAAAATATTATGGAGCGGCATGATCACCCCAGTGCCGATAATATTTTTCAGGAGGTCCGCCAGGCCCTGCCCATGATTTCTTTCAATACCGTCTATAAGACCCTGGAAACCTTCTGCCAGTTGGGCCTGATTATGAAAGTCAACCCGCTGCATGAGGTCGCCCGCTATGACGGCAATACGACGCCCCATACCCATCTGATCTGCCGGCGCTGCCATCAGGTGGAAGACCTCTTTTGGGACTGGCACACGAAGACCACTTTGCCTGATGTGAGTGCCTCCGGATTTCAGGTGGAAGCCGTTGTGGTGCAGCTGTTCGGCCTTTGCCGACGTTGCCAAAACGAGACTGCCACCGTCCTTTAAGTCTCTCTCTTCCTGTTCATGCCCTGGGTCCCCAGCATTTCCCGGCGTTGCAGTCTGAGCAAAGCCTGTTGCGCAGCGCGCTGGGAGGCCTGCTTTTTGGAGTTCCCCTCCCCCTGCCCCAGCGGTGCCCCGGATACCCAGACCTCAACAATAAAGCGGCGGGCATGAGCCGGACCGCTCTCCTGCACAAGGCGGTATTCCGGCGACACCTTGAGCCATTTCTGCACATACTCCTGCAGCGCAGTTTTATAATCCTGGGTGACGGCTGCCTGGCCTGGAATGGCCAAGCTTTCTTGAAATAAGGCCAACACCACCCCCCTGGCCGCGGCATAGCCGCCATCCAGATAGACGGCGCCAATAAGGGCCTCCAGGGCATCGGCCAGGACCGAGGGCTTCTGATGACCGGCTTGCTGTTCCTCCCCCCGGCCCAATCGCAGGCAGGCGCCGAGAGCCAGGCGGCCAGACAGGGCAGCCAGATGCCGGGCATTCACCAGAGAAGCTCGCAATCTGGACAGATCCCCTTCTGACGCCTCGGGGCGAGCAGCCAGCAGCGCATCACTGATAATGAGATTGAGGACCGCGTCTCCTAAAAACTCCAAACGTTCGTTGCTCGGGCCGACCTGGGGAAATTCATGTGCAAAGGAACTGTGAATCAGTGCTTGGGCCAGCCAGGCCCGGTCAAGAAATCTATAACCCAGCCGCTCTTCCAGGGCGATCAGCGTTTCATCGTCAAGTATCCCTGCCAATGTTTCTGGCCGTGATCGTTGGTTCTGCACCATCGTCATTTTCCTCTTACCTGTCCGGCGGAGTCGGCGCGCCGGTTCAGAATCTCTCCTTGGAGAGGACTAAGCCTCGTCAGGGGAAGGATATTCCTTTTTTCTCCCTGGGTGAAGCGAATGGAGCATGGCAAGGGACGATGCCCACTTGGTACTGCTGCTTTTGTTGGAGGCAGCCAAGACGGCGGCAGCAGCTCATAGCATAACCGAAAATTCTTCGGCAGGGGACCGGACCGGTGAAAAAAACTGCGCAAGACCTTCCTGCCGGACGCGACTGAGCGGTCGTGAAGGATATCACGTTAACCCGGTTGCCAGCCCTCTTTTTTCATAGA
>Ga0272446_1003302_pt1 | contig 20565 bp, 33 predicted proteins | sample YNPCB0061_FD_194587 | JGI IMG/M metagenome (GOLD analysis project Ga0272446, IMG submission 194587) | Hot spring microbial mat communities from Yellowstone National Park, WY, United States - YNP-CB-006-1 | ecosystem: Environmental > Aquatic > Thermal springs > Hot (42-90C) > Sediment | place...
CGATCGAGGTGGAGCTGATCACGCCGGTGGCGATGGACAAGGGGCTGCGGTTCGCCATCCGCGAAGGCGGCCGCACCGTCGGCGCCGGCACGGTGACCGAGATTCTCGAGTAGCAGCCAGAGCGCGGCGCAGCCCCGGGGCTGCGCCGCGGCAGGAACGGGAAAGCAATGCTGACCAAGCGAATTCGAATCAGGCTCAAGGCGTATGACCACCGGCTGCTCGATCAGAGCACGTCGGAAATTGTCGCGACCGCCAAGCGCGCCGGCGCGCGCGTGGCCGGCCCGATCCCGCTGCCCACGCAGCGATCCGTCTACACGGTGAACCGCTCGCCGCACGTTGACAAGAAGTCGCGCGAGCAGTTTGAAATCCGCACGCACAAGCGGCTGATCGACATCCTGGATCCCACCCAGGACACCGTGGACGCCCTGAGCCAGCTCGACCTCCCCGCGGGCGTCGACGTGGAGATCAAGGCGTACCACAAGGGAGCGAATTAGTCCGGCGCGCCCGCCGCGCGGCGGGCGGTCCGTGCTCGAGAGAGCTCCCCGGCGGCCGAAGCCGGGGAGATGAGTAGTGAAGGAATTGAGGGATATGAGCCCAGGAATCATCGGCAAAAAGATTGGGATGACCCAGGTGTTCCGGCCCGACGGCCAGGTCGTGCCCGTGACCCTGCTCAAGGCCGGCCCGTGCGTCGTCGTGCAGCGCAAGACGCCCGCGCGCGACGGCTATGACGCCGTGCAGCTCGCCCTGATCGAGAAAACCCGCAAGCCGAACAAGCCGATGGCCGGCCACCTGAAGAGGGCTGGCATCGAAGGCGGGGCGCGCTTCCTGCGCGAGTTCCCGCTAAAGGGCGGCGCGGATCTCAAGCCCGGCGACCGCGTGCTGGTGGACCAGTTCAAGCCGAAAGAGAAGGTCGACGTCACCGGCATCAGCAAGGGCCGCGGCTTCGCCGGCGTCGTCCGGCGCCACGGCTTCGGCGGCGGCGACGCCACCCACGGCTCCATGTTCCACCGCGCCCCGGGTTCGATCGGCGCTTCCAGCTTCCCCTCGCGCGTCTTTCCCGGCACGCGCATGGGCGGCCACCTGGGCCACGCCCAGGTCACCGTGCGCAACCTCGAGGTGATCGACGTCGATCCCGAGGATCATGTCCTGATGGTCAAGGGCGCCGTGCCCGGACCCAACGGCGGCTACGTCATCGTGCGCCGCGCCAAGAGGTGAGACTGCCATGGCCAAGGTTGACGTCTTCGATCTGAACAACAACAAGGTGGGCGAGCTCGAACTGGCCGACGCGGTCTTCAATGCGCCCGTCAACGAGCACCTGCTGTATGAGAGCGTGCGCCACTACCTGGCCGGACAGCGCCGCGGCACGGCCAAGACCAAGGTTCGCTCCGAAGTGGCCGGCTCCGGCAAGAAGCTGTGGCGGCAGAAGGGAACCGGCAGGGCGCGCATGGGTTCCATCCGCTCTCCGCTCTGGCGCCACGGCGGCACCACCCACGGCCCCGTGCCGCGCGATTACTCCTACCGCCTGAACCGCAAGATGGTCCTCGGCGCGCTGCGCTCGGCCCTCTCGGCCAAGCTGCGCGACGGCGAGCTGAAGGTCGTCGCCGGCTGGACGCTGGCCGACCACAAGACGCGCACCATGGCCGACGTGCTGCGCCGGCTCGAGGCCCAGCGCACCGTGCTGCTGGTCAACACGCCGGAAGCGAACCGCAACCTCGAACTCGGCAGCCGCAACCTGCCGGGGGTCAAGCTGGTCGCCACCCGCGAAGTCACCACTTACGACCTGCTGGCCCACAAAACCGTTCTGTTAAGCGAGGCAGCCGCGAAGAAGCTGTCGGAGGCGTTGGCGCAATGAACCTCTACGATGTCATCCTGCGTCCGATCATCACCGAAAAGGCCGTCGGCAAGAAAGAGACCGAGCGGACCATCTGCTTCCAGGTCAAGCTGGACGCCACCAAAACCGATATCCGCAACGCCGTCGAAAAGCTGTTCAAGGTCAAAGTGCAGGACGTGCGCACGGCCACTTTCGAAGGCAAGCTGCGGCGCCGCGGCCGATACTCCGGCTACACCTCGGACTGGAAGAAAGCCTATGTCCGCCTCCAGCCGGGCGAAAAGATTCCCGAGTTTGCGGAGCTGTAAGGGAGACCCGAGATGCCGACCAAATCCTTCAAGCCGGTGACGCCGTCGCGGCGGTTCATGACCGTCGTGACGCGCGAAGGGATCAGCAAGGACGGCCCTGAGAAGAGCCTCGTCGAAGGCAAGCCTCGCTCCGGCGGGCGCAACAACAAGGGCCACATCACCATCCGCTTCCGCGGCGGCGGGCACAAGCGGCTGTACCGCGTCCTTGATTTCCGCCGCGACAAGAAGGGCGTGCCGGCGCGCGTCGCCGCCATCGAATACGATCCCAACCGCTCGGCGCGCATTGCGCTGCTTCACTACAAGGACGGCGAGAAGCGCTACATCCTGGCCCCCGTGGGCCTGGAAGTGGGCCAGACCGTCGTCAGCGGGCCCGAGGCCGACATCCGCCCCGGCAACGCGCTGCCGCTCGAAAACATTCCCGCCGGCACCACGATTCACAACATCGAACTGCGCCCCGGCAAGGGCGGCCAGATGGTGCGTTCGGCCGGCGCCGCCGCGCAACTGGTCTCCAAGGAAGGCGGCATGGCGCTGATCAAGCTGCCGAGCGGCGAAGTGCGCCGCGTGCCGTCCAACTGCTACGCCACCGTGGGGCAGGTCGGCAACCTCGATCATGAAAACGAATCGCTCGGCAAGGCGGGCCGCAAGCGCTGGCTCGGCCGCCGGCCGCACAACCGCGGCGTGTCGATGAACCCCATCGACCACCCGCACGGCGGCGGCGAGGGCCGCACCTCCGGCGGGCGCCACCCGGTCACCCCCTGGGGCCAGCCGACCCGCGGCTACAAGACCCGCAACAACAAACGCACCGACCGCTTCATCGTCACGCCGCGGTCGAAGAGCAAGTAACGGGAAAGAGGCATTGGCACGATGAGCCGTTCACTGAAAAAAGGGCCGTTCACCGACGGCCACCTGCTCGAAAAAGTCGCGCAGCTCAACGCGAAGAACGAGAAGAAGGTGGTCCGCACCTGGTCGCGCCGCTCGACGATCCTGCCGGAATTCGTCGGGCACACGCTGGCCGTGCACAATGGCAAGAAGTTCATTCCCGTCTACATCACCGAAAACATGGTGGGCCACAAGCTGGGCGAGTTTTCCCCCACTCGCACCTTCAAGGGCCACGCCAACAAGGGTGACAAGGCCGGCAAGAGCTGACGCCGGCCAGCGCGGGACAGGGAAAGGAAGCAGCAAGATGATCGCGAAAGCGGAAGCCAGAATGGTGAGGACGTCGCCGCAGAAGGCGCGGCTCGTCGTCGACCTCATCCGCGGCAGGAAGGCCGGCGACGCCATCACGATCCTCCGCACCACGAACAAGCGCGTGGCGCCGATGGTGGAAAAGGTGCTGCGCTCGGCCATCGCGAACGCCGAAAACCGCGACAGCGAAGTCGACGTCGACGAGCTGTTCGTGGTCGAGGCCTATGTCAATGAGGGGCCGCGGATGAAGCGCATCCGGCCCGCCCCGATGGGACGCGCCTACCGCTATCAGCGCAGGCTCGCCCACATCGTCGTCAAGGTCGGCCCCCGCGGCGGGACCGCGCAGGCGGAGAAGGAATAGCATGGGTCAGAAAGTCCATCCTTACGGGTTCCGGCTCGGGATTACCAAGAACTGGCGTTCGCGCTGGTTCGCCTCGCAGGACTACGCGCGCCTGCTGCACGAGGATCTCGAGCTCAAAGAAATGCTGCGCGAGCGGCTCAAGGCGGCCGGCGTCAGCGCCGTCGAGGTCGAGCGGCCGGGCGGCAGCAAGCTGCGCATCGCCATTCACACCTCGCGGCCCGGCGTCATCATCGGCCGCAAGGGCGCCGAAATCGAAAAGCTCAAGCAGGAGCTCGCGCAGAAGACAAAGCGCGAGGTCTTCATCGACATCCAGGAAGTCCACAAGCCGGAGATGGACGCCCAACTCGTGGCCGAGTCCATCGCCCTCCAGCTTGAGAAGCGCATCGCCTTCCGCCGCGCCATGCGCAAGGCCGTGGAGAGCGCCCAGCGCTTCGGCTGCAAGGGCATCAAGGTGCGCGTCTCCGGCCGCCTGAACGGCGCCGAAATCGCCCGCAGCGAGTGGTACCTGCAAGGCCAGCTTCCGCTGCACACGCTGCGCGCCGACATCGACTACGGTTTCGCCGAGGCCTACACCACCTACGGCGTCATTGGAATCAAGGTGTGGGTGTACAAGGGCGAAGTGCCCACCGACGGCTTCAGCCGCCGCAGCCGTTCCGACGAGCCGCGGCGCAACCCGCGCCCCGAGCGGCGCGAACGGCGCGAGCCCAGGGCCGAGCGCCAGCCCGCCCAGGCTGCGCCGCCCCCGGTCGCGGCTGCCGTCGAGCCTCCGCCTCCTCCGCCCCCGGCCGAAGAGCCGGCCGCAGGAGAGTGAGCTGCGCCCGGAGAACCACTGAGCAGGGAGAGATCCACCCATGTTGATGCCGAAGAAAGTCAAGTACCGCAAGCAGCAACGCGGACGCCGCGCAGGCAAGGCGTGGCGCGGCTCCACCATCGCCTTCGGCGAATTCGGGCTCAAGGCCCTCGGACCCGCCTGGATCACCGGGCGGCAGATCGAAGCCGCCCGCATCGCCATGACCCGCTTCGTCAAGCGCGGGGGCAAGATCTGGATCCGCCTCTTCCCCGACAAGCCCATCACCAAGAAGCCCGCCGAAACGCGCATGGGAAAGGGCAAGGGCGCTCCGGAAGAGTGGGTCGCTGTCGTGCGCCCCGGCAAGATTCTGTTCGAAATGGAAGGCGTGCCGCAGGAAACGGCCGCCGAAGCCATGCGCCTGGCCGCCATGAAGCTGCCCGTGCGCACCAAGTTCGTCGTCCGGCAGGAGACCGACGCCTGAGCCGGCGCCAGATCGGGATGAAACCATGAAGGCCGACAAGATTCGTGAGCTGGACATCAAGGAGCTGGACATCAAGCTCCGGGAAATCGACGAGCAGATGTTCCACCTGCGCCTGCAAATGTCGCTGGGCCAGATGGACGGGCTCAAGAAGTACCGGGAACTCCGGAAGGACAAGGCGCGCATCCTCACCGTGCGGCGCGAGCGGGAACTGAAGGCAGCGGAGGCGAAGTAACCAGATGACGGAAACACCCGTGAAGCGCAGGAATGAGAAGGTGGGCGAGGTGGTCTCGACCAAAATGGCCAAGACCATCGTCGTCGAGGTCACCCGCCGCGTCCCCCACCCGCTCTACAAGAGGATCGTCACCCGGCGCAAGAAGTTCTATGCCCACGACGAGGCGGGCGCGGCCCGTCTCGGCGACGTGGTGCGCATTGTCGAAAGCCGCCCGCTGAGCCGGCTCAAGCGCTGGACGCTGGCCGAAGTGGTGCGCCGCGCCGCCGACACAAGCGTCGCGCTGCCGGCTGACGAGGCGTAAGGCGGATCCGGATTCGGAAGCAACAACGAGGACACTGCCATGATCGGAATGAGAACGATGCTCGAGGTCGCCGACAACAGCGGCGCCCGGAAGCTGATGTGCATCCTGCCCCGCGGCGGCGACAAGGGGCTCCAGGCCGGCCTGGGCGACATCGTCACGGCCAGCGTCAAGGAAGCCGCGCCCGACTCCAACATCAAAAAGGGCAAGGTGGTCAAGTGCGTCATCGTGCGGATGCGCAAGGAGACGCGCCGCAAGGACGGCACCTACATCCGCTTCGATTCCAACGCCGCCGTGCTTGTCAACGATCTTGGCGAGCCCATCGGCACGCGCGTGTTCGGGCCCGTGGCCCGCGAGCTGCGCGACAAGCGGTTCATGAAAATCGTTTCGCTGGCTCCGGAGGTGATCTGACATGGCCGGCCGTCCAACCATCAGGCGCAATCAGCCGAAAGAAGCCCTGCGGATCCGCATCCGCAAGAACGACATGGTGAAGGTCATCGCCGGCCGGGACAAGGGCAAGGTCGGCCGCGTGCTCGAGGTCAACCGCGAAACCGGCCGCATCCTCGTCGAAGGCGTGATGCTCGTCAAGAAGCACGTGCGCCCCAACCCGGCGCGCGGCATCAAGGGCGGCATCGCCGAGCGCGAAAGCCCCATCCATGTCTCCAACGTCATGATCGTCACCAGCGACGGCAAGACCTCGCGCATCGGCGCGCGCACGGAGACCGTGGGCGGCAAGGCCCGCCGCGTCCGCGTCGCGGTCAAGACCGGCGAGATCCTCGACAAGAAATAACCGGCCGGGGAAACGCACGAGAGGAAGAAGCAATGAAGGCGAGACTCAGGGAACATTACCAGAAAAAGGTAATTCCGGCGTTGATGAAGGAATTCGGCTACAAGAACGTGATGTCTGTGCCGAAACTGGAAAAAGTCACCATCAACATCGGGCTCGGCGAGGCCACCCAGAACCCCAAATTGATGGACGGCGCCGTGCAGGAGCTGGCGCAGATCACCGGCCAGAAGCCGGTCGTCACCCGGGCTCGCAAGTCCGTCGCCGCCTTCAAGCTCCGCGAGGGCATGTCCATCGGCTGCATGGTGACGCTCCGCGGCGACCGCATGTACGAGTTTCTCGACCGGCTGATGAACGTCAGCCTGCCGCGCGTCCGCGACTTCCGCGGCGTCAGCACCCGCAGCTTCGACGGCCGCGGCAACTACACCCTCGGCGTCCGCGACCAGTTTATTTTCCCGGAAATTTCCTACGAAAAAGTGGAAAAAGTGAAAGGCATGAATATCTGCATCACGACGACGGCCAGGACCGACGCCGAAGCGCTGGCTCTGCTCAGGCAGCTCGGCATGCCCTTCCGTCAGAACTGAGCCGATCCTGCAGAACCACAAGGACTGAAACCGCATGGCAACCACAGCGAAAATCGCCAGGGACCTGAAGCTCGAAGAGAAGATCCGGCAGGAGCGCAACCAGGAAAAGAAGACCCCGAAGATCGCCGTCCGGCACCGCAACCGCTGCAAGCGCTGCGGCCGCCCGCGCGGCTTCCTCCGCAAGTTCCAGCTCTGCCGCATCTGCTTCCGCCAGCTTGCGCTCGCCGGCGAAATCCCCGGCGTCACCAAGGCAAGCTGGTAAGCCGCATGATTCTGGCGCAGCAGCGCGTCCCGCCGGGCCGCGTCTGAGCACGCCAAACCGAAGGCAACCGACAACAGCCGCAAGGAAGAACGTTTGATATGGTTTCCGATCCCATCGCCGACATGCTCACGCGCATCCGCAACGGGCTGAAGGCCAAGTTTCCCAAGGTGGATGTGCCGTCCTCCAAACTCAAGCTCGAGATCGCCCGCATCCTCAAAGACGAGGGCTACATTCTCAACTACAAGATCGTCGACGAGGGCAGCCACAAGGCTATCCGCGTGTATCTGAAGTATCAGGACAACGGCGCGCCGGTCATCGCCAACCTCGAGCGCGTCTCGCGCCCGGGCTGCCGCGTCTACGTCGGCAGCCGCGAGATCCCCAAGGTGCTCGGCGGCCTCGGCATCAGCATTCTCACCACGCCCAGGGGCGTCCTGACGGGCAAGGAAGCCCGCCGACAGAACGTCGGCGGCGAGCTTCTGTGCCGCGTCTACTGAGGTCTCGATTGTATTCAAGTCTGGAAATGCACAGGTTTCCTGGAAAGCGGACTGGAGTCAACCATGTCAAGAGTTGGTAAGAAACCGATCCCGCTGCCGGCGGGCGTCAAGGTGCAGATCGGCGAGGAGCTGATCGTCGAAGGCCCGAAAGGCAAGCTTTCGGTGCCCGTCCCCAACGGGGTTCGCATCGAGAAAAACGATGGCACGCTCGAAGTGAAGCGCGACGGCGACGAGTACGCCGCGCTGCACGGCCTCACCCGCGCCCTCGCCGCCAACGCCGTCGCCGGCGTCAGCCAGGGCTTCACGCGCGAGCTCGACATCGTCGGCATCGGGTACCGCGCCGAGGCCAAGGGCAACGTGCTCATCTTCAGCCTCGGCTACTCGCACCCGATCGAATTCCTTCTGCCGCCGGGCATCGACTGCAAGGTCGACAAGAACACGCACATCGTCCTGAGCGGCATCGACAAGCAACTGCTGGGGCAGGTGGCGGCCAACATCCGCAGCCTGCGCCCGCCGGAGCCCTACAAGCAGAAGGGCATCCGCTACACCGGCGAAGTCCTGCGCAAGAAGGTCGGCAAGACCGGCGCGGGCGGCAAGTAAGGGCGGAGTTGAGGGAAAGATATGAAGCGCTCCATCGATAAAGACGCACGCCGCCGGCGGATCCATGTGCGCATCCGCCAGAAGGTGAAGGGCACGCCGGAACGGCCCCGCCTCGCGGTGTTCCGCAGCCTCAAGCACATCTACGCGCAGATCATCGACGACCGCGCCGGCCGCACGCTCGTGTCGGCTTCCAGCAACGAGAAGGGCGCCTCCGCGAGCGGCGGCAACCTCGCCGGCGCCCGCGAGGTCGGCCGCCTGGTGGCCGAGCGCGCCCGCGAGAAAGGCATCACCCGCGTCGTCTTCGACCGCGGCGGCTACCTCTATCACGGCCGCATCAAGGCCCTGGCCGACGCCGCCCGCGAAGCGGGCCTGGAGTTCTGACATGACACCGAATCGCGCCAAACGCATCGACCCGAAGACGCTCAACCTGAAAGAACAGGTCGTGAGCATCAACCGCGTCACCAAGGTGGTGAAGGGCGGCAAGAACCTCAGCTTTTCGGCGCTCGTCGTTGTCGGCGACGCCGACCAAAAGGTCGTCGGCTACGGCAAGGGCAAGGCGCGCGAAGTGCCTGCCGCCATCAAGAAGGCCATCGAGGCCGCCAAGAAGAACCTGCGGCAGGTGAACACGCTCGGGCATTCCATCCCCCACCTCGCCCTCGGGCGCTTCGGCTCCGGCGCCGTCCTGCTGAAACCCGCCCCCGACGGCACCGGCGTGATCGCCGGCGGCCCCGTGCGCGCCGTCATTGAAGCCGCCGGCATCCGCAACGTGCTCACCAAGTCGCTCGGCACCACCAACCCTCATAACGTCGTCAAGGCAACCATCAACGCGCTCGACCAGCTCCGCAGCAAAGCGGAGGTGGCCACCCTGCGCGGCATCCAACCGGAGAATCTGTAGCATGGCAGAGGCGAAGGTCAAAATCCGGCTCAAGGGCAGCCCTATCGGCGCCCATCCCAACCACAAGAAGATCGTCCGCGCGCTCGGACTGCGCAAGCTGAATCAGATCGTCGAAAAGCCCGACACGCCCGGCTTCCGCGGCATGGTGGCCAAAGCGCCCCATCTGCTCGAAATCGTCGGCGGCGCGGCGGCGGAAAGGAAGCAGTGATGGATCTCAGCAGCCTCAAGCCTCCCAAGGGTCAGGTCAAACAGCAGCGCCGCGTCGGCCGCGGCATGGGCACCGGCCGCGGCAAATACTCCGGCCGTGGCGCTAAAGGCCAGAAATCGATCAGCGGCTACGGCCATATGCGCGGCTTCGAAGGCGGCCAGATGCCGCTGCACCGCCGCCTGCCCAAGCGCGGCTTCTCGAACGAGCCGTTCAAGAAGCATTTCGCCGTCATCAACGTCGGCCAGCTCGAAAAGCTCCCGGGCGATGTTTTCACGCCCGAGTCGCTTGCCGCTTCCGGCGTCATCAAGAAGCTCGGTGACGGGCTCAAAGTGCTCGGCAACGGCGAGCTCACGCGCAAGATCTCGGTCACCGCGCACCTGTTCTCCGAGACGGCCCTTCAGAAAATCCAGGCCGCCGGCGGCACGGCCGCCGCGATGGGCCTGCGCCCGCGCGGCCCCAGGCCCGAGGAAGAGAAAAAGTGACAGCGCTCCGGCCCGCCGCTTCGCGCGGGCGGAGGAGAAGCGATTGAGCCATGCAGAAATTCTTTGAAGCTTTGGCCAATGTGTTCCGGATTCCGGAGTTGCGCCAGCGGGTCCTGTTCACGCTCGGCCTGCTCGCCGTCTACCGGCTCGGCGCCGCCATCCCCATCCCGGGCGTCGACGCCATCCGGTTCGAGGAGTTCTTCCGCCGCAACCAGGGCACGTTGTTCGGTTTTCTCGACCTGTTTTCCGGCGGCCAGTTCCGCCGGCTCACGATCTTCGCCCTGGGCATCATGCCCTACATCACGGCGTCGATCGTCCTGCAGTTGCTCACCGTCGTCGTCCCCACGCTGGCCAAGCTCCAGAAGGAAGGCGAGCTCGGCCGCCGCAAGATCACGCAGTGGACCCGCTACCTTACCGTCGGGCTCTCGCTGATGCAGTCGCTGTTCATCGCCACCGCGCTGCAGCGCCAGGGCGACTTCGTCCTCAACCCGGGCTTCGGCTTCATCGCCCTCACGATGCTCACCCTCACCACCGGCACCGCCTTCATCATGTGGCTGGGCGAGCAGATCACCGAGCGCGGCATCGGCAACGGCATGTCGCTGATCATCTTCGCCGGCATCGTGGCCGGGCTGCCCGCCGCCGTCGCCAACATCTACCGGAACACCTTCGTTACCAACGTCTGGAACCCGCTCCAGCTCATCATCATCCTCGCCATCATGGTCTTCGTGGTGGCCTTCATCGTGCTCGTCGAGCGCGGCGAGCGCCGCATCCCGGTGCAGTACGCCAAGCGCGTCGTCGGCCGCCGCATGATGGGCGGCCAGTCCACCCATATGCCGCTCAAGGTCAACGCCGGCGGCGTCATCCCCATCATCTTCGCCTCCTCGCTGCTGGCCTTCCCGCTAACGCTGCAAGGCATTCCCTTCATCGCCAACAACAAGTGGCTGTCCGGCTTCTTCGGCTCCATCCGCAGCGGCGAGCCGCTCTACGTGTTGCTCTTCATCACCCTCATTATCTTCTTCTCGTTTTTCTACGTCAGCATCATTTTCAACCCGAACGAGGCCGCCGACAACATGCGCAAGTACGGCGGCTTCATCCCCGGCATCCGCCCGGGCCGCAATACCGCGGAATACATCAACCGCATCCTGACCCGCATTACCGTGGTCGGCGGCCTGTATCTGGCCATGCTGGCCCTGATCCCGGAGATCATGATCGGCGGGCTCAAGCTCCAGCACCTGCCGCCGGCGGCGCTCGGCAACTGGATCGACGCCCACTTCCCGCGCTGGCTCCTGGACGGCCTCGGGGTCACTTTTTATTTCGGCGGCACCTCGCTGTTGATCGTCGTCGGCGTCGCGATGGATACGGTCAACCAGGTGGAGGCGCAGCTCATCATGCGCCACTACGACGGTTTCACGCCGCGCGCGGGCAGGATCCGCGGCCGGCGCAGTTCGTTCTGAGGCAGGGATTCACGGAGGCTGGTCCTCCAGGTTCGAGGATCGCGGCCGCGCCGCCACCGGCGCGCGTGAGCCGCCGGTGGCCCAGATGGAAGAAGCGATACACGAGTTGGATTCGGAAGATCTCGCACGGCAAACCCCCTCGGCGATCATTCTCTTTGGTCCGCCGGGATCGGGCAAAGGCACGCAGGCCAAGCTGCTCAAGACGGCCATGGGCTTTCCGCATATTTCCACCGGAGACATGCTGCGCGAACGCATCGCCTCGGGCGACCAGCTCGGCCTCCAGGTCAAGGACCTGATGCAGGCCGGCCGCCTCGTCCCCGACGAGGCCGTCAACCAGCTCGTCGCCGACCGCATCGCCCAGCCCGACTGCCGGCGCGGCTTTATCCTCGACGGCTACCCCCGAACCCTGCCCCAGGCCGCCGAGCTGGACCGCCTGCTCGCCGGGCGCGGCTACCGGCATTTGGTAATTCACTTGAAAGTGGATTACACTAAAGTTATCGCGCGGATTGCGGGCCGAAGAGTCTGCCCGGTGTGCGGGACTCTCTACAGCCTGACATCGAATCCTCCCCGCCAGCCAGAAGTATGCGACCTGGACGGGGCGCGCCTTGTGATCCGCGACGACGACAGGGAATCGGTGATCCGTGAACGCCTCGAAGCTTATGAACGGCTCACCCGCCCCTTGCTCGATTATTACCGGCGCCGGAGCTCGAACCTCCATGAAATCGACGGCAGCGACGGCAGCCCGGAAGAGATCTTTGACAGAATCCGGAGTTTGCTGAAACTCCAATGATCATCCGCAAGAGTCCGGCCGAACTGGAAAAAATGCGCAAGGCGGGTTTGCTCGTCTACCAGATCCTCCAGCGGCTCAGGGAGCTCGTCCAGCCGGGCGTCTCCACGCTCGACCTGGAACACGAAGCCGAGCGGATGATGAAAGACGCCGGCGCGAAACCGGCGTTCAAGGGTTATTACGTGCCGGCGGCAGGCGGGCGGTATCCGTTCGTCCTGTGTACGTCGGTCAACGAGGAAGTGGTTCATGGAATGCCGTCCGCGAAGCGGGTGTTGAAAGAAGGCGACATCGTCTCCATAGACACCGGCGTGGCTGTGGACGGCTATTATGGCGACTCGGCCATCACGGTGGCCGTGGGCAGGATCAGCCCCGAGGTGCAGCGCCTGCTCGCCGTCACCGAAGAGAGCCTTGAGCTGGCGATCAGCCAGATGAAGGCAGGCAACCGCCTGTTCGATGTCTGCGGCGCCGTCGAAAGGCATGTGACGCAAAACGGGTTTTCCGTGGTGCGGGAGTTTGTCGGCCACGGCATCGGGTCCTCGCTCCATGAAGAGCCGCAGGTGCCCAATTATGTCGACCGGCGCAACGAAAACCCGCGCCTGAAGGAAGGAATGGTTCTGGCGATCGAGCCCATGGTCAACGCCGGGCGGCCCGAGACAAAAGTGCTCGGCGACCGCTGGACCGCCGTGACCTGCGACGGCAGCTTCGCCGCCCATTTCGAGCATACCGTCGCGGTGACGTCCAACGGCCCATGGGTGTTGACAAGGCCGTGACGGAATCTGCCAATCGCGCGCGGTCCGCGCAGACCGCCGCCGGAGAAGTGGTCGAGATCCTGCCGGCTCTCGCGTACCGGATCGAGCTGGCGGACCGCCGCGTGGTGATCGCCCATCTGGCCCCCGCGGTGAAACGAGGGTTTGAACGGCTGAGGCTGAGGGACCGCGTGGAAGTGGAATTGGCTGCTTCCGATCCCGGCCGCGGCCGCGTGGTGAAGGTTTTGCCCCGCCGCTGAGCGGCGCGGCCGAGACAGGTTCGCACTATCGAGGTTGTCATGAAAGTCCGGGCATCGGTGAAGAAAATCTGTGACAAGTGCAAGATCATCCACCGCCATGGCGTGGTTCGCGTGATCTGCACCAACCCCAAGCACAAACAGAGGCAGGGCTAGCAGGAGGCAAGATATATGGCTCGCATTGCAGGCGTGGATCTTCCGGCCCGGAAAAGGGCCGAGATCGGCTTGACTTACATCTACGGGATCGGACGCGCCCGCGCCCAGTCCATCCTCCATCGCGCAGGCGTCGACTTCAACAAGAAGATCGCCGACCTCAGCGAAGAGGAGGTTGCGCGGCTGCGCCAGATCATCGAGGAAGAAGGCGCCGTTGAAGGCGACCTGCGCAAGGAAGTCTCGATGAGCATCAAGCGGCTCATCGAGATGGGTTCCTACCGCGGCCTCCGGCACCGCCGCGGCCTGCCGGTCCGCGGCCAGCGCACCCACACCAACGCGCGCACCCGCAAGGGGCCGCGCCGCGGCACCGTCGCCAACAAGAAGAAGGCCGGCAAGTAAGACCACCAGGGAGCACAGTCCACACCCATGGCGAAACAGCAGCCCAAGGCAGGCAAGAAGAAGTCTTTCAAGAAAAAAGAAAAGAAGAACGTGCCCGTGGGCGTCTGCCACATCCAGGCCACGTTCAACAACACGATTGTCACCTTCACCGATCCGGCGGGCAACACCGTCGCCTGGTCCAGCGCCGGCTCGCTCGGCTTCCGCGGCTCGCGCAAGGGCACGCCCTTCGCCGCGCAGCAGGCGTCCATGACGGCCGCCAACCGCGCCAAGGAAGCCGGCATGCGCCAGGTGGAAGTCCGTGTCGCCGGACCCGGCTCCGGCCGCGAATCGGCCATCCGCGCCCTCGCCACCGCCGGCATCGAGGTGAGGGCGATCCGCGACGTCACGCCCATCCCGCACAACGGGTGCCGCCCTCCCAAGCGGCGGCGCGTCTGACGCCCGCGCATCCGGTCGTTTTTCCGGGATCGCGGCCCCGCGCCGCTTCCCGGCGGGTTGTCCAGGGCCGGCCGCCTCTGCGGCCGCCGGTTGAAACCGCAGGAGGAAAGCAGCTCTTCCGGCTGCCGTAAACTGCACTTCGATTCAAAAGGAACGAAGGAGGTCCATTGGCTCGATATATTGGTCCGGTCTGCCGCCAGTGCAGACGCGAAGGCATGAAGCTTTTCCTGAAAGGCGCCCGCTGCCACACCGAAAAGTGCGCCATCGAAAAACGCAATTTCCCCCCCGGACAGCACGGCAAAGCCCGCCGCCCGAAGATCATCGGCTACGGCCTGCAGCTCCGGGAAAAGCAGAAGGCGAAGCGGTATTACGGGTTGAACGAGATCCAGTTCCGCAACCTTTTCGAAAAAGCCGCGCGCATGAAAGGCATCACCGGCGACACGCTGCTCAACCTGCTCGAGCGGCGGCTCGACAACGCCGTCTACCGCGCCGGATTCGGCGCTTCGCGCGCCATGGCCCGCCAGCTCGTCCGCCACGGCCATATCGCCGTCAACGGCCGGAAAGTCAATATCCCCTCCTATCTGCTCCGCCCCGGCGACGTGATCGAAGTGCGCGAAAAGAGCCGCAAAAGCCCCGCCATCCTCGGCTCGCTCGAAGCCACCGCGCACCTGCCCTCGCCCAACTGGATCGAGGTCGACCGGGACAACATGAAGGCCCGGATCCTCACCCAGCCCGCCCGCGAGGACCTGGTGCAGATCAAGCTCGAAGAGCAGATGATCGTCGAACTGTACTCGAAGTAAGAGGAGCGCACAGATGTTCAAAGGATTCCAGAAACCCAAGCGGCTGGTCGCCAACACCGAGACCCTCACCGACCGGTACGGAATGTTCACCGCCCAGCCCTACGAGCGCGGTTTCGGGACCACCATCGGCAATGCGCTGCGGCGCATCCTGCTCAGCTCGATCGAAGGCGCGGCCATCACCGCCGTCCGCATCGAGGGCGTCGAGCATGAGTTCAGCCCCATCCCCGGCGTGGTCGAGGACGCCACCGACATCATCCTGAACCTGAAACAAATCCCGTTCAAAATGATGGATGACGGCGTCAAAACCCTCACCCTCCGCGCCGATCAGCCGGGCCCCGTCACCTCGGCCATGATCGAAACCGGGCCCGATGTCGAGGTCCTCGACCGCAACGTCCACATCGCCACCGTCTCCGCCGGCGGGTCGTTGCAAATCGAGATGCGCCTCAAGAAGGGCCGGGGCTACGTCTCCCGCGACCGCAACTTCGACGAGGACCTGCCGTTGCGCTACATCCCCATCGACAGCGTTCACTCCCCTGTCCGCAAGGTCCGCTACAGCGTCGAGGCCGCCCGCCTCGGCCAGATGACCGATTTTGACAAGCTGATCCTCGAGGTCTGGACCAACGGCGCCGTCAGCCCGCAGGACGCCATCGGCATGGCCGCCAAGCTCCTCAAGGACCACATGGCCATCTTCATCAACTTCGAGGAGACCCCCGAAGCCGCCGAAGAGGCCGTCGAGCGGCCCGTCGGCGCCATCTACGACATCCTCAACCGTTCGGTCGAGGAACTCGAACTCAGCGTCCGCTCCTATAATTGCCTGAAGAACGCCAACATCCAGACCATCCAGGACCTCATCCAGAAGACCGAGGCCGAAATGCTCCGCACCAAGAACTTCGGCCGCAAGTCGCTGAATGAAATCAAGGAGATCCTTTCCGGACTCGGACTCTCCTTCGGCATGCGCATCGACAGCCAGGGCCGTCTCCTCGATCCCTCGGGCAACCCCGTCATTCCCGGCGGCGCCGAACCCCAGGAGTTGAGCGAATAACCATTGCCCGCCCCGCCCGCGCGGGGCTGGCGCGAAGGAACAGAATCGACATGAGGCACAAACGAGCAGGTTTCAAGCTGAAGCGCGACATGAGCGCGCGCCGCGCATTGCTGCGCAATCTCGTCACCAGCGTCATCGAGAGCGAAGGCGAGCGGATCATCACCACCGTCCCCAAGGCCAAAGCCGCCAAGCCGCTTCTCGACAAGATGATCACCCTCGGCAAGCAGGACACCCTGCACGCCCGCCGCCTGGCGGCGCGTTTCCTGTTGACGCCCTCCTCCGTCAAAAAGCTCTTCGACAAGATCGCACCCCGCTTTGCCCAGCGGCCTGGCGGCTACTCGCAAATCGTCCGCGTCGGCTGGCGCAAGGGCGACGGCGCCGAGCTCGCCATCCTCCAGCTCACCGGCGCCCAGCTCATCAAGCGCGCCGAAGAGCGGGCCCGCCGCCGCGAAGAACGGCTCAAGGCCATGCGCGAAGGCCGCGAAGAGGAAGAGTCCGGCAATTAGCCGCGCTTTTCTCCCCTTTTCGTTTCGCAGGGCGGGCTGCCCCCATCCGGGCACCCCGCCCTTTGCTTTGGTTCGCAGTCCATGCCATGACTCCCTTGTCCCGGGCCGCCGTCCTCGCCGCCTCCGCCGCGCTGGCGCTTCTCTCTTGCTTGCCCCTGCGCGCCGCCGCGGCCGACACGTTGCTCGTCCTGCCCTTTTCCAACCTCACCGGCAACAGCCGGCTGGACTGGATCGGCGACTCGATCAGCGAGATTCTGATCGAATACCTCGCGGCCGAAGGCGTTGCCGTCGTCGCCCCCGAACTGCGCGATCAGGCCATGCAGGAAATGGGCCTCCGCCGCTACGCGCCCATGGCCCGCGCCACCGCGCTCGAAGCGGCGGCCGAGGCCAGCGCCACAGCCGTGCTCTACGGCTCCTTCCGGCTCCGTCCCGCCGGGCCTCAGGCCGAGGGCGGCGGGCTGCTGCGCATCGACGCCCATCTGCTCGACGCCAGCCGCCTCTCCCGCCGGGGCGCCTTCCTCGTCGAGAAGCCCGTCGAGGTTCTCTCCGCCGCCCAGTCCTCTCTCGCCTGGCAGGTGCTCCGCGCCTGGGACCCCGGCCGGCTTGTCGCCGAAGACGAGTTTCTTCGCCGGCGCCAGGACATCCCGCTGGAAGCGCTCGAGAATTATGCCCGCGGCATCCGCGCTTCCGCTCCGGCAATACAGCACAAATATTTCACCTCGGCTGCCAGAATCGCTCCGCAGTTCTCACCGGTTCTTTACCGTTTGGGAACTCTCAATTTATTTGTATTTCGTGAATATTCTACGGCGGCATCCTGGTTTGAGAAAGTCTCTTCCGCCAGCTTTCATTACCGTCCCTCGCAGTATTATCTTGCCATCTGCCGGTACCGGACCGGGGAATTCGCCGCAGCGGCGGCGGCCCTCAGGAATCTGGCGGGACTCGCCCCTCTGCCCGAGGTGCTCAACAACCTCGGCGCCGTACTGGTGCGCCTGAACGACTCTTCGGCCCTCGGCGTCCTGCAATCGGCCGCCGAGGCCGATTCCAACGACGCTGACATCCAGTTCAACCTCGGCTACGCCTTGTGGCGGGCCGGGCGGTTTGAAGAGGCCGCGGAGGCTCTGCGCCGCAGCCTTCAGCATGGCGAGGACGCCACCGCCACCCTCCTGCTCGGCCGCTGCCTCCAGCGCCGCGGCCCGCAACCGGGCGACATCCGGCTGGAAGGCCGCGAGCGGCTCAAGACCGAATACCACGAGGAGGCCTGGCTCGCCCTCCGCTCCCTGGTCAAATCGCAATAACCTCGCAATGCATGAAAAATCCTTGAGAAATTTCCGCTGCAAGGGCCGCCCCGCCCTGCCTATGATGGAGATAAAGTGTTCCGCTTTCTGATCTTGCTGGCCGCTGTTCCGGCCGGGGTTCGCGCGCAGCCGGCCGCCGCCGGCGCCGCTCCCGCCGCGCCTGCATCGGCCGCTCCCGCCAGGCTTCCCGCCGGCGCTCCCCGCTTCTCCGGCGCGCGGATCGGCGCTTCCGCCCAGCGCAACGAGAACGTCATCATCTACTTCATCGACACCAACGCCATCAAGGAAGCCAATATCCGCCTCGGCAACCGCCCCACCGCCATCAGCGTCTTCTCGCCCGAGTCGGATTACTATGCCGCCGAACACGGCCAGCCGCCTTCCGAGCCGCTCCCCCTCCGCCCCGCCTCCCCCCTCGCCGGCTGGCACGGCGAAGCCGGCTACCAGCACCAGAACAGCGTCTTCAACGCCCGCACCTTTTTCCAGGTCGGCCCCGTCCAGCCCTCGCGCCGCAACTTCGCCAACGCGCGCCTGACGGGCGCGCTGCCCCGCCTCGGCGCTCTCACCGCCGTTTATTCCCAGCGCGATATCCGCGGCATGGTCAACGGCAATGTCCTCGTGCCGCTGCCCGAAGAGCGTACCCCGCGCGCCGCCGACCCCGCCGTGCGCGCCGTCATTCAGCGCTTCCTGGACGCTTATCCCAAGGCGGCTCCCAACCGGCCGGACTTCGATCCCCGCGCCCTCAACACCAACTCCCCGCAGCGCATTGACGCGCTCACCGGCTCGCTGCGCCTCGACCGCAATCTCGGCCGGCGCGATCAGCTCTTCCTTTCGCACGCCATCGACCGCCAGCGCATCCTCGCCTTCCAGTTCGTCGCCGGCCAGAACCCCAACACCACCATCCACACCCACCGTTCCCGCCTCGCCTGGCGCCGCGTGCTCTCGCCCGTCCACGAGTTCTCTCTGGCCGCCTCGTTCCTCCGCAACCGCACGGACCTCGTGCCGGAGCCGAACGCCGTCGGCCCGCGCGTCCGCTTCGGCTACGCCATCGAAGAGCTCGGCCCCGATTCCTATTTCCCCATCGAGCGCGCCTCCAACACATTCCGCTACGGCGGCGTCTGGCGCCGCACCGCCTCGGGCGGCCGCCATCAGTTCACCGCCGGCGGCGATTTCGTCCGCTTCCAGCTCAACGGGCGCGAAACCTACAACGGCCGCGGCTACTACCAGTTCGGCGCCACCGCCGGCCGCACCGCCATTGACAATTTCCTGCTCGGCCGCCCGTTGCTTTACGAGGCGGCGCTCGGCAACGTCCACCGCGGCTACCGGAACTGGTCGGCCCACCTCTTTTTCGGCGATCAGTGGAAGGCCGCCCCGCGGCTCACCGTCACCTGGGGCCTCCGCTATTTCGCCGACTCGCGCCCTGTCGAGGTGCACCGCTACGAGACCATCCCGTACTCCACCGACGCCAACAACTTCAGCCCGCAGCTCGGCCTCGCCTGGCAGGCCGGCCGCGGATGGGTCGTGCGCGCGGCCTACACGACCACGTTCTCCCAGATCCCGCCTGTCACCTATCAGCAGATCCGCCTGAATCCGCCCCACGTGCTCTACGTCATGGTGGCTGATCCTGACCTCTCCGACCCCTTGCGCGGCGTCGATCTCCGCCCCGACGCGCGCTACTCGCCCACGTGGCTCAGTCCGGATCTGTGCACGCCCTACTCGCACATGTACTCGCTGTCGTTCGAGCGCCGCCTGGCGGCCGCTTCCATGCTCCGCCTCAACTACATCGGCAGCCGCACCATCAAGCTTCTCAACGCCTTCACGATGAACCGCGCCGAACCCGTCCCCGGCCTGCCCCTCACCACCGGCAACCTCGACATCCGCCGCCCCGACCCGCGCTACTTCGACACCCGCACCGTGGTCAACGGAGGCATCGCCTACTTCGACGCCGCCCAGGCGCAGTTCGATCTCCCGCTCTGGCGCGGCCTGCTCCTCTCAACCACCTATACCTTCTCCAAGGCCATCGATCAGGGGCCCGACTTCGCTACCACCGCCGCGGCGCGCGACATCATCTCCATGCGCTCCCAGTGGCAGTACGACTCTTTCGGCGACAAGAAGGGCCTGTCGAACTTCGATTCGACGCACAGCCTGCTCTGGAGCTACAGCTACGACATCCCAGCGCTTCCATCTTCCTCCCGCTGGGTCCGGGCGCTGGCCCGCGGCTGGCAGCTCGCCGGCTCGCATATGTGGAAGAAGGGAACGCCGCTCACGCTCTACATCGGCAGCGACGCGCCGGGCTTCGGCAACGTGGATGGCGGCGGCGGCGACCGCCCCCACATCCTCGACCCCTCCATCCTCGGCAAGACCATCGGCCACCCCGACACCGCGCCGCTGATCCTCTCGCGCAGCCGCTTCGCCTACCTGCGCCCCGGAGAGCGCGCCGGCTCCGTCGGCCGCGGCGCCTTCCGCAAGGCGCCGATCTGGAACTGGAACGCCTCCGTCGCCCGCCAGTTCCGCCTGCCCAACGAGTGGGTCCTGCAATGGCGCGCCGAAGCCTACAACCTCTCCAACACGCCGCAGTTCGACGAGCCCCAGCGGAACCTGTCCTCGCCCGCCTTCGGCAAGATCACCAACACCCTGAACGACGGACGCGTCTTCCAGTTCGGCTTCCGCTTCGCCTTTTAGCGGTCTGAGCCCCGCGCCCGGTTCCCCGCCCGTCTCCCTCTCGCTCGCCCTTTTCCCCTCGCGCTTGCGCTTTTGCCCTCGCGCTCGCGCGAGGGCCCAAGCCGTGCCCCCCCTGCATCCGGGTTTCCCCTCGCGCTCGCGCGAGGGCCCCAACCGTGTCCCCCTGCATCCGGGTTTCCCCTCGCGCTTGCGCGAGGGCCCAAGCCGTGCCCCCCTCCCG
>Ga0272446_1003303_pt1 | contig 20563 bp, 12 predicted proteins | sample YNPCB0061_FD_194587 | JGI IMG/M metagenome (GOLD analysis project Ga0272446, IMG submission 194587) | Hot spring microbial mat communities from Yellowstone National Park, WY, United States - YNP-CB-006-1 | ecosystem: Environmental > Aquatic > Thermal springs > Hot (42-90C) > Sediment | place...
ATCCTGCCGCCATGGAAGCCAAGGCGACCCTTCGTCCGGCCCCAACGATGGGCCTGCCGCTCGGCGCCTCGGCCGTGCCGGGGACCACAGAGCGCCGTTGCGTCCCACTCCATCAGCCGGTTCAGCCTATCGCGGGAGCGGGAACCGGGGCCTCAGCCGCCAGCCCGCGGCGCCCTGACCTCCCCGATGATCTCCGCCGGGTCGATCTCCCCCGGCGCGGCCGCGGCGGCCGAGAAATCGACCGCAAGCGAGGCGAGATCCGTCTCGACCGCGGGATCGGCCACGGCGTCGCCGGCCTCCTCCATCCCGGGCGCAGCCGGCGCGGAGGCGTCGCTCCCGGGTGTCCAGTCCCGGCGCGCGGCATCGGCGATGGCCGCGTCGAGCCCCCTGAGGAGTTCGAGATCGACCCGCGTCTCCCCCGCCTCCGGCGCCTGCGCGTCGGCCACGGGCTCGGCGGGGCCGATCGCCGCGGCCAGCGACGCCCGCAGCGCCGGCGCCGCGAGTCCGGCGTTCTCGGGGGCGGCGACGACGCCGAGCGCGGCCATGCCGGCGGGATGGCAGACGGCGAGGGCGCGGGCGGCGGGACGGATCTCGATGGGACCGGGACCGGCCGCTGCCGCGCCGCCCGCTGCGGCCGCGCCGCCCGCAGCGGCCGCGCCGCCCCGACGAGGCCGGCGCCCTGCCGCCGTCATCTCCTCCCCCTCGCCGGCGTCGGGCGCATCGAGCCGCCCCAGCGTCTCCATGCCGTCGAGCGCGGTGAAGCGCGCCTCGCGCCCTCCGTAGATTTCGCGCACCGCCTCGAGGCGGCGGCGGATGTCGGCGGCCAGCCGCGCGTGGTCGAGGGCGCCGAAGACCTTCGTCAGCAGCGCCGCGAAGTCCTCGTCATGGCGCGGCACGAAGAGATGGCACGCCTCGTGCGCGGCGGTGGCGATGAGTTCCCCGAGCCCCCGCCGTCCGTCCCGCCCGCGCATGCGGCGCAGATCATACGCGCCGCTCCCGTCCGGGAAGATGGGATTGAGGAGCAGCGCCCGGCGGCCATCGGGAAGCGTCTTGTGCAGCGCATCGATGCGGGTCCGGCCGGCTTCATCGGGCAGGATGGCGAAGCCCGGCACGAAGGACAGGCGGCCGCGCTTCCTCGCCAGGTCGGGACGCAGGCCGCCGGCGAGCGCCACCGCATGCGAGCAGGCGGCGATCCAGGCGACGAGGAGTTCGTGGCTCTCGCGGCCCCGTCCGGCGAGATGCTGCCCCCGGCGACGCCAGTACCGGGGATGCCAGCGGCGCGCCGCGGCGGCAAGGACGGGGTTCCTCCGCGTCGCCTCGGCGTGCAGATGGAAGTCCGGCAGGCCCGCGAGCCTCTCGCCCGGGCGCTCCGCCCCGGCCGCGTCGGCCGCGCCGGACGCGGACGTCGCCACGGAGGAGCTCGCCGCGCCGCCCGCTGCGGCCGCGCCGCCCGCTGCGGCCGCGCCGCCGCCGGGCCGCGCCGCCTCCCCCGCCATTTCCGCCCCGCCGAGGGCGGCCGCCTCCGCGGAGACCGGCTCCGGCTCGACCTCGACCGCCCCGAGCTCCCCGGCGACGGTGATCTCGATGTCCCCGTCCTGCCGCCGGAGGGCCTGCCTGCGGTTCGTCGCCAGCGCGGCGATGAAGTTCCGGAGGACAGGCCCCGCTGCGCCCTTGAGCTGCTCGCGGTTGTCCGCCAGCACCTGCCGCGCGCGGCGCGGCTCGAGCTCGAGGACGACCTGCGTATCCGCGACGTCCAGCGGTTCGGCGAACATGCAGAGGCCCCGCACGCGGACGAGGAGCTGCCCTCCCCACCGCGCCGCCTCGTTCTCCGCCACGAAGACGCGCCCGAAATCGCCGAGCTCGGGTGTGGACAGCCACCGCGCGGCCTTCCCGGCCGCAAGCCTGCCCCGGGAGGGATCCGGAGCCCCGTCGATCGAGACGTCGAGCGCGCCGAGATCGGACATCTCGACGAAGTCCCGCAGGACGCGGCGCAAGGTCGGTTCGTCGACGTTCTGCCAGGGCCAATCGCTCTCCCGTGGGTTCACGTCGATGACGAAGGTCGTTCCCGCCCGCCCTCGATGGGACCGGATGCGCTCGAGGAACCCGGCGTCGCCGCGGGCCCTGGCGGCGGCCTCGGCGTCGCCGGCCCTGGCGAGGACGTATTCCGAGCCGTCGCCTTCGAGGACGAGGCCGTTGGTGTGGACCTCGTAGCGCAGCTGGCTGAAGCAGAGCAGCGTCCGCGCGGTTCCGAAGCCGCCGATGTCCTCTCCGCCCCGCTTCGTGCTCGCCCCGGGCTCGAGGAAGACCTCCTCCAGCTCGGCGGGCGTCATCCCCCGGCCGTTGTCGGAAAAGACCACCCGAACGACTGGGAAGTCCACCGCGGGCGGGCGCCCGAAGGCGCCCGAGGGCTGCACCGTCGCGAGCGCGATGTCGACGCGGCTCGCGCGGGCGTCGATGGCATTCTGGAAGAGCTCACGCCAGAAGGCGAAGGGCCAGGACGCATGGCCGTCCATGCGCCGCGTGATCCAGAAGACCTTCGGCGTACGAAGGAAATTCGGCGCGGACGCGCTTTCCGACACGATGCCCCACCCGGATCCCAAGAACGACGACGCGGTGAGGCTGGGCCACCCCCAGGAAACCGTCCGCCTCCCGCGAGGCGCGGGCCGCCGCGCCGGCGGCCGGCGACGCTTTCATCGCCGCCCGCCATTCCTGTTCCCCCATGGCTTCCGGGACTTTCGCGGGACGGCGGAGCGGCGGGGGGGCGGAGCGGACATGAAGTGGATCGATTTCGGCCCGCGGGGGGGCCGCCTGCTGCTCGCCGCGACGCCCGCTGCGGCCGCGCCGCCCGCTGCGGCCGCGACGCCCGCTGCGGCCGCGCCGCCCGCTGCGGCCGCGCCGCCCGAGGACGGAAGACGCTGGCTGCTGGTCGAAGGGGGGCCGGCGGAATGGCCGGACCTCGCCGCCCTCGGCTTCCGGCGAAGCCGGCGGGACCCGCGACGCTGGCTCCGCGAGGCCGAGGGCATGTCCCTCGCCCGCCTCCTCGCCGGCCTCCCTGGGACATCGCTCGTGGAGACCTCGCCGCCGGAGGTCGTCCGGCGCCTCGACGCCCCGCCCGACGCCTCAGAGTTCCTCAGCCTCGCAGACAGCGCCCTGCCGCCGCCCGCGCCCGCGCCGCCGCCCGACGAGCTCGACCGCCTCGGACACAACGACAGGGGCGAAGTCGTCGTCCGCCATGCCCGCTTGGGCCGGGGCCTTCTTCTGCCCGACGGCTTCGTCGCCGAACGGCCGGGCCTGCAGCCGCGGCGCTTCCTGCGTGCGGCCTCGCCCGCGGAGGCGCGCGCCCTCCTCGAAGCCCTGCTCATCGCCCCGGCCGGCGCGGCGCCGGCGGCGCCGACGACCCTTCCGGAGTGGTCCTCCCTCGCCGCTGCGCTGCGTCCCGAGGCAGAGCCTCCGGGCGGATGGGACTTCGCCGCCACCCGCCTTCTCGCCGAGGGCATCTGGGCCTCGCTCGCCGCCACCGCGCGACGGAGCGGCTTCCGCGAAGTCTTCGATCACGCGCGCGAGCTCGAGCGCCGCCTCCCCTTCCTGCGGGGCCTGCGGCACTGGCAGCCCGCTCTCGGCGCGCTGGCGCGCCTGCCGGCCATCGTCGCGCTCGAACGCCTCGTCGCGCAGAGCGCCGGCACGGACGGGCGTATCGGCATCGACGCGCCGCTCGCCGGCGTCTGGACCGGGCTGCACGCCCCCGGCATCCGCCTCGAGGCCCTGGCAGAGGCGAGCGACGAGATCTCCGCGAGCCTATCGCAGGCCGTCCGCGAGGCCGGCATGGCCGGACTCTCCGCCGAAGCCGCCGAAGGTGACGACGCCCCCCTCGACGCCCTCGTCGTCGAACTCGAACCCGCCCGCGGCGATGTGGTCGATCTGGGCGGCTTCGAGACGGCGCGCGGCGATCTCGCCCGCCTCCGCAGGCTGCTCGATCGCCGGCGCGCGGACGGCTTCGCCCTCGCCCTCATTCCCGCGGGCGGGAGGGAGGACGCGGAGATGGCCGCCTTCCTGGGCCATCTCGCCCGCGACTGGGTCATCGAGGGCGCCGCGAAGCTTTCGCCCGAGGCCTGGCCCGAGCCCCGCGACCGCGAAGTCCTCGTCCTCGCCATCGGCGAGAGGCGCCCCCAGACCCTGGCGGAGGTCCCCGAGGAGGGGCCGCGGCCGGCGCCGCTTCGCGACGCCGAGGCGCTGTGGGGCTGGACCTCGGAGCTGCTCGCCGCGCGCCTCGCCCGCCCCGGCCACGACGCGCCGCCCGCTGCGGCCGCGCCGCCCGCTGCGGCCGCGCCGCCCGCTGCGGCCGCGCCGCCGTCCCGTCCGCGCGAAGCGGCGCGGCCGCAGCGGGCGGCGCGGCGGCGCTACCGCCCCGGCTCCCGCCTCGGCGAGCCGGGCGCCACCATCTCCGCCGCCCTCGACGACGCGGTCTCGGGCGCCCTGCTCCGCCTCGCCCGACGCTGCCGCGAGGTCCACGGCGTGCCCGACATCGACGCGCTCGTCTCCCGCGAGCTTGACATGTCCCCCTCCCTCCTGGCCGAGCGCTTCACGCCCGAGCAGATCGACGCCATCGCCCTCGCTATCGACGCGGAAGCCCGCGGCGGCGGTTTCCTGCTCGGCGACCGGATGGGCCTCGGCAAGGGGCGCGTCCTCGCCGCCCTCGCCGTCCGCGCGCTCCGCCAGGGCAGGCGCGTGCTCATGCTGACCGAGCGCGCCATCAACATCCCCGACATCTTCCGGGACTTCCGTGACATCGGCGCGGCGCTGGACGGCGAGGGGCGGCCCCCCCTCGTGCTCAACCCGGACGTCCTGGTGACCGGGGCGGATGGCACGACGCGCCGCGTCTCGGCCTCCGAGGAGGCGAAGAGGGCGGCGCTCTCCTCCCTCTCCTGGCCCGCCGGCTACCCGCTGGTGATTGGCACCTATTCCCAATTCAGCGCGGCGGCGGAGGACATCGACACGGCCCCCGACGTCCCCGAGGGGCTGACCGGGACGAGGCTCAATTCGGCGTGGCTGCGCTGCGCCGTCGATGCGGACACGCTCCTTCTCCTCGACGAGTCGCACAACGTCGCTTCCGCCGGCTCGAACGCCGCGCGCAACGTCTCGGCGGCGCTCGAGGCCTGCGGCTTCGTCGTCTACGCCTCCGGCACCTGGGCGAAGGCCGCCCACTACGACATGTACCGCCTGCTGCTGCCACCCTCGATGTCGCCCAAGGACGCGCATCAGGCAATCGCTCGTGGCGGCCTCGCCATGCAGGAGGCCTTCTCCTCCATGCTCGCCGCGGACGGGCGCTTCGTCGCGCGCGGCCGCGACCTCTCGGCCTGCCGCTTCGAGACGGCCGCCCTTCCGGCCGAGGAGGACGCCGCGCTCGTCGAGGCCATGGACCGGCTCGCCGCCGTCCTCGCCGAGATCGCGGCGGCGACCCGCGAGATGGGGGGCAGGCTGACCCGCTACAACGACGCCGTCCTGTCGCTGCTCGAGGAGCGCTTCCGTGAGGACGGGCCGGCCGGGCCGGCCCTGGAGCGGGAACTGGGGCGGCTCCGCCTGCGGATGCCGACCCTGGGTTCGCCCCTGCACGAGATTTCCCGCGCCTTCCTCGCCGCCGCCCTCGCCCGGCCGGCGGCCCGCCTCGCCATCGAGGCGCTCGAGCGCGGCGAAAAGCCCATCCTGCTCTTCGACCGCACGGGCGAGACCGTCCTGCGGGAGGCCCTGGCGCCATCGCCGGAGGAGGCGGAGCCTCCTCCGATGGATTTCCGCCGCCTTCTCGAGCGCATGGCGGCGCGCCTGACGCGGTTCGAGGGGCCCGTCCTGCCGGGTCTCGCCCATCTGCTCGCCGAGCCGGACTGGCCGCTGGCCGCCTCCCTCCTCATCGAGCGCCTGGCGGCGGCGGGCATCGAGCGCATTCCGGCCATGGCCGAGATGCGCGCCGTGCTCGCGGGCGAAAGCGCGGCGCTCGCCGCCGACGCCGCGCTCGCGCTCGAGCGCGGCTCCCTCGCCCGCGCCGAGGACGAGCTCGGGCGGCGCCTCGAGGCCGCGCTCGCGGACCGCGAAGGCGAAAGATTCCCGCGGGATTTCTGGGCCACCCTCGACGCCTCCCTGCCGCGCACCCGGGCCCTGCTCACGCGCCGCCTCAAGACCATGATCGCGGCTCTGCCCGCCCTGCCGCTCTCCCCCATCGATGCCGCGATGGAGGCGATCATCGAGGCGGGGCGGGACCGCCACCGCGCGGGCGCCATCGCCCGTCCCTGGAACTGCGCGGAGATCACCGGCCGGCGCCTGCGGCTGCGCGGAGGCGCCATCGAGCCGATGCCGCCCCGGAACCGGCGGCGGATCGCCGAGGCCTTCCAGGCGGGCGAGATCGACGCCCTCGCCATCAACACCGCGGGAACGGTGGGGATCGACCTTCACGCGGCGGAGAAGTACGCGGACCGGCGGCCGAGGACCCTCATCGAGGTGCAGCCTCCCGCCGACATCGCCCGCCAGGTGCAGGCCTATGGCCGGATCAACCGCCTCGGCCAGCTGCATCCCCCCCGGATCGTGACGATCATGTCCGGCCTGCCCGTGCAGACGCGGCTTCTCGGGCTGCGCAACGCCGCCCTGCGTCGGCTGAGCGCCAACGTCTCCGCGACGCGGGAGGACCCCGGCCTCATCGACGGCGTCGCCGATCTGATGAACGCCCTCGGGGACGAGGTGTGCCATCGCTACCTGCTGAGTCACGCGAGCCTGCGCGATCGGCTGGACTTCTCGCCGCTTTCCGGGGAGCCCGGCGGCGGCGACGCGCTGCCGGTCGAGGCGAGGAGGGATGCGACCAGGATGGCGAGCCGCCTGCTCGCGCGCCTCGCGCTCCTGCCGAGCGCCGAGCAGAGGCAGGTGCTGCGCGAGCTCGAAGCCGAGCATGCCGCGCTCCTGCAGGAGCTGGAGGCGCGCGGCGGGAATCCTCTCCTCGAGGGTCGGCTCGAGGGTGTCGTCCTCACGGAGGAACGGCGGCTCTTCGAAGCCGGGGACATGGAGGCAGAGGCGGAGACGACCTTCGCGGGCCCCGTCCATGTCGAGACGCTGCGCATCGTGCGGCGCGAGAAGGCGATGACCTGGAACGAGGTCTCGGCGGCGGTCGAGGCCGAGCGCGGCAGGCTGCTGCTGACCGGGACGACCGCCGCCGCGCTGGCCGCCGAGCTGCGCGAGCGCCGGGAGGACTTCCTGCGCGACCACCTCCCGGGCGGCTGCGCCGACGTCGAGGCGGCGCTCGCCTCGGGCTCGACGCTGTTCCGGCGCATCCACGAAAGGACGCGGCGGCTCATCGACCTGCTGGAGCGCATCGAGCCCGGGGTGCTGCTGCGTCTCGTGCGCGACGGCGAGCCTGCCAAGGCGGTCGTCCTCGCGCTCACGCCCTGCTTCGACCCGCGGGAGGCGGGTCCGCGGATCATGTTCAATCCCGCCAACTACGAAGTGCGGCTGGCCCTGCCCGGCCTCGCCAGGCCCCTTGGCATGAACCTCGCGGCCCTCGTGCAGCTCGGGGATGACTGCGTGATCGAGCCGGGCTTCGCCACCCTCGGCGGGACGGAGGGCGAAGGCGTCGCGGCGGTGCGCGCGGCGTTCCTGCTCGATCAGGGGTGCGAGCGGAGCGAAAGGCGGCAGGTGCTGACGGGGAACCTGCTCGCCGCCATGACCGCCGCCGCCACCCAGGGTTTCGGGCGGCTCGTCTCCTGGACCGCGGAGGACGGCACGACGCGGCGGGGCGTTCTTGTCCCGAAGGGGCGGGACCTCATGGCCGCGTCGATGCCCGTCCGCGTCATCTCTTCGGCGCTGGCGCGGGCGCTCGTCGTCCGCTTCCCGGCCTTCAGCACGCCCGAACTGTCGCACCACGGCATTCGCCTCAGGATGGAGACGGGGCGCATACGGATCGCGGTCTCCCGCGGCGGGCGGGAGACCTTCCACGCGCTGCGGCGGACCGGGGAGGCGGCGGCGCTGCTGGCCGATCTCTCCGCCGGGGCTTTCGAATGCGAGCATCGCGGCGGCCGGACGATCGACACCTGGTCCCTGCGGCGCACGGGCGCGACGGAGGCGCTGCTGATGCGCCTCGTCAACAGCCTCGCGCGCGATGGGCATGTCTTTTGGTTTCCGGGCCAGGCCCGTCGCGACATGGAGAGCCTTGCGAGGCTCGCCGTCGCTGGCGAGCCGGAGATCGCGCTCCGCCCTGCGTGAGGCCGACACATGGCCGCAACATGGGCATGTCCGGCTCGTGTTCTACGGCGGCACGACGATGAGGAGACCCCTGCGAAACGTTCCTGATCGTGTGAATGAGGCGTGACGGCGGCCTGGAAGCGGCCTTGGCTGTCGTTTTGGAGCCTGCCGGTCGGGCGCCGGACGCAGTTCTCCCGTCAGGCGACGAGCCGTTCGGCGCGGCGGAGGTTCATGGCGGTGCAGAGCAGGTGCAGATGGGCGCCGTTGCGCAGCAGGCCGCGGTAGCGGACGCGGCGCCAGCCGTAGCTGCGCTTCAGCGTGCCGAAGGTGCGTTTGACCTGGCCGCGGATCGGCGCCAGCGCCGTGCTCATCCAGCGCTGCCAGGCGGTCAGAGGGCGGCGCGCGTGTCCGCGATGCATGACGCCATCGGCAATGCCGGCCTCGGCCAGCGCCGCGCGCCGAGGCGCGCTGTCATAGGCCTTGTCCATGAACACCGCCGCCAGTGACACCCCGCGAAGCAAGCTTCGCGGGGACCCCGTCTTCGCCCTGCACCAACCCATCGGCGGCGAGGCTGTCGCCGACATCGGCACCGGTCAGCACGGCGTCGCGGATCAGGTCCGAGCCGAGATCGACCGCGACATGCGCCTTGACGGGACCCCATCGCGGCCTGAGCCGCGATGGGACCCGATGCCAAAGAAGCTGCGCTGGCCGCACCGCGTGAAGCCGGCCTCCGGGTCCTTGGTGGAGACTACGCCCTCGCTCTGCGGCGGACGGGCGACGGCGGCCTCGACCAGTGTGGCGTCGATCAGCGTGCCGGCCTTCAGCACCAGGCCGTGGGCGTCGAGCTGACGGTTCAGCGCGGCGAACAGCGCCTCGGCCAGGCCGCGCTCGGCCAGCGCGGCGCGGAAACGACAGATGGTAGTCTCGTCAGGCGTGCCGTCATCGAGGCCGAAGCCGCAGAAGCGGCGGAACGACAGCCGGTCGGCGAGCGCCTCCTCGAGCCCCGGATCGGAGAGCTGGTACCACTGCGCCAGCAGCAGCGCACGCAACAGCGCCAGCGGCGGGTAGCCGGGCCGCCCCGCCGGCGCGCGCAGCGGCAAGAGCAGGCGCTTACCGCTCTGCGGGCGTTGCCTGAAGGCTCATCGGCGCCCAGTCGACCAGGCCGGCGATGCGTTCCAGCCGGCGATTGGAGCCCGCACTCGCCGGCAGCAGCGCCTCCGCCAGGCTGCCCTGTCCGATCCGCCGCTGAGCCATCGCCGCCTCGCCACTGCCGTCACGAGGCTCAGCGAATCAGCCCATCGCTCGTTCAGCAAGGCGTTTCGCAGAGGTCTCCTCTGCACCACGCCTCGCCGCGTCCGGTCGGTGCGGACGCAGCCCGGCGCCCCGTGCGGGCCGCTCCGGCCGGTCGTTCACAGCACCCCGAGCTTTCGCCAGTCCGGCAGGGTCCGGGAGACGAAGCCTTCGGCGAGCTCGAGGGCCTTGGGCCGCATCGCCTCGGCGGTGGTCAGCGGCTGGTCGCCGTCCTTGAGGCCCTTGCCGAGGGCGATGAGCCGCTGGACGAGGCCGTCGGCGATCGGCGCCGGCTGGCTCGGTCCCCTGGCGGTGGCGGCGAGCATGATGAGGTCGGTGTCCGAGGCTGGGACGACGCCGCCGATCGCGGGCGCGGCGAGGAAATTGTAGGGCGCGCCCGCGCTGACAGCCTCCGCGATGGCGCGGTTGAGCGCCTGCGCGGGCTTCGGGTTGCGGCTGGGCGCGAAGGGCAGCGCGTGGCCCGCGTTCAGCATGAGGCTGAGGGCCTGCAGCGCGCCCGGCAAGGGCTGACCGGAGGCGGCCATCAGCTCGGCAAGAGGCTTCGGGCCGGTCGCCAGGGCGCCGTAGATCTTCCCGTAGATCTCGGGCTTGCCCGTGACTTCGCCGAGCGGTGTCGGATAGCGGTAGCGCTTGGCCTCGTCGCCGTCCTCCGGAAGGGGAGGCGTATGCACCAGGACGAAGCGCTGCGCCAGCAGCCACTCGCGCTGCTGGCCGGGCCAGAAGGGGTCCCTCCCCTTGACCCAGAGATCGCGCCGGAAACTCTGGTTGATGAGGACGTCAAGCATGACCTGGCGCTCGACCGGGTCCTGGTAGCCACCAAGAATACTACGGAACGCCTCAGGCAGCATGGCAGGGAGATACCATTCCCCGGCGGTGGCGCTGCCGACATGGACAAGCTTGTGCGGGTCGAGCACGGCGTGCATGCCGTCGAACCAGAACGGCAGCCAATTTTCGTGCAGGTATTCCTGCACGAGGTAGTTCTTCGCCAGGGACGGAAACTTGTCGAGTCGGCCCTTGAGGCCTGGAAGGGCCTGCGTCATGGCGCTCTTCGCCTCGACCAGGGCGGCGAGCCGCTCCCGACCGCGCTCGATCGCGGCGAGGGACGGCAGGCCCTCCCGCCTCTGCCACAGGCGGAGGAGGTGCTGGATCGGGGCGGCGGAGTACCAGCCAGGAAGGGTGTTGTACGAAGTGTAGTAGATGCCGCCCGGCTTCAGGCAGGCGCCGACCAGCGAGGCAAGCGCCGCGTGCACGGCGGGGGGAATCCAGGAGACGATGCCGTGCGCGGAAATGTGGTCGAACATCCCGAGCGAGGCCGGGTCGCGCGCGAGCGCCAGGAAATCGCCCTCGATGAAGCGGAGATTGGCGAGCCCTGCTGTCCGCGCGAGCTGCGTGGCATGGGCGACGTGTTCCGGATTGAAGTCGACGCCGAGGAACTCGACGTCGGGGAAGGTCGCGGCAAGCAGCGCCAGATTGACCCCCTGGCCGCAGCCGAGTTCCAGATAGCGAAGCCGGGCCTGCGAGAGGGAGCGCGGGCGGCTGCCGTGGAAGGCGGCGGCGAGATCCATCCAGACGGGGGATTGCTCCCGGTAATACCCGTAGGTGTAGCCAAGATCGGTGTTGTAGCCGTGGTTCCAGGTCATGCGCCGTCGCCGTTCAAAGGGAGGACTTCGTCCCGCTTAGGCGAAACGACCCCGATCGCCAAGGTGAACACCTCCGGAAACCCTCTGGCGACGGGTGGCGTCGTGTGATGCGCTCCGCCTGAAGCGCCATAGGGGGAGTTGCGGTTGTCGGGCGGCCAGAATGGGTTTTGGGACGTTGAGAAGTGTCTGCGCGAGCTTTCGGCGCAGGGCGCTCCGACATGCAAAGAAGAGACCCCACCCCCGGGGGGGATGGGGTCGAGACAAGATTTCACCTAGTCGAGATTGTTGGGCGAACGTCAGGTGAAGTCCGACGTATCGATCGTCCCCGAGAACCCGACCAGGCGGACGAAGTAGTCCGCGTTGCTCACTGTTGTATTCGCTGCATCATTCACCGCGAGATACACATTCCCATTCAAGGCACCCCCATTGACCGTGAAGACGACAACGTCGTTGGCAGCATTCCAGCACGTCGCGGGATTGGCCGCATTGACGGTCGCCTGCATCGCGGCCACGAGGGTCGACTCATCGACACCAGCACCCGCGATGGTCAGCAGGGTCACGCGAGGTGCAGGGCCTGGAATGTCGATCAAGTCGGTATCGAAGTTCCAGTTGACCAGCGTATCCCATTTGCTGACGGTGGCACCAGCCGCGATCGTGAACGTGTCGATTCCCGCGCCACCCGTCACCGTATCGGCCAGCGCGCCGCCGGTGACCGTCAGCGCCTCTCCCGAGGTGGTCACGACGAGTTTGCCATCGAGCTCATTCGAGAAGTCCAGCTTCACACCGTTGGTCCCCAGGGCGTTGATGGTCAGCGTCTTGCCGGCGGCGATGAGTCCATCTACGGGCTTATACGAAGTAAGGTTGGTGTTGAAGATGTTGATGATCTCAACATTGGTAACGTTGTCGAGGTCCGTCACCGCGGTGTCATTGATGACCTTGAGCGTGTCGGTCCCCGGGCCGCCATCGATGTGGTCGGCAATCGTCAGAAAATTTCCCATGTTGAAGGTGTCGTCGCCCGCCCCGCCGTTCAGCGTCACGTCACCAGTGTTGAGCCCGAAGGCAAACACGTCATTCTTCGCGCCACCGGTCATGACGTGGTCCTTCATCGTCCCAAGATCCGTGAAGGTGAAGGAGCCGTCGGTCTCGGACCCGCCGTTGAAGGTAAGATTGGCGGACGTGCCAGCCGTGATGTTGACCGCGAGCTTCGCCCCCGCGGCGACGACATCGTCGACGGGAGTCAATGTGGTATTCGCCGTCAAGGTGATGTTGACCACCTCGACCTCGCGCACGCCGTCCAGCGCGTTGAGAGCGATCGGGTCCGTGACATTCAACGTATCCGTCCCCGTGCCACCCTTGATGGAGGTGGCGGCGGTCACAGTGTTGCCCCCGTTGATCGTGTCGTCGCCATCCCCCGCGTCGACGTTGTTGGCGCCGCTCGAAAGCAGCGTGATGGTGTCATTCCCGCCACCGGTCTGGATGGTGTAGATACCGGGGACACCAGTACTAATGTTATCGATCGCATCCGACCCGACATAGGTCTGGTTGCCCGCGCCAAGCTGCATGGTGGTCGCCGCCGAAGAGACGATCTTGAACTGGCCGTCAACCATGACCGAGCCCGCCGCGGCGCCCTGCAGGAGATTCACCTGCTCGATCCCGGCGAAGGTCACCGTGGTGGCCTGCCCACCGTTCAGGTTGTAGACATCCTTGATGTTCAGGACATCCGTACCGCCCTTGGCATCGATCTGGGACCCGATGAGGAAAGCGGCCTTGGAGTTGATGACGTCGTCCTCGACGGTGGTGAAGTTGTCGGCCTTCGTCTTGGTGGTGTCGTTGACCACCGCGCCCGCCGCCGTCAGATTGACGGTGTTGCCCACCCCAAACCCGAGATCCGCCGCCGTCAGGCTCGTCACGCCCTTGAGCTGGACCCGGAAGTCGTTGTTGTCGAGCGTGCCGTCAGCGTTGGAGTCGACCCACAGGATCTGCTCGTCCTGCTGGAAGACGGCGTCCGCCGTCAGCCCCGACAGCGCGCCCTGCGCCTGAGCGAAGCTGGCGCGGTTGCCGGCCCACTGCGCCGACGACGCCACGCCAATGCCGCCCATCACCCCGCGCACATCGACGACGTCCTCGCCGCTCACGAAGTCGGTGATGACGTCCATGTTCTTGTTGGACTGGGTGACCGCGCTGTAGACGATCCTGTCCTTGCCAGCGCCGAGCGTGATGGTGTCGGCGCCGTTGGCGACTGCCACTTCGAAGGTATCGTTGCCCGACCCGAGGGTAATCGTCGCCCCCTTGGCGAAGTCGACGCCCGAGAGCTTCAGATCTCCCGTGAGATCCTTGGCGTTCAGCGTCGACAGCACGGGCGTCCCCGGATTGCCGTCATTGATGACGACAAGATGCGCGTCGCCGGTGATGTTCAGGGCGGTGGCGGCATTGACGGCGAGTTGGGTAATGGTCAGCTTGCCCACGCCCGCGTCCTTGGCGTCGTCGCGCACGTCGATGTTGACGACTTCGAACTTGTCGGCGGCGACGACGCCGACCGCTTCGCCCGCCGTTGCCAGGCTTTCGAACTGAAGGTTGACGGTGTCGGCCGCGCCATCGGCTTTCAGCGTCGTCGTCAGGTTCTGGCCGTTCGGGTTGTTCACCTTGACGGTGATGCCGCTCGCCGCGTTCTGCACGGTCGTGGCGCCGACGAGACTGTTACTGTAATAGACGGTGGTCACACCCGGGAAATTGGCAAGATCCACGGTATTCGCGCCGCCGTCGGTGATTTCGAGAACCTCGACATTCTTAACCGTGCCGAAGTCGGCGGGGTTGATCACCGTCGCCTTGGCATTGGTCAGCGCCAGCGTGTCGGTGCCATCGCCGCCGTCGAAGGCGTCGTTCTTGTCGAAGCCTTTCGAGAAATTCGCGCGATCATTCCCCTTGCCGCCGGTCACCGCGACGTCGATGTTGGCCGCGCCCGAGTTACTCAGGGTGATGTTGAGATTGCCGGTGAAGTCCTTGGCGTTGACGACATTGACGGCACTGGTGTTGGCGAAGGTGGCGCCGGCCAGCGTCAGGTTGGCATCGCCCGTGATGTTCATCTCGCGCAGCGTGTTCGAGGCCAGCGCGTCAAAGGCCGAGGCCGAGCCGGAGCTCTTGACGTTGAGGATTTCGATGCCGTTGACCGTGACGGTTCCGACCCGCGAGCCGTCGGTGTTCCGGTTGCTGCTGACGTTGAGCTGCAGGGCATCGGCCGTCCCGCCGACGGCGGAGGCGTCGAAGGTGATTTGGGTGTCCGCGATGTTGGTGGCGCGGTCCAAGGCCGCGACGCCGCTGATCTCGATCGTGGGCACGAGCGTCTTCAGACCGTTGATCTTCACGTCACCCGAGCTGTTGACGTTGCGGATGGTCTGCACGCCCGACACATCGGTGAAGTCGAACACCACACCGCTCGCCGTACGATCAGACGTGATCTGAATGGTTTCGATGTCCTTGAGTACGAAGCCCGCCTGGCTAATGCCGCCGGTCCCCGCCGCCGAGTAGCGCAGCAGATCGGACCCGCCGCTGCCGTCGATCACGTCACCGGCGTTGAGCGTCGTGCCGGTGGCCACGAAGACGTCGTTGTTAGCGGTGCCGGTCAGGGCATCCGCCCCGGTCGTCAGCGTGAAGGTCTGGCCCGGAGCGACCACCGTCGTTGCATTCGTCACCGCCGCGTCGACCTCAGCCGTCGTCGGCGCCGTCGTCCCGATCGACTGTACGAAGGCCTGCGCCTGCCCCACGCCCGAGTTGGTGAAGGTCTTGGTCGCCGAGTCGTAGGAATTCACCGCCGCCGCGTAATTCGCGATCTCCGCCGCCGTGTCGAGCGCATTGGTGAAGGAGATCGCCCCCTGCGTGCGCGCCTCGAGCGTCTGCCGATCCGTGCTCGACGCCGGCAGGTTCAGCGCCGCGAAGGCGATGTCCGCGCCCACCTTGTCCAGGTTGGTGTTGCCGAGCGCGATCTGCTGCACCCAGTAGTTCAGGCCGGCGACATCGACCGCCCGCCCGAACAGATTCTGGTAGATCGTGTTGAGGACGAAGGTCGTGCCCTGCGCCTTGACGTCGGCCCAGATCTGCGTCTGCGACAGGTTCTGCACGAAGGTCCGCTCGTCCGCCGCCGCCGCCCCGGCATTCAGCCAGTACTGCAGACCCGCGTTCTCCGCCGGACGCCCGTAATAAGCGAGATAGCCGCGCTCGATCGCAGCCACGGAAACAGGCATGGAGACTCTCCCTCAAGCCTCGGCCACCCCCCCACGGGGGCCGATCAGCAATCGCTATACGGAGCGCCCAGTTCGCCTGTCAAGCCCGCCCTGCACACCCGTCCGCGCGCAACCGCTCGTGATCGCACCCCGTGGCGCCGAAGCCACACGACCCGCCCTTGCCAGCCACGCCGGAACGCGCAGGATCGGCCCATGCACCCCCTCGCCGCCGCCCACGCCGCCTGGCGCCGCCACCGCCTGCGCCTCCCGCCCGACCCCTCGCCCCTTCCCGACTCCGCGGCCCTCGTCCCCCTGCCCTTCGCCAAGGACGAGCGCATCGCGGTCTTCCGCCACGACCTCTACATCTCGCCCTGGATCGCCGCCGGACGCATCTGGGAACCCGGCGAGACCGCGCTCCTCGAATCGCTCCTGCCGCGCTGCCGCTGGTTCGTCGACGGCGGCGCCAATCTCGGCTGGTTCTCGCTGCTGGCCGCCCTCCGCCTGCCCCGCCGCGCGCCGATCCTCGCCGTCGAACCCGAACCCGCGAACCTCCGCCTGCTGCGCCACACCTTCGCCGCCCCGGCCTTCCGCCGGATCACCCTCCTGCCGGTCGCCTTCTCCGACCGCCCGGGCATCGCGCGCCTGCACCTCGCCGGCTGCAACCGCGGCGATCACCGCCTTCTCGACGCCCCGCCGGACGCCGCCGGCATGATCGACGTCCGCACCGAGACCCTCGACCGCCTTCTCGCCGGCGCCCTGCGCGGCCCGGGACTCGTCAAGCTCGACATCCAGGGCAGCGAGATCCACGCCCTCCACGGCGCCCGGCGTCTCCTCGCCGACCGCCGACTCGATCCCGCCCTGCTCGTCGAGCTCTGGCCCGCCACCCTCGCCCGCCGCGCCGGCGACTGGCGGCTCCTGTTCCCCGCCCTCGGCCCGCTCGCGCGCCTGCGCCTCCTCGATCCCGAGGGCCGGCTCCACCCCCCGACGCACGCCACCACCATCATGGCCGGGGTCGATGCCGCCTGGGCCGCGGCGGGCCACGATCCCGAGTGGTACTGTTCGCTCCTGGCCTGCCGGCCTGATTCCGTCTTCGCCTGAGCGCGCCCCGACCCGGCCGGCGGGCCTGCGTCTCAGCCCGCGACCCAGCCGATCACGGCGAGCGGACCGAGGCTCCCCACGCCCACGAGTTCGACCTGGACTTGCGGCGCCGCGGGCGCCCCATCCAGGAAGACGAAGTCCTGCGACACGAGACCGATGTCGTGTGTCAGACGATGCGGCATCATCGTCGCCGGACCGTCGTCCACGACCAGCAGCCGCGTCACCCCCGCCTTCGGGAAGCAGGCCTCGATCAGCAGCGGCACCCACGCCGCCTCCCTCTCCGTCAGCGCGACCTCGTGGCGCGGATCCGCGAGCCAGCCGACGAAGCCCCGCAGCTCCTCGGCGAGACCGGGCGAATCGGGCCCGCTCCGGAAATCGATGCGCAGCGGGCCGGCCGCCGGTCCCGGAAGCCTCGCCGCCTCCGCCTCCCCGTCCGCCGCCTCCGGCCCGGCGCTCGGGGCGCCAGCCGCGGCCGGGACCGACAGCGCCTCGCGCAGCATCGCATCGAGCAGACGCGACAGCGCCGGATCGAGCAGCGGTTCCGCGGCGGCGGCGAACCGCGGCGCCGGCACGGGCGCCGCTCCATCCCCCATGCCCCCGACCAGCCTCTCGACCACCGCCGCCAGCGCCTCCGCCGCGCCCGCCGATGCCAGGGTCCCGATCTCCAGCGGCGCCGGCGGCGACGCTCCGGCGCCACCCCGCTTCTCGCCGTCCGCGCCGTCCGCGCCGTCCGCGCCGGCGGCCGGGGACCGCGCCGCGGCCACGACGCCCTCCCTTTCCCCCGGCGCCTCGGGCAGCGCCTCCGCGCCGTCGCCAGCGCCCCGCGCCATCTCCGTCTCCGCGCCGTGGGAGCGGGGACGGGACCCGACCCATTCCACCTCCGGCGCGGCCAGGGCGAACGCCGGAGCGGCCCCCTCGCTTCGCTCCGCCTCCGCCGCCCCCGCGACGACGGCCGCCGCCGGCGGCGAGGCCCGGGTCAGGTCCGGCCCGGCCATCGCCAGCAGCGCCGCCCCCGCCAGCAGGGCCGCCTCGGTCGCCGCGCCTCCGAAGCGACGCCGCGACTCGGCCTCGACCGCGACCGGCCCGGATGGCGCGGCCGGCGGCGCCGGCGGCGCCGGCGCGGCCGGCGTCTCCGCCAGCCAAGAAGGCATCGGCGCGCCACCTTCCGCCGCCTCCGCCTCCTTGGCGGCGAGCAGGAAGGCCGCCGCCACCAGCGCAAAGAGCGCCGCCGCCGGGTGCAGATGCACCTCCCCACCGAGGACGCGCACCGGCGCCATCGCCCGCGTGAAGCGCTCGTCCTCGAACAGACGCCGCAGCGCCTCGCGCAGCGTGAACCCCTTGAGCGAGATGCCGAGCGGGGGGCAGACCACCACCACCCGGCCGTCGAGCCGGGCCGCGTGCAGCAGGGGCTCCTCCCGCTCCGCCGCCACGAACACCAGCCAGGGCTCGAACTCATCCGTCAGGCCGCGCTCGATCGCGACCGGGATGCCATGGCGCCGGAGCACCTCGGCGCAGCGCAGGCACTCGGCGAAATCCGTCTCGCTCCAGTCGGACGCCGGCGGCAGCGGCCCCGGCGCCTCGGAACTCACCACGCGAAACGGCAGACGCATCGCCCCTCCCCACTCCGGCGTCTAGGGGCCGGTCCGCAGCCCGGGCGCCGGCGCCGACCTCGGCGACCTCTCCTCCTCCCCGAAGAGGATCCGCCACGTGACGGGCTCGTAGTGGCGGAGCACGTCGCGCACGAAGGCGCATGGTTCGAGCCCCAGCGCCTCCGCCCAGGCCTCGTAGCGTTCCGGCGGGATGCGGCCGCGCCCGGCCTCGATCTGCGCGATGAAGCTGTAGAACTCGATGCCGAGCCGCTGCGCAAGCTGGCGCTGCGACAGGCCGCGCGCCTCGCGCAGGCCGCGCAGCCATGCCCCCGCGGCGCGCCGCGCCTCCGCCGCCGCATCCTGTCCCGACTGTCGCACCTGCGCCGTCATGGCCCCTCTCTCCACCCCCACTATGAGGCCCGGGGGCCGACTCCGCAAGGGCGCCGCCCGCGCCCCGTGACCAAGACCGCCGCGCATGCCCCTGGCTTCAGACATGGGGTGAGCGGCGCTCTTGAATGATAGATGGGGCGCTACCATCTACTGTAAATGAGTGAGTACCACTCCAACGGCAACAGCATCCCGGTGCCGTGCGCACTGGGCGGCTGCGGAACCGCTGCTGAGACGGGCGGCGTCGGGTTTCAATCAATCCGCGAGCGGGACGGGCTTCGCCCGTCCCCACGTCCGCAAGGGCGTCGGAGTGGATCGTCCTTGACATCCTCCCCGGCCTGAAGGCCGGAGATTCCTACCACGCTACGCATAGATGGCTCCATGCGTAGTCGTCTCGGTGGGTTCCTAGGCCGAGCGCCCAACGGCTGCTCGTATCTCCACAGGCGTGACTTCCGGCGTGTCCCGCCGTAGGCCGCCTTGGGTTTCGGCGGCAGAAACATTATACGACGGCTCCGCCGTCCGCGCTATCCTTTCCCGCCCTGAACGGCGGGGCTTGCCGCGCGCCTGGTCACAGGGAGATGAAGGCCGGGACGAGGCCGCGGATGCTGTAGCGCAAGCGAGAGCCGCAGAGAGTCCCGGCGATCTCACTCTCAGAACCCCCTGGCTTTAGCCATGGGGAGGTTCAGCACGACGCGGCGAGGACCTATCCTCCGCTCGCACCGCTTCCAATGAGCCAGGCGCATCGCATCCGTGCCCAGAGGTCCTCTCCACCCCGCCGCCGCCCCCGCATCCGCACGCTTCCGCGGGGTGCGCCCGCATTCCGGGGTGCCGCGCCGATGACCGCAGCCCCCCGCCGCATCGGCGACTGGCGCGCCATCATCGCGGCGGACGCCCTCGACATCGCGCTCACGCCCGAAGCCGAGCGCATCCTCGACGTCCCGCCCGGAACGCGCCCCGCCCCCCGCGACCTCCTCGCCCTGCTCGAGCCGGAGGCCCGTGCCCGCCTCGCGCCCGCGCTGCTCCGCGAATGGAGGACGGGCGAGAGCTGGGACCTCGAATTCCCCTGCCGCACCCTGGCGCACCCTGGCCGGCCGGCCCGTGACGCTCCGCAGCCTCGGCTGCGTCGTCGAACGGAGGCCCGGCATCGTCCACCTCCTCGGCACCATCGAGGAGATCGCGCTCGGCGCGAAGGCCGGCGCCCCGTTCGACGCGCCTCGGGGCGGCGTGCGGCCCCCGAGGGCATGAGCGGGCTCGCGATCCTCGCCGCCGACGCCGATGGTCGCATCTCGTGGCTTGCGGGCGCCGTCCGCCAGCTCCTCGGCATCGAGCCCGAGCAGGCCTTGGGGATGCGCCTCCTCGACGCGCTCGCCGGGTGAGAGGCCGACGAGGCCGAGCGGCGCCTGGCCACGGCCCTGCGCGAAGCGCGCCCGGCCGCCGTGGAACTCTCCCGCCGCCGCGCCGCGGGCCCGCCCGTCCGCCTCGCCGTCGAAGTGACACCCGTGCGGGACGATGCCGATCGCCTCGCCGGCACCCTCCTCACCGCCCGCGAGCTCGCCGAGCGCGCCGCCTGACCGCGGCGGCAGGGCGGAACGACCGCGACGGCATGCTGCTGCGCTCGCTCCTCCCGCTTTGCCGCGGTCTCGGCATGGAGACCATCGCCGCCGGGACCGCGACGCCGGGCCAGGTGGCGGAGCTCCGCCGCCTGGGCTGCGATCTCATCGAGGCGCGGCGCCCGTCCCCGCACCGCCGCGCCGCCGGGGCGCGGCAGGGGCGGCGGCGGGCCACCCGGCCGAGGGGTGACGCGGAACGGGCCGCTCACCCTCGGCCCGCCGCGGCGGTGCCAGCCCTCTCGCGGCTCACCCACGCCTCCGCCTCCGCCGGCGTCAACGGCATCGCGAAGAGCGCCCCCTGGGCCTCCTCGCAGCCGAGCTCCCGCAGCGCCTCGAGCTGCGCCTCGGTCTTCACCCCCTCCGCCACCGTCTTGACATCCTCCCCGGCCTGAAGGCCGGAGATTCCTGCCACGCTACGCATGGATGGCTCCATGCGTAGTCGCCTCGGTGGGTTCCTGCTTCCGACCTCCAACGAGGTTCGATCCACAGGCCATCCG
>Ga0272446_1003304_pt1 | contig 20559 bp, 18 predicted proteins | sample YNPCB0061_FD_194587 | JGI IMG/M metagenome (GOLD analysis project Ga0272446, IMG submission 194587) | Hot spring microbial mat communities from Yellowstone National Park, WY, United States - YNP-CB-006-1 | ecosystem: Environmental > Aquatic > Thermal springs > Hot (42-90C) > Sediment | place...
AATCCACGTTCGGGTAAAGCTTGCGCTGGATGAAGTAGTCGTCGGACAGGGCGATCCGCTCCATCTCCATCGCCATCTCCAGCAGCGGCTCGTGCTTGATGCCGAGCTCGCCGAGGACCTCGTGGCAGGTCTCCTTCATGATCTTCGCGCGCGGGTCGAAGTTCTTGTACACCCGGTGGCCGAAGCCCATCAGCTTGGTGTGGCTGTTCCGGTCCTTCACCTCCTCGATGAAGGCGGGGATGTTCTTCGGGTGGCCGATCTCGGCCAGCATCTTCAGCACTGCCTCGTTGGCGCCGCCATGCGCCGGGCCCCACAGCGCCGCGATGCCGGCGGCGATGCAGGCGAAGGGGTTGGCGCCGGTGGAGCCCGCCAGCCGCACCGTCGAGGTGGAGGCGTTCTGCTCATGGTCCGCGTGCAGCACCAGGATGCGGTCCATCGCGCGCGAGAGGATCGGGTTGTTGACCCAGGGCTCCGTCGGCACCGCGTTCAGCATGTAGAGGAAGTTGTCCGCGTAGCGCAGGTCGTTGCGCGGATACATGAAGGGCTGGCCGATCGAGTACTTGTAGGCCCAGGCGGCGATCGTCGGCACCTTGGCGATCAGGCGGAAGGCCGCGATCTCGCGCTGGCGCGGGTCGTTGATGTCGAGGTTGTCGTGGTAGAAGGCGGCCATCGCGCCGACCACGCCGCACATCACCGCCATCGGGTGCGCGTCGCGGCGGAACCCGTCGAAGAAGCGGCGCAGCTGCTCGTGGATCATGGTGTGGTAGCGCACGCCGCGGTCGAACTCGGCCAGCTGCGTCGCGTTCGGCAGCTCGCCATTCAGCAGCAGATAGGCCACCTCGATGAAGTGGGACTTCTCGGCCAGCTGCTCGATCGGGTAGCCGCGGTAGAGCAGCACGCCCTCGTCGCCGTCGATGTAGGTGATACGGCTCTCGCAGGACGCCGTCGCGCCGTAGCCAGGGTCGAAGGTGAACACGCCGAGGTCGCCGTAGAGCTTGCGGATGTCGGCCACCGCCGGCCCGATCGAGCCCTGCTTCAGCGGCAGCGTCGCGCTGCGGTTGGTGCCTTCGAGCGTGACGGTGAGCGAAGCGGGCGCCTTGTCGTTCATCTGGCGATGTCCTCCTGGAAGCGGAGCAGGGCCTGGCGCGCGCGGAACGGCATGGGCTGCGTGGCCATAGCGATGCTGCGCCGCAAGATACTCCGCAGGGCGGGCTTGTCCATCGCCCGCGCGGCGGCGGGTCTCAGGCTATTCGCCGGCAGGGAAGCGCCCGGCCCAAAGGCCGCGCCGCGCGGCCCGCGCGGCGGCCTCGGCGGCGGCGAGCCCGCCACCGGCCTCGGACGCCCGCGCCCAGCCACCATCCACGAGCGAGGCGTTCACGTTCGCCGTCCCGGCGCTGCAGGCGCCAAGCGCGCGGCCGAAGCGGTCGCGCCCGTTCACGCGGCACACGAGATCGCGGCCGGACACCAGCCGCGCCAGCGCCTCTGCCGACGCCGCGCCGCAATCGAAGCCGCGGCCCTCGCCATCGGTGCAGCGCAGCCCGCGCGGCGGAGCCTCGATGCCGGAGAGCCGCAGCGTCCGGTCGCCGAGACGGAGCGTATCGCCATCCACCACCCGCACCTCGGCGGCGGCCACCGTCCATTCCCGCTCGCGCGGGGCGGAGCCGAACAGGTCCGCCGGCAGGCCGAGGCCGATCACCAGCCAGCCAAGCGCAGCGGCCCCGAGAAGCAACGCGGGGTTCGGCCAGCGGCGCGGCTGGGCGGCAGGGCGGAAGATGCGGCGTCGCTGGCGCACGCCGGATACCTACTGCGGCCCGGGGCGGCGTGGCAACCCAGGTTCTCACGTGAGATGTCAGGCGAAAACATGGCGTTACCACGTTGATGTACAAAGGTTCCGGAGCTTCCGGCACCGATTCGGCGCCGCGATGGTCACTCCGCCCGCAGGTCCCCTGCGCGCCAGAACGGCCTCGCGTCCTCCACCTCCGTCCAGGCTTCGCGGGAGGCCTGTCGCGCCGCCGCCACCCGCGCCAGGCACCAGCCGTCGAACAGCCCGCCCGCCCAGCTGCGCCCCGGCCGGGCGCTGCGCAGCCCGGCGACGAGGCCGCGCGCCACCTCGGCGTCGTTCGCCATGCCCATCGCATCCTGCAGCGACGCCAGCCGCCGCAGGAAGCGCCGAGACGCCTTGCCGGGCCACAGCGGCGCGAACAGCTCGGCCGCGTAGCGCAGCCGCTTCGCCTCGATGCGAAGCGCATGGAAGGCGGCAAGGTCGAGCGCCTCCATCCTCCGCCCGCGCTTCTTCAGCTTGCGCCAGCGCCGGTCCAGCAGCGCCGCGCCGAAGCCGCCGAGCGGGGTGGCGGCGGCAGGGGCGGCGGCGCGCCATGTTTCGGGCCGGGCCGCCGCCTCGGCCAGATCGAGGGCGAGCAGGCGGAACTCCGGCTCCTCCAGCGCGGCGCGGAGCGCGGCATAGGCCTCCTCCCGCGCGGCGCGGGCCTCGCGCATCACGGCGGCGAGCTGCGCATCATCCCCGACCGCGGCCACGACCTCGGCGCCGATGCCGGCGAGGAACACATCCCAGTCCCGCGCCGGGCCGAGGCGGCCTGCCAGGGCCTTCAGCTCGGCTTCCAGCCGCAGCAGCGCCGGCGCGCCGGTGCAGTCGCGGAACAGCCGCAGGATGGCACGCAGCCGCCGCAGCGCGACGCGCATCTGGTGCACCGGCTCCGGTCGCGTCGCGGCCAGCGCGCCCTCCCGCTGCGCCAGCATCGCCACCCCGAGATGGCCGATCGCCGACGTCACCGCATCGCCGGCATCCGCCGCGTCGCCGAGCAGCGCCGGCCCGGCGCGGCGCGGGCGGGGCGCCTCCTGCGCGGCCAGCGCCCGGCCGAGTTCGGCCAGGCTCGCGGTCGCGGGAAGGATCGGCAGGTCTTCCGCGAGCGCGCGGGCGAGGGCGAACACGGCGCGGCCCGGGCCATGCAGCCGGAGCCGCGCCACCAGAAGGTCGGCGGGCACGGCGCGGATCTGGCCAGTGGCAAGTTCGACCGACACGCCCTCCGCACAGGGCGTCACGCTGCGGCGGCCGCGGAAGGAGGCGACGGCGGCGAGGCCTTCCGGCGGCTCGCCCGGTGCGTCGCCATCGGGCTGGCCCGGCCAGGTGGCGGCGTCGGGGTCCGGGCGCAGGCGCATGAGGCGCGGCGGCGCGGCGCCGTCCTGCTCGGCGATCAGATGCTCGGCGGCGAGCGCGCCATCCGCGGTGTCGAGCCAGAGCAGCGCCACCGCCTGGCTCCGCGCCCTGCCGCGGCGCGCGGCCTTCAGCGCCGGGTGGCGGGCGAGGCGGTGCGCCGCCCCGGGCGGCAGGTCGAGCTCGATCGTCAGCGGCGGGGGCGCTGCCTCGGCAGGCTCCGCGGCGTCGTCCATCGCCGGCCCAGTCACGCCGCCGGTTCGGGCAGGTCGGCCGGCAGCAGGAAGCGGAGCAGGCGGCCGCCGCCCGGCGAGAGCCCATGCCAGGGAGAGGCGATGGCGAACTCGGCCAGCGCCGCGGTCGGGAAGGATTCCGCCAGCCGCTGCCCGTCGGCGCCGAGCGAGGCCATGCCGCCCGGCCCGACGAGCGCCAGGGCCAGGTCGTGCAGGCCGGGGTTGTGGCCGATCAGCAGCACGCTCCGCGCCGTGTCCGGCACCTGGCGCAGCACATCCAGCAGACGCTGCCAGGGGGCGAGGTAGAGGTCGTCCATCGGCTCGACCAGCGGCGGGCCTTCGAGCGGCGCCAGCGCCTCCAGCGTCTGCAGCGTCCGCCGCGCCGAGGAGACCAGCACGATGTCCGGCGCGAGCCCGAGGTCGCGCATGGCCGCCGCCATCGCCACCGCCGAACGCCGCCCGCGCGCGTTCAGCGGCCGCGCGTGGTCGGACAGCCGCGGATCGTCCCACGAGGATTTCGCATGCCGCAGCAGCAGCAACTGGCGCATGCCGCCGATCCTGCCCGGAGACGTCCGGCCTGTCACGCGGGGGAAGGGTTACGCTTCGCCGCCGGGCGCCCATCTTCCGGGCCGCATCAGGGCTGGAGAGACCATGGCCGGGACGGTGGTGATCATCGGGGCGACGGGGGGAATCGGGTCGGCGCTGGCCCGGCGGGTTGCGGCGCGCGGCGGCCGGCCCTTCCTGATCGGGCGGGACGCGGCGCGGGTCGCGGCGCTGGCGGCGGAGCTGGGCGCGGGGCACGCGGTGGCGGATGCGCTGGATGGCCAGGCGCTGGCAGCGGCGGTGCAGGCGGCGGGTTCGCCGCTGGCGGGGCTCGCCTACTGCGTCGGCTCCATCGTGCTGAAGCCGCTGAAGCGGGTGACCGAGGCGGACATGCTGGACGCCTACCGGCTGAACGTTGTCGGCGCGATGGTCGCGGTGCAGGCGGCGGCGCCGGCGCTCACGGCGGGGCAGGGGGCGGTGGTGCTGTTCTCCTCCGTCGCCGCGCGCGCGGGATTCCCGAACCACGCGGCGATCGGGGCGGCGAAGGCGGGGGTGGAGGGGCTGGCGCTGGCGCTCGGGGCGGAGCTCGCGCCCGTACGGGTGAATGTCATCGCGCCGTCCTTGACGCGCACCGGCATCGCCGCCCCGCTGACCGGCAACGCGCAGATGGCGGATGCGATCGCCAGGCTGCACCCGGTGCCGCGGCTCGGCGAGGCGGAGGACAGCGCGGCGCTTGCGGATTTCCTGCTGTCGGCGCAGGCAGGCTGGATCAGCGGCCAGGTCATCGGGGTGGATGGCGGCCGGTCGAGCCTGAGGAGCAAGGGATGATCCGCCGCCGCGCCGCGCTGCTGCTGCCCTTCCTGCCCGCCCCCGCGGCGGCGCAGCCGGCCCTGCCGGCGCCGCGCGTGCTGGCGCGGTTCCGCGTGCTGCGCGAGGGCTCCGAGGTCGGCCAGCATGTGGTGACGGCGGCGGCGACGGATGGCGGCGGCACGCTGGTGACGAGCGACCTCGACATCCATGTGCGGCTCGCCGGCTTCACCGTGTTCCGCAGCCGGACGCTGACGCGCGAACGGCTGGCGGGCGCGTCGCTTGTCGAGTTCTCCGCCGAGGTTCTCCGAGATGGCCGCACGACGAGGCTGCGCGTGCTGCCGGGCGGCGCGGGGCTGCGCGCCGAGGGGCCGAACGGCGCGGTGGAGCTGCCGCGCGACGCGCTGCCGCTCGCCTGGTGGTTCCCGGAGCGCTTCGGCCGCACCCTGTTCGAGCCGGAGACCGGCGCGCGCATCACCGGCCGCGTGCTGCGCGTGGCGCAGCCGGGCGGCGGCGCGCGGATCTCGATCGAGGGCCGCCAGCCGGAGGCGGTCGCGAGCTATGACGCAGAGAACCGCTGGGTCGGTTTCACGACGCGCGGCAGCGACGGGTCCGAGGTGAGCTACCGCGCGGCATGAGCGGCGGGGTGCTGCGCGTCGTCCTCGGGGACCAGTGTTCGCGGACGCTGTCGGCGCTGGAAGGCCTCGACCCCGCGCGCGACACGGTGCTGATGATGGAGGTGATGGCGGAATGCACCTATGTGCCGCATCACCCGCAGAAGATCGTGCTGGTCCTGTCCGCCATGCGGCACTTCGCGCGGGCCCTGGAAGCACGTGGCGTGCGGGTGCGCTACGTCGCGCTGGATGATGCGGAGAACGCCGGGACGTTCCGCGGAGAGGTGCTGCGCGCGGTGGCCGCGCTCGCGCCCGAGCGGATCATCTGCACCCACCCCGGCGAATGGCGCGTCCTCGCCGACATGGAGGGCTGGCAGGAGGCCGCGGGCATCCCCGTCGAGATCCGCGAGGACGACCGCTTCCTCTGTTCCCTGGCCCGCTTCCGCCGCTGGGCCGCGGGCCGCCGCGAGTACCGCATGGAGTTCTTCTATCGCGAGATGCGGCGCGAGAGCGGGCTGCTGATGGAGGGCGACAAGCCCGCCGGCGGCGCATGGAACTACGACGCGGAGAACCGCAAGCGCCTGCCGAAGGGGCTCAAGCCCCCCGCGCCGCCGCGCTTCGCGCCGGACGACATCACGCGCGCGGTGATGGCGCTGGTGGCCGAGCGCTTCGGCGCGCATTTCGGCGCGCTCGACGGCTTCGCCTGGCCGGTCACGGCGCGCGAGGCGCGCGCGGCGCTCGCTGCCTTCCTGCGCGACCGGCTGCCACTGTTCGGCGACTACCAGGACGCGATGGCCGAGGGCGAGCCGACGCTGTTCCACTCCCTGCTCTCGACCAGCCTCAACACCGGCCTGCTGCTGCCGCGCGAGGCCTGCGAGGCCGCCGACTCCGCCTGGCGCTGCGGCCGCGCGCCGCTGAATGCGGTGGAGGGCTTCATCCGCCAGATCCTCGGCTGGCGGGAATATGTGCGCGGCATCTACTGGCTGAAGATGCCGGCCTATCGCGAGTTGAACGCGCTCGGCGCGACGCGGCCGCTGCCGGCCTTCTACTGGGGCGCCCCGACCAGCATGGCGTGCCTGCGCGCCGCGGTGGCGCAAACACGGGATCTGGCCTACGCCCACCACATCCAGCGGCTGATGGTGACCGGCAACTTCGCCCTGCTTGCCGGCATCGCGCCGGAGGAGATCAACGCCTGGTATCTCGCCGTCTATGCCGACGCGTATGAGTGGGTGGAGCTGCCGAACACCCACGGCATGGCGATCCACGCCGATGGCGGGGTGATGGCGTCCAAGCCCTATGCCGCCTCGGGCGCCTACATCAACCGCATGAGCGACCACTGCGCCGGCTGCGCGCATGACGTGAACGACGCGACGGGCGAGCGCGCCTGCCCGTTCAACTTCCTCTACTGGGATTTCATCGCGCGCCACGCCGAGCGCTTCGCCGGCAATGCGCGCATGGCGATGCCGCTCAGGACGCTGGCGAAGATGGACCCGGCGAAGGTGGCAGCGATGCGCGCGAAGGCGGCGGCGTTCCTCGACGGGCTGGGCTAGATCGGCAGGTCCATCCAGGACAGGTGCCCGCCCTTGCCGGCGCCGGTGTCGAGGAACCACACCTCGCCGCCCTGTTCGCCGGTGACATGCAGCGGGCGCCCGTCGGTGCTGCGGCGGTCGTGGCCGACATAGACGCGCATCCCGCCAGGGATCCGGTCGATCCAGCGATAGGTGCGTTCGGGCTTGCCGTTGGGAAGGGTGCGGCCGGTCGGCTCGCCGAACAGCGCGCGCGCGACCGGGCCGTCCGGGCGGCGCGAGCCGGCGTCGCGCGGCGGCGGCGCGTGCAGCATGTGGGTGTGGACGCCGCCGTGGACGAACAGCAGCTTGCCGTGGCGCAACCACGCCGGCGCCTGCTCGATCTCCGCGATGGCGCGGGCGGCGAGGGCGTCCCGGTCCGGCGCCACGGCGAGCTGCTCGAGGCAGCGGCCGAGGCTCTCGGGCTCGATCGTCACAGGCTCCCCGCGCAACGCGCGCCGCAGCTTGTGGTCATGGTTGCCGAGCAGGAACAGGCCGCGCCCGGCATCGAGCAGCGCGAACATCAGCCGCAGCACTTCGGGGCTGTCGGGCCCGTCGTCTGTCAGGTCGCCGAGTTGCAGCACGAACAGGTTGGCGGCGCGCGCGCCCTCGATCGCCGCGCGGAACCCCGCGGCGTCGCCATGCACATCGCCGACCACGCGGATGCCGGCGAAACCCCGCGGCGGCCAGATCATGCGGCGTCGCGCCGGATCGCGGCGAAGGCGGCGAGCGCCCGGGCGCGCGCCTCGGCGTGGTCCACGACCGGCTTCGGGTAGCCGCAGGGCGGCGACGGCGCGTTCCACGGCTGGTGCACGAAGCGGTCGGGCAGGGACGCGACCTCTGGCACCCAGCGCCGCACATAAGCGCCGTCCGGGTCGAACTTCTCGCCCTGCAGCACCGGGTTGAACACGCGGAAATAGGGCGCGGCATCCATGCCGCAGCCCGCGACCCATTGCCAGGACGCCGTGTTGGAGGCGAGGTCGGCATCCAGCAGCGTGTCCCAGAACCAGGCCTCGCCGTCCTGCCACGGTTGCAGCAGGTGCTTCACCAGGAAAGAGGCGACGATCATCCGCACGCGGTTGTGCATCCAGCCCGTTGTCCACAGCTGCCGCATGCCGGCATCCACGATCGGGTAGCCGGTCCGCCCCTTCTGCCAGGCGCGCAGCAGCGCCGCGTCGCGCGCCCAGGGGAAGGCGCGGAACTCGGGCTTCAGGCTCTCGTCCGGCATCTCCGGGCGGTGCCAGAGCAGGTGATAGGCGAACTCGCGCCAGAGGATCTCCTTCAGGAAGGTGTCAGGGCCTGTCGCGCCCGCGTCGCGCGCGGCGTGCCACACCTGGCGCGGGCTGACCTCGCCCCAGCGGAGATGCGGCGACAGGCCCGAGGTGCCCTCGACGCCCGGCGTGTTGCGCTGGGCGTCGTAGCCGCGCAGCGCGCGCGCGGTGAACCGCGCGAGGCGTTCTGCGGCGCCCGCCTCGCCCGGCGTCCAGTGGCGCGGGAACGCGTCGGCCCAGTTGCGCGTCGGCAGCAGGGAGAGCGTCTCGAGCGGCTCCGCGCCGGGCGCGGCGATGCCGGCGATGCGCGCGGGCGGCGGGATCGGCGGCGGCGGATCGCCTGCCGCGAACAGGGCGCGCGCAAAGGGCGTGTACACCGAATAGGGGTTGCCGCTGCCGGTGCGGACGTGGTGCGGCTCGTGCAGAAGCGCCGAGCGGTGCAGCGTCAGCGCGCCCGACAGCGCCGCGTGCGCGCGTTCCGACTGCGCGCGCGCCCAGGGCTCGTAGGCGCGCATGGCGTGGACCTGCGTCGCGCCCGTGGCGGCGGCAAGCCGCGGCAGCACCTCCTCCGCGCGGCCGCGGGCGATGTGCAGCGTCGCACCCCGCGCCGCGAGGTCGCGCGCCAGCGACGCCAGCGAATGGTGCAGCCACCAGCGCGCGGCACCGCCCGGGGCGCGCGCGCCCATCGCCGCCTCGTCCCACAGGAACACCGGCAGCACCGGGCGGCCATCGGCGGCGGCGGCAAGCGCCGGGTTGTCGGCCAGCCGCAGGTCGGCGCGGAACCAGAGGATGCTCGTCATGCCGCCGGAGATGGGGCGGCGCGTCGCCCTGCCGAGAGGGGGACGGAGAACAGCCGCTCCGCGCCGATGAGGAAGGCGCGGCCGCCGCGGGGGAACAGGCGGGCAAGCGCTGGGTCGGAGGCATCCAGCCCGCCGGTGTAGGCGCCGAAGGCGGGCAGGACCAGGCGCTTCGCATCGGCCAGGAAGGCCGCGCGCGTGACCGGCCCGGCGCGCGTCGGCAGCGTCGCCTTCGGATGGTAGTGGCCGGAGATCTCGCCGGGCTTCGCCGCCGGGTCCGCGATGTGGACGAACCGCAGCGCGCCGTCGGTCAGCGCCTCGGTCGCCGCGCCGGGCAGCCCCTCGGGCGGCGCGGGGTCGTGGTTGCCGAGGATCCAGACCGTCTCGCGCGCGGCGAGCAGCCGTGCCAGCGCCGCGCGGTCCTCGGCCGGCAGCCGCGACGCGCCGGCGCGATCGTGGAAGGAATCGCCAAGCAGGATGATGCGCGCCGGATCGTGCCGGCGCAGGGCAAGCGAAAGGCGCCGGATCGTCTCGCGCGTGTCATAGGGCGGGATGGGCGCGCCGCGTGCGGCATAGGCGCTGCCCTTCTCGAGATGCAGGTCGGCGACGATCAGCGTCCGCCGTGCCGGCCACAGCGCGACGCCCGAAGGGCACAGCCCGAGCCGTTCGCCGGCGAGATGCAGCGGCGCGATCACGCGCGCGGGCTCGCCGAGCGCGGCGCGTTGCGCACGTAGCGGGAGCGCCGCGCCTTCCGCGCCTCCACCACCCTGTGGCGCGGGCGGTCCATCTGCGCGCGGATGGTGACGTCGGCCAGCGCCTCGTCGAAGGCCTCGGCGCCGTCGGTCGCGTCCGCGACCAGCGCCGCGGCTTCGGCCAGCAGCGCGTCGCGCGCGCCGCCGGGCACCCATTCGCGCCCTTCCTCCACCAGTGCCGGCACCGCGAGCGGCGAGACGCGCGACAGCCGCATGTGGCGGATGCGGCCCCTGGCGCGTGCTAGCAGCGCGCCGATGCGGGCGATGTCGGTCAGGCCGCCCGCGGCCTCGGCGCGCGTCGCGCGCAGCAGCACATGGTCCGGTTCGTGCCGGCGCAGCACGTCGTAGATCAGGTCGGCGTTCATGGTCATGCTGCGTGCGGCCTTCTCCTGGCCCGGGTGGTTGCGTTCGATGATCTGCGCGACGACGGCGATGTTGCGGAAGCTGCGGCGGAGCATGGAGCTGTCCGCCATCCATTCCTCCAGGTCCTCGCCCAGCATCTCCTCGTCGAACAGCGTGGCGACGTCCGTCGGCTCGAAGGCCGACCAGCAGGCCAGCACATAGTCGGTGCCGAGATAGCCGAGCGGGCCGTAGCCCGCGCGCTCCATGCGCTTCGTCACCAGCATGCCGAGCGACTGGTGCGCGAGGCGGCCCTCGAAACAATAGGCAACGAGGAACCAGCGGCCGCCGCGCGGGAAGGTTTCCACCAGCAGCTCATCCGCGTCCGGCAGCGCCGAGCGCAGCGCTTGCAGCCGCAGCCATTCGCGCACCGGGTCGGGCAGCCCGTCCCAGCGCGCGGGTTCCGCCAGGATGCCCCGCACGCGCGCGGCGAGATAGGTGGTGAGTGGCATGCGGCTGCCGGCATAGGTCGGCACGCGCGGATCGCCCTCGCCGCCGCGCGAGACGATGATCTGCGTCGCCTCCAGCCGCTCGTAGCGCAGCAGCTGGCCGGCGAACAGGAAGGCGTCGCCGGGCTCCAGCGTCGAGACGAACCATTCCTCGACCTCGCCCAGCACCGGCCCGCCGCGCAGCTTCACCTTGACCAGAGGCGTCTCGACGATGGTGCCGAGGTTCATCCGCACCTGCCGGGCGACGGTGCTGCCCGCGATGTGCATCAGCCCCTGTGCGTCCCGGAACAGCTTGCGGAAGCGCTCATAGGTGGAGAGTGCGTAGCCGCCGTTCTCGGCCAGCCGCAGCGTGTCGTCGAAGTCGCGGCGCGACAGCAGGGCATAGGGCGCGGCGCGGCGCACCTCGTCATACATCGCATCCGGGTGGAAGGGGGCGTGGCAGGCCATGGCCAGCAGATGCTGCGCCAGCACGTCGAGCCCGCCCGGGCGCGGCGGCTCGCCATCCAGCTCTCCGGCGGCGATCGCCTCGGTCGCGGCGCGGCACTCGATCACCTCGAAGCGGTTGGCCGGCACCAGCACGGCGCGCGAGGGCTCGTCCATCCGGTGGTTCGCGCGCCCGACGCGCTGCAACAGGCGCGACACGCCCTTCGGCGCGCCGACCTGGATCACCTGGTCCACGTCGCCCCAGTCTATGCCGAGGTCGAGCGCCGCCGTCGCCACCACGCCGCGCAGCTTTCCCGCCGCCATCGCGGCCTCCACCTTGCGCCGCTGTTCGACCGTCAGGCTGCCGTGGTGCAGCGCGATCGGCAGATTCGCGTCGTTGATGCGCCAGAGCGCCTGGAACATCAGCTCGGCCTGCGCGCGGGTGTTGACGAAGACGATGGTGACGCGCGCGGCCTCGATGCGGCGATAGATCTCGGGCGCCGACGCAAGGCCCATGTGCCCGCCCCAGGGCAGATGGCCTGCGGGCAGGATGGTCTCGAGCCGCGGCTCTGCGCCCCCCGCGCCTTCGATCAGCGCGATGTCGCGCGCGTCCGCCGTCGGCGAACACCACGCACGCAGCGCGTCCGGATGCGCGACGGTGGCCGACAGCCCGACGCGCCGCAGCCCCGGCGCCAACGCCTGCAGCCGCGCGAGGCAGAGCGCGAGCTGGTCGCCGCGCTTGCTGCCGGCCATCGCATGCACCTCGTCGAGCACCACCGCCCGCAGACCGCCGAACATTTTCGCGGCGTCGGGCAGCGACAGCAGCAGCGCGAGCGATTCCGGCGTGGTCAGCAGGATGTGCGGCGGCCGCGCGCGCTGCCGGGCGCGGCGGTTGGCGGGCGTGTCGCCGGTGCGCGTCTCGATCCGGATGGGAAGATCCATCTCCTCGACCGGCGCGGTCAGGTTGCGCGCGATGTCCACCGCCAGCGCCTTCAGCGGCGAGACGTAGAGCGTGTGCAAGCCCTCGCGCGGGTTCTCCGCCAGATCCACGAGCGACGGCAGGAAGCCGGCCAGCGTCTTGCCGCCGCCGGTCGGCGCGACCAGCAGCGCGGAGCGTCCCGCCCGCGCCGCGTCGAGCAGCGCGAGCTGGTGCGGCCGCGGCGTCCAGCCGCGCCCCGCGAACCAGCGCGCAAAGAGTTCCGGCAATGTTCCCATCAGCCGCCGCAGATAGCAGCGCCGTCAGACCTTCGCCAGCACCCTGTCCACGAAGGCCCCCGCGGCGCCCAGATAGGAGGCGGGGTCGGTGATGGCGGCGATCCGTTCGGGCGTCAGGGCGGCAGCCACGGCGGCTTCGCGCGCCAGCGCCTCGGCGAGCGGAACGCCCTCGGCGAGCGCCACGTCGCAGGCGTGGTGCACGGCGTCATGCGCGGCGCCGCGGCCGAGCACGGGGGCGAGGCCCATCATCACCGCCTCGGCCATGATCAGCCCGCCGGTCGCGGCCAGGTTGCGGCGCATCCGCGCGGCGTCCACCACCATGCCTTCCGCGATCAGCCGCGCCTGGTCCAGCGCGCCATGCGCCAGCAGGAAGGCCTGCGGGATGGCGAGCGGTTCGGCCTGCCACGGGCCGGTCGCGCGTTCCTGGTCGCCGGCCATCGCGCCCATCACCAGCGGCACCAGCGCCTGCACGCCGCGCGCCTGGGCGATGACGTATTCGCAGGCGATCGGGTTGCGCTTCTGCGGCATGGTGCTGCTGCCCCCGCGGCCGGGCGCATGCGGCTCGAACACCTCGGCCACCTCGGTCTGCATCAGCAGCATCACGTCGGTCGCCATCTTGGCGAGCGCGCCGGTGAGGATGCCGAGGACCGAAACCGCTTCGGCGAAGGCGTCCCGCGCGACGTGCCAGGGCGCTTCCGGTTCGGCGAGGTCCAGTTCCCGCGCAAGTTCCCGCACCACCTCGAGGCCCCGCTCGCCGAGCGACGCCAGCGTGCCCGCGGCGCCGCCGAACTGCACGCGCAACAGCCTCGGCCTCATCTGCGCGATGCGCTCGCGCGTCGCCAGCAGCGGCATCAGCCACACCGCGCATTTCAGCCCGAAGGTGGTGGGCAGCGCGTGCTGCAGATGGGTGCGGCCGGCCATCACCGTGTCGCGGTGTTCGCGCGCGCGGGCGGCGAGCGCGGCGATCACCGCGCCCAAGTCGCGCTCGATCAGCGAGACCGCCTCGCGCAGCGCCAGCACCTGCGCGGTGTCCAGGATGTCCTGCGTGGTCGCGCCCCAATGCGTCCAGCGCCCGGCCTCGGTGCCCGCCAGCGCCGACAGCTGCTTCACCAGGCCGACGACGGGATAGCCGGTGTTGCGCGTCGCCGCCGCCAGCGCGGGCAGGTCCAGCCGGTCCACATCGGCGGCGGCGGTGATGGCGTCGGCGGCCGGCTGCGGCACGATGCCGAGCCTGGCCTGCGCACGCGCAAGCGCCGCCTCCACGCGCAGCATCGCGGCGAGCAGCGCACGCTCGCCAACCGCCGCGCGCATCGCGTCGGTGCCGTAGAGCGTGCCCCAGACCAGCCCGTCGGCCGGGTTGACGGCCATCACACCTCCAGGAACACCGTCTCATTGGCGCCCTGGAAGCGGATGTCGAGGCGCCATTCGCCGGGGCTGTTGCCCGCTTCCGCGATCAGCGTCGCGCGGCGCGCCGGATCCTGGATCATGCCCAGCACCGGGTCGGTCGCGTTCAGCGGTTCGCCCGCGAAGTAGAGGCGCGTGACGGCCTGCTTCATCAGCCCGCGCGCGAAGATCGAGAGCATGACATGCGGCGCCTGCGTCGCGTTGCCGCGGCCGGGCACGGGCCCGGGCTTCAGCGTGACGAAGCGGAAGCGGCCCTCGGCGTCCGTCGCGCTGCGCCCGAAGCCGTGGAAGGCGCCGTCGTAGCGCCCGTCCGGGCCGGCCTGCCAGATCTCGACCAGCGCGTCGGTCATCGGCTCGCCGCGGCCGTCGAAGATGCGGCCGGTCAGCACGATGCGCTCGCCCTCGATCCCCTCGTTCGGGCCGCCGGCGCGCGTCAGGTCGGCCCATTCGGGGAAGTCGATCATGTGCCAGTAGGGACCTGCCGTCTGGCTTGCCGTGGCGTGCGTCGTCATCACTTGCCTCCCTGCTCGAAGGGCGTCGCCTCGCGGCCGCGCAGGATGATGTCGAAGCGGTAGCCGAGCGCCCATTCGGGCTCGGTGATGTCGAGATCGAAGCGCGCGATCAGGCGGTTGCGCGCCTGCTCGTCGGCGGTCGCGTTGAAGATCGGGTCGAGCGGCAGCAGCGGATCGCCCGGGAAATACATCTGGGTGATGAGCCGCTGCGCCATGCCGGCGCCGTGCAGGCCGAAGTGGATGTGCACCGGCCGCCAGGCGTTGGGGTGGTTGCGCCACGGATAGGCGCCGGGGCGGATGGTGGTGAAGCGGTAGTTGCCGTGCTCGTCGGTGAAGACGCGCCCGCGGCCGAGGAAGTTCGGGTCGAGCGGCGCGTCGTGCTGGTCGCGCGGGTGGTGGTAGCGGCCGGCGGCGTTCGCCTGCCACACCTCCACCATCGCGCCCTTCACCGGGCGGCCGTCCTCGTCGAACACCCGGCCGGCGACGATGATGCGCTCGCCCATCGCCTCCTTGCCGCCGTGCTTCGAGAGGTCGTCGTGCGGCGTGTACCAGGCCTTGTCGAAGCGCGGCGCCGAGGTCTCGGTCAGCGTGTGCGGGATGCGCAGCAGCGATGTCGGGTGGCGGGCATGCGTGCTGCCGTATTCCGGCGCGTCATAGGGCGGCTGCGTCGCGGGGTCCGGCAGCCGGTAGGGGACCGGGTCTGTCATCGGCCTTCCTCCTCCATCTCCTTCAATGTCTGCTTGGCCAGCTTCAGCGCGTGGTTCGCCGCCGGCACGCCGGCATAGGCGCCGACCTGCAGAAGCACTTCCGCGATCTCCTCCGGCGTCACGCCGGTGTTGCGCGTGGCGCGGAGGTGCAGCACGAACTCCTCGTGCCGGCCGAGCGCGGCCATCATCGCAAGCGTCAGCAGGCTGCGCGTGTGGCGCGGCAGGCCAAGCCGCGTCCAGATGCCGCCCCAGACATTGCGCGTGATCCATTCCTGGAAGGCGGCATCGAGCGGGCCCTTCGCTGCCTCCGCGCGCGCGACATGCGCCTCGCCCAGGACTGCCTTGCGCACCGCCATGCCGGCGGCGAAGCCGTCGGCCGGCGGCGCCAGCACGCGCGCCATGTGGGCGGCGAGCGCGTCGGTGACGGCGGCCTCCGCCTCGAAGGTCGGGATGTGCGCGGCCTCGGGGATTACCGTCAGCGTCGCCCCGGGGATCGCGTCGCGGATCGCTTCCGACCAGGCGGGAGGGGTAGCGATGTCGCGCTCGCCGACGATGACGCTCGTCGGGCAACAGATGCGGCCGGCGAGCGGGGCGGCGCGGGCGTCCCTGAGCGCCGCCGCCGCCGAGGCGTAGCCGGCCGGCGGCGTGGTCAGCAGCATGCGCTTGAGGCCCTGCGAGGAGGGCAGGCCGACGTCGCACACCCAGCGCGCCAGCACCGCATCGGCCACCGCCGCCATGCCGCCGTCGCGCACGGCGTCCATGCGCGCCTGCCAGCCTTCGGGCGGCGGGAACTCGAGACCCGAGTCGCAGACGACGAGCGACAGCACGCGCCCCGGCACGCTCGCCGCCATCTCCATCGCGATGCGCCCGCCGATCGAGATGCCGGCGACATGCGCGGCCGCGATGCCGAGCGCGTCGAGCGCGCCGAAGGCGTCGGCGGCGAAGCGCGCCATGCTGCCCTCGTCGTCGGAGACGGCGGAGAGCCCGTGGCCGCGCAAATCCATCCGCACCACGCGGAACCGCCGTGAGAGCGCCGCCGCCTGCGGTTCCCACACCGCCGCCGCGCTGCCGAGCGAGTGCAGCATGAGCAGCGCGGGCGCGTCGCGCGGCCCCTCGTCGAGAAGGTGGAAGGACAGGCCGCCGATGCTCACGAACATGCCGAAGGCTCCGCGGTTGCGGCCGATCTGTCGCGCCGCCACGGCGCGCGGTCAAGCCGCCTCACGCCAGAAGCCGCACCAGCAGCAGCGACAGGCCGGGAAAGGCCGTGCAGATCGCGAGCTTCACGAGATCGGCGGCGACGAAGGGCATCACCCCGCGGAAGATGCGCCCCATCGGCACGTCGCGCGCCAGCCCCGACACCACGAAGACGTTGAGGCCGATCGGCGGCGTGGTCAGCCCGATGCCGACCACGATCAGCACCAGGATGCCGAACCAGATCGCCGTCTCCTCGCTGGTGTCGAGCCCGAAGTCGAGCGCCATCACCACGGGGAAGAAGATCGGCAGCGTCAGCAGGATCATCGCCAGCTCGTCCATCACCGCGCCGAGGGCGATGTAGGTGAGGAGCAGGACGACGAGGATCGCGTAGGGCGGCAGGTCCTGCTCGCTGATCCAGATCGCCAGCAGGTCCGGCGCCTGCGTCAGGGCCAGGAAGGCGTTGAACACGGCGGCACCGAGCAGGATGACGAAGATCATCGCCGTCGTCTCGCCCGTCGCCTCCACCGCCTCCCGCAGTTGCCGCAAGGAGAGGCTCCGCCGCGCGAAGCCGACGGCGAGTGTCGCGACCACGCCGACGGCAGCACTTTCGGTCGGCGTGAACACGCCGCCATAGATGCCCCCCACCACGGTGACGGCGATCAGCATCACCGGGATCACGCCGCGCAGCGCGGCCCAGCGTTCCGGCCAGGGCACGCGCTCGGCGGGCGGCCCGAGCTCCGGCTTCCAGCGCACCAGCAGCCAGATCACCAGCATGTAGAGCGCGACCGCGATCAGCCCCGGGATCAGCGCCGCCATGAACAGCTTGGCGATGTTCTGCTCGGTGGTGATGGCGTAGATCACCAGGATGACGGAGGGCGGGATCAGGATGCCAAGCGTGCCGCCGACCGCGATGGTGCCGGTGGCGAGCGCCGGGTCGTAGCCGCGCCGCCGCAGCTCGGGCAGGCAGGCGCGCCCCATCGTTGCGGTGGTGGCGACCGAGGAGCCGCACACCGCCCCGAACCCGGCGCAGGCGCCGACGACGCCCATCGCCACCCCGCCGCGCCGGTGGCCGAGCAGCGCGTTCGCGGCCACGAACAGGTCGCGCGCCAGCCCTGCGCGCTCGGCGATCGCGCCCATCGCGATGAACAGCGGGATCACCGACAGCGTGTAGTTGGCGAACAGGTGGTAGGGCGTCGTCTTGAGGAAGTTCAGCAGCGTCGTGACGTCGAGGATCCAGAGATACCCGACCGCGCCCGCGATCAGCATGGCGATGCCGACCGGCGCGCGCAGCGCGAGCAGCAGGAACAGCAGCCCGAAACCGCCGGCGGCGAGAACGAACTCCTGCGCCATCAGGCGCGGCCCCCGAAGGTCAGCCGCCACGCCCACAGAGCCGCGGCCGGCACCACGATGGCGAGCCCGAAGGCGCCGAGCGCCACCGCCCACCAGGTCGGCAGCAGCAGCACCATCGTCGCGGTGCCGTTGTGGAAGGTCTCGATGGCGCCGATGGTCATGCGCTCGGCCAGCAGGAAGGCGATCGTCGCCCACACCAGCATCCAGAACCCGTCGATCGCGTCGGTCACGCGTTTGGGCAGGAAGCCGGTCAGGCTGTCCACCAGGATGTTGGAGCGGCGCAGCGTCCCCCAGCCGAGGAAGCCCGACACCGCGAGCCCGGCGCCGATCGCGATCAGCTCGAAATCGCCCGGGATCGGCTCGCGTATGGTCCAGCGAAGCAGCACCGAGACGGTGGTGAGCAGCGCGGCGAACAGCAGCGCGACGCCGCCCGCGAAGGCGGTGAGGCGGATGAGCCAGCCGATCCAGCCGCCTTCGTCCCTGTCGCCCATCCGGTGCTCCGCGCGAAGGGCGGCGGGGGTGGCCCCGCCGCCCGGCCTGTCAGGCGCTGTGCTTGGCGATCAGCGCGCGCGCCTGGGCGAGCAGCGCCGGGCCGTCCAGGTTGCGCTCGCGCATCGCGGCGAACCAGGCGTCGAGCACCGGGCGGGTGGCAACCTGCCAGCGCTCCTTCTCGGCGGCCGGCAGCACGTAGATCGTGTTCTGCCGGCGCCTGGCCACCTCGGCGCGCACCACCGGGCCGCGCTCGTCCCACACCCGGCCGGCCATCGCTGCCGCCACCTCGCCCGAATTGGCGTCGAGCACGGCGCGCAGATCGGCCGGCAGCGCCGCGTAGCGCGCGCGGTTCATCGCCAGGATGAAGGTGGTGGTGTAGAGGCAGGGGGTGCCGGTGATCTCGGTGTGGTTGTTCACCAGCTCCTGCAGCCGGATGGAGGGCAAGACCTCCCACGGAACCACCGCGCCGTCGATCGCGCGCTGCGCCAGCGCCTCCGGCACCTGCGGGATCGGCATGCCGACCGGCGCCGCGCCGAGGGCGCGCAGCGCCTCGCCGGCCAGCCTGGTCGGGAAGCGCAGGCGCAGGCCGCGCAGGTCCTCCTGCCGGCGGACGGGGCGGTTGGCGTGAATGTGGCCGCCGTCATGCGCCCAGACGCAGATCGGGTGCACCTCGCGGAACTCGTCGGGCGCCGCGGTCGCGAAGAACTCCTGCGTCGCCTTGGCGTTCACCACGCCCGAGGCGTGCGCGACGAAGGGCAGCTCCATCGTCTCGATCCGCGGGAAGCGGCCGGGGGTGTTGCCGGGCAGCGTCCAGACGATGTCGGCGACGCCGTCGCGCGCCTGGTCGTAGAGCTGCGGCGGCGCGCCGCCGAGCTGCATCGCCGGGAAGATCTGGATGCGCAGCCGCCCGCCGCTCTCCTGCTGCACCTTCTCGGCCCAGGGGGCGAGGAAGAAGCGGTGCACGTTGGAGGCCGCCGGCAGGAAGTGGTGCAGGCGCAGCGTCACCTCCTGCGCCTCGGCGCGCGGGATGCGCAGCACGGCGGGCGCCGCGAGCAGCGCGGCGGAGCCGGCGAGGAGGTGGCGGCGGGTCACGGTCATCGGTTCTCTCCCTGCGATGTGTGGCACCTGGCCGGGGCCGTTGGTTCGGCACTCCAACCGTTTCAGCCGCAACGATACAGGATGCCGCGGCTGCCGGGAACCCCCGGGGAGGAGGCCGCTCAGCCGAACGGCCAATCCCCGGCCTGGTCCGCCCGCAGCGTCGCCTCGGGGCTCGCCGCGATGCCAAGCAGCACGAAGCCGGGATCCCCCTGCAGCAGCGCGGTCCAGAAGGCGTGGCCCTCCTCCTCCGCCGCGCGGCCGAGCGCGCCCGCGTAGAACAGCGCCACCGGATCGCCCTCGGCCAGCAAGCCGCGATGTTCGGGCGAGGCAAGGATGCCGCGCGCGATGGCCAGCGGGTCGCCGACGTCCAACCAGAAGGCCAGGCCCTGCTCCTCCGGCAGCCGGTGGAGCGCGGCGGAATACAGCCGTGCGACCAGGGACGCGAGCGGGTCGGCCGCCCACAGCCCGCCGGGGGGAAGGAGTTGCGCCGCCTCCGCACCCTGGGCGAAGGCCGAAGCCGCCGCCGCCTCGGGCGGGATGCCGAGCGCGGTCAGGATCGCCGCGGGGTCCTGCCCGGCCGCGAGGGCCGCGGCGACCTCGCCGAGCCGCACCGGTCCCGCCGCGATGCCGGCCGCACTCAGCAGCCGCGCCGCGTGCGCCACCGGGTCGGCGGCGTCGAAGGCGAGCCGCCCGTCGAGGAACAGCAGCGCCTCGACGCCTTCGACCGTCGCCTCTCCGACGGTGCCGCGCACGCCGCCCGACGGATCGGCCGAGAGCGACAGCGTGGCCTCGCGCGCAAGGCGGGGGATCACCGCCACGTCGAAGCCCGCGCCGCCCGAGAGGGCGTCGGCGCCGCCCCGCCCGATCAGGATGTCGTCGCCGGTGCCGCCCGCGAGCGAATCGGCGCCCGCGCTGCCGATCAGGATGTCATGCCAACCGGTGCCAAGCAGCCTGCCCTCGCCCTGGATGGCGATTCGCCCGTCCTGCCACCACCAGTCGAAGCCGCGCTCCTCGGGCGCGCCGTAGAGCAGGCGAAGCGCCTCGCCATCCAGCGGCCGCAGCGAGCGGGCGACGCCGTCCGGCCCCGGGTTCACCGACATGATGGTGATGCCGCGATGGTCCTGGCCGGCGGGGAAGGGGGCCTCGCCCTCGCCGGGGTGGACGAGGCCGAGCGCGTGACCGATCTCGTGCAGCATCGTCTCGAAGCCGCGGCGGCCGGGGGCCAGCGTGTCGTTGGCGCTGAAGGCCTTGGACAGGGCGATCTCGCCGAAGGGCGCGGGGCGGGCGCGGCCGGCGACCCACCAGGGATCGAACTCCTCGAGGCGGAAGCGCAGGTCGGCGAGCGCGCCGGCCGGGCTGTCGGGCACCTCGACGAAGACGAGGCCGGCGGCGGCGGCGAACTCTGCCAGGGCGGCGCGAGCCGATTCACGCTGTGCGGCGGTGAAGGCGGCCCAGGCGCCGTCGGGCAGCGGCGGGTCGCCCGCCGAGCGCCCGTCCGCCGCGAAGCTGACAGCCAGGATGCGCGCCGTGCCGTCCGACCAGGCGGAGCCGGCGGGGCCGAT
>Ga0272446_1003305_pt1 | contig 20556 bp, 11 predicted proteins | sample YNPCB0061_FD_194587 | JGI IMG/M metagenome (GOLD analysis project Ga0272446, IMG submission 194587) | Hot spring microbial mat communities from Yellowstone National Park, WY, United States - YNP-CB-006-1 | ecosystem: Environmental > Aquatic > Thermal springs > Hot (42-90C) > Sediment | place...
CTGACTCCCGCCCCGGCGGGCGCCGTCCAGCGCATCCCGATCCTCAGCGACATCGGGGAAGCCATCGTGGACGTGGGCGAAGCCGTGTACGACGCGAGTTCCACTGCGGTCGGCGTGGCGGCGGACCTGGTCACCGGTGATTTCTGGGGCGCGGTGCGGCGGCTGGCGCCTTCGGTGGCGGACCTTCTGCAGGAGATCGCCAACAAGGGCCTATGGGATTTCCTCAAGGAAAAGATCGGCGGCGTGGTGGACACGCTCTTTGGCGGCCTGCGGCAGGTGGGCGATTTCTTCGGCGGTCTGGGCCAGTGGGTCGCGGGCTGGCTCGGCCACGCCCGCGACGTGGTGACGGGGCTGGCCGGACGCGGCAAGGAGGCGCTGTTCGGCGCAGTGCGGGGGTTGCGCGAATTCCTGGGCGAGGCGGCCGGGGAAGTCTGGGACAGCCTGACCGCGTTCTTCCGGCCGGTGGGTGATTTCTTCTCGCGGGTGGCGAATTTCTTCACGGGCAGCGTCCTCACCTTCCTCGAAGAACTGGGCGGCGAAGTCTGGCGCACGATCAAAGGCTGGGCCGGCCGGCTCTGGGATGCACTCGCGCCGGTGCGGGAAGTGCTCAGCTCAGCTTGGGACTTCGTGCTCGACCTGCTCGGCATCAGCGGGGGCGGCAGCGCTGGCGGCGGAGGCGGCATTCTCGGCTGGATTCAGGAAAAGGCCGGCGAGGTTTGGGACTGGATCAAGGGCCTGACCGCGCCGGTGGTCAGCGGCGTGCGGGCCGCCTTGCGCTGGCTGGGCAATCTGGCGCCGCTGGAGGCGATTCAGACGCTGCGGGCGCGGGTGCTCGGCTGGGTGGACCGCGCCACACAAATGGCCGACCGCCTGGAGGAACCGGACGGCGTGGCGGACCACCGCGAGGTGCTCCGCGACGTGATCCTGCCGGGGATTCTCGGCGCGATCCAAGGGCTGCGCGGCGGCCTCGGCGCCGCCGGCCAGTGGGTGCGCGGCACGGTGGGCGGGCTGGCCGAGAGCGTGGCCGGCTTCCTCGACGCGCTGGCCGGCAACGAATACCTGTCCTTCGCCAGCGGCGCGCTCGAGTGGCTGCGCGACGGCGCCCGGCAACTGGGCGCCTGGGCCACCGCGGGGATTGGCGGGTTGTTCGGCCTGGCGGACGACGCGCTGGCGGCGCTGGCCCGCTGGGTGGAGCCGGTGTTGCACCTGGTGCGGCAGCTCATCACCACGCTGTTCAACCTGCTCGCGCGCCTGCCGGACCTGGTGCTCGGCCCTCTCTGGCGGCTCATCCCGGCCTGGATTCGCGAGCCGGTGAAAAACTTCCTCCTCAACCAGGTGCTCCGGCGCATTCCGCTGTTCAGCCAGTTGCTCGAAATCCCGAACCTCGTGGACCGCGCCCTCGCCGTGGCCCGCCGCGTGTTGCTGCAGGTCTTTCTGGACGGCGACCTGCTGGGCGCGGCGTGGACGTTCTTCCGGGCGGTGCTCGAGTTCTTCGGCCTGCCGCCGCAACTGGTGGTGAACCTCCTCCGCAACGCGGCGCGTGCCCTGGGCGACATCGTGCGCGCGCCGGTGCGCTTCTTCATCAACCTGCTGCGGGCGGTGCGCGACGGCTTCCTGAACTTCCTGGAGCACTTCGGCCGCCATCTGCTCGACGGCCTGGCCGACTGGCTCTTCGGCACGCTGGGCGAGGCGGGCCTCCAGGTGCCGCGCGAGTTCAGCCTGCGCGCCGTGTTCGACGTGGTGCTGCAAATCCTCCGCCTCACCGTGGTCCACGTCTTCGAGCTGATCGAGCAGCGCCTCGGCCCGGAACGCACCGCCCGGTTGCGCCGCGGGCTGGGCGTGGCGAGGGAGGCCTTCCGGTACATCCAAATCCTCGTCACCGGCGGGCCGGCGGCGCTCTGGGACGAACTGCGCGGCCAGCTCAGCGGGCTGTGGGACCGGATCGTCGAGGGCGTGATGAGCTTCCTCATGGAACGGCTGGTGGCCACGGCCACGCGCTGGGTGCTGAGCCTGCTGGACATCACGGGCATCATGCCGGTGATCAACAGCCTCATCGCCATCTACCGCGCCATCGAGTCGTTCTTCCGGTACCTGCGGCAGTTGCTCGAGATCGTGAACAGCGTGCTCGAGGACCTGGGCGAGATCGCCCGCGGCGTGATCGCCCGCGGCGCGGCCCTGGTCGAGCGGAACCTCGCGCGGATGCTGCCCATCGCCATCGGTTTCCTGGCCAACCAGCTCGGCCTGGGCGGGCTGGCCGGCCACATCCGCAACATCATCACCCGCCTCCGCGACGTGGTGGACCGCGCGCTGGGTTGGCTCGTGGACCGCATCGTGGCCGGCGTGCAAGCCGTCGTCGGCGCGGCGCGTGCCGGCGTGGCGGCGGCGCGGGAAACCGTGGCCGAATGGATGGAATGGTGGCGCGAGCGGGCGCCCTTCCGCAGCGCCTCGGGCGAGGAACACACCCTGGCCGTGGAAGGCACGCCGGCCCAACCGGTCCTCCTGGTCCGCTCCGACCCGGAAGCCCTGGACCGCGCAATCGCCCGGCTTCCGGACGCGGCCCTGCGCAGCCGGGCAGCGGGGCACCAAACCGAAATCCTGGCGGCGATCGCGGCGTTGCAAGCCCTGGGCGTGACCACCCCCGGGGTGCGGCCGACCGGCGCCAACGCCGAGCGCATCCAGGAACAAAACCGCCGGCTGCGCCGGGCGCTGCGCGAACTGGCCGCGCTGCTGGGCGAGCACCTCGAGGCCGGCCTGCCCCTGCCCGCGGCCGCCGAGGTCGCCTACACTTACCAGCCCCAGGCGGGCAAGGCCGCCCTGGCGCGCGTGGAAAAGCTCTGCGCCCACCGCGCCATGGGCACGCCGCCGGGCGAGGACCCCGTGGGTTGGCCGGAAATTGTGGCCAGCCGCCTGACCACCCACGCGCCGTTTTACCGCCGCCTCCACCTCATCAACGAAAACTTCGGCGGCCCGGGCCGGAAGGAAAACCTGGTGCCGGGCTCGCAACTCAACAATTCCACCCACCTGCGCGGCGTCGAGGTGCCGCTCAAACAGTTGGTGGGCGAGCGGCCCGGCGACAGCTCCAAACGCGCCGTGGTCTGGTACGAGGCGCGGGTCGCCTACTTCCCGGCCGCGACCGCCACCGCCTGGCCGGCCGGGGTGCGCGCGCGCCGACAGCCTGCCGACTACGCCGAGCACATAGATTTTCGCTGGGGACTCTACCGCCCGCGCGGCAACCAATGGGTGCGGGACCACGCGCCGGTGGGCACATTCCGCCTGGGCCCGATTCCGCTGCCCGAACTGACCGTCGCGGCTTGAACCTGCCCACCAGACCGGGGAACCCGCCCGTCCCGTCCGTTTCCCGCGTTGTTCCCCGGGCGCGGGGCGATGCCCCGGCAAGCGGCCGCGCCGTGGCCGCGCTCAGGCCAGCCGGCAGGCGGCGCAGCCCATGCCCTTGAGCATGAGCGCCCCGGTGGGACACAGCTCCGCCGCGCGGCGACCCGACTTTTTGAAGGCCTCGGCCATCGGGCGGTCCAGCGGCGGCGCCACCACGGTGTCAAAGCCCCGCCCGTAGAACGCGATCCCCCAGTCCTCGCCCGCCTGGCGCGCGACTTCCACACACACGCCGCAGAGGATGCACTTGCCCGGCTCGAAGACGATCTCCGGGTGCGAGGTGTCGCGCCGGAACTGCCGGCGCTGGCCCACGAAGCGCGTGGGGTCCACGCCGTACTCGGTGGCCAGCGCGCGCAGGCGGCAGGGGATGGCCTTGCCGCAACCGCAGCCCAGGCAGCGGCGCGATTCGAGGCGCGCTTCCTGCGGAGAAAAGCCCAGCTCGACCTCGGCGAACGAGGTGCGGCGCACCGCGAGCGGGGCATGGGGCATGGGCGTGCGCGGCAGGCTTTCGATGTCGCGCAACAGCACGGCCAGTTCGGTCTCGTCGAGCCGGCCCATGAGCACGTTCACCGCCTCGGGGGCGCCGCGGACCGGTTGCCCGCGCAGGTACTGGTCCAGCGAGGCGGCGGCGAGTTTGCCCGCCGCCACGGCGCGCACGGCCACGTCCGGGCCGGTCACGGCGTCGCCGGCGGCGAAGACGCCGGGCAGGTTCGTGGCGAGCGTCTTCGGGTCCACCGCGATGCCCCATTGCGAGAAGTTCAACGCCGGCGCGTGGCGGGGGTCGAGGTTCACCGCCTGGCCGATGGCGGCGATCACGAGGTCGGCCTCGAGGGGGAACTCCGAGCCGGGCACGGGCACGGGGCGGGCGCGGCCGCTCTCGTCCGGCGGTCCCAGGGCCATGCGTTGGCAGGTCAGGCGCAGGCGGTCGCCGTGGCGCTCGAGTTTGACCGGCGCCACGAGGTATTCGATCTGCACGCCCTCTTCCTCGGCCGCCTCGACCTCTTCCATGAGGCAGGGCATCTCGCGGCGGGTGCGGCGGTAGAGCACGCGCACGGTCTGGGCGCCCAGCCGGAGCGCGCTGCGGCTGGCGTCCATGGCGGTGTTGCCGCCGCCCACCACCAGCACGTCCGTGCCCACGCGCGGGGGCGGGCCGTCCACGATTTGCTCGAGGAACGCCAGCGCGGGCGTGGCCAGTGCCTCGCCGGGGCAACCCAGACCGCGCGAGCCCTGGGCGCCCACGGCCAGCAGCACGGCGTCGAACTCGCGCCGGAGGTCTTCGAGCGTGAAGTCGCGCCCCAGCCGCCGGCCCAGGCGGAACTCGGCGCCGCGGGCGCGGATGGCCTCGATCTCGGCATCGAGCACCTCATGCGGCAGGCGGAAGGCCGGGATGCCGTAGCGCAACATGCCGCCGGGGCGGGGATGGGCGTCAAAGAGCACCACGGCGTGCCCGCGCCGCAGCAGATGGTCGGCCGCGGTTAGCCCGGCCGGGCCGGCGCCCACGATGGCCACGCGCTTGCCGCTGGGCGGGGCCTGGGGCGGTTGATAGAGGCCGCGGGTCTGGCGGTGCTGGTCGGCGGCGAAACGGTGGAGGTTGCGGATGGACAGGGCCGCCTCGGCCTGGCAGCGACGGCACCGCTGCTCGCACAGGCGCGGGCAGACCCGGCCCAGCGCGGCGGGCAGAGTGAGGTCGTCGTGCACGATGGCGGCGGCTTCGGCGGGCCGGTCCGCGGCGATCTGGGCGATGAACTCCGGGATGCGCAGCCGCGCCGGGCACCCGGTCTGGCAGGGGCCGACACAGTCGCCGGCGTGGTCAGAGACCAGCAATTCGAGCGCGGTCTTGCGGGCTTCGCGGACCTCGGCCGAGTGGGTCGTCACCACCATGCCGGGGGCGGCGGGCATGGCGCAGGAGGGCCAGAGGTTGGGGCGGCCTTCGATCTGCACGGCGCAGATAAAGCAGGAGGCCGACGGGGCGAACCCCTCGACATGGCAGAGCGTGGGAATGGCGATGCCCGCCCGGCGCGCGGCCTGGAGGATGGTTTCGCCGGCGGCGACATCCACGTCGCGGCCGTCAATTTTGATCTGGAAGGAGGCGGTCATGGCGCAACCTCAGCCGTAAGCCGGAGCCCGGGAGAAGTCCGAAGTCCGAAATCGCAAGCCGCAATCCGCAGGCCGGACCGACAATCCACGGCCACTGACCAGCCACTCGGTGCTTCCCGAAGGGAAGCCTCTAGAATAGCCGTGGGTGAAACCCACGGGTCGGCGGTTGATTTGGCCCCGGCCCTGAAGGGGCCGTACACGCGGGCCGTTTTCACCCCAGGTAGCGTTCATCGAATTCAACCCCCGCACGAATCAGGCATTCCCTCAACTCGTCCCGGAACGAAACCTTCTGGTGATGCGCCTGCTGGTTTTTGATGTATTCGACCACCCGCTCCTTGTCGGCATGGCCGACCGTGAAGGCCCCATAGCCGTCCTGCCAGTGAGTGAACGCCGGGAAGAGGGCGTTTTCCTTGAACCACTTGCTGGTGCTTGGTCTTGATCTCTTTGACCAGGTCAGCCAGGCAAACGGTCGGATGCAGGCTGGTGAGCAGGTGAAGATGGTCCTCCGTGCCGTTGATGCGGTAAAGATGGCAGCCCCGGTTTTTCAGGATGCCCCAGATGTAAGCGAAGAGACGCTCGCGTTGGGCCGCCACCAGCGTCGGCACGCGGTCTTTCGTCGAAAAGACGATGTGGTAGTAAATCTGGGTGTAGGTGGACACGGCCTCGGCTCAACGTGGTGCGACCCCTTCGGGGTCGGCAGGTATTTGGTGTGCCTGTTCCGTGGGTTGCCACCCACGGCTACTGACGTGGGTTCCCTTCGGGAACGCGCTGTCGGATTGCGGATTTCGGGCTTCCCCGGGCCTTCGGCCTTCGGACTTTGACCTTCCGTACTTCATTGGACCTCCACCGCCCCGTACGGGCAGACCACACGGCAGGTGTCGCAGCGGGTGCACCGCTCGGCATCAATCCGGTGCGGCTGGTAGGGCGTCATCGGGATGGCGTCCACGGGACAGTTCTGGGCGCAGAGCGTGCAGCCGGTGCAGCGCGCGTTGATGGTGTAGCGGATGAGCGCGGTGCACTTGCCGGCGGGGCAACGGCCCGCCAGATGGGCTTCGTACTCCTCGCGGAAGTAGCGCAGCGTGCTCAACACCGGGTTGGGCGCGGTCTTGCCCAGGCCGCACAGGCTGCCCTGGGCGACCTGCCGGGCCAGGCGCTCGAGCTCGTCGAGGTCGGCTCGCCGCGCCCGGCCGGCGCACAGTTTCTCCAGCAGCTCGAGCATCCGCTTGGTGCCGATGCGGCAGAAGGTGCATTTGCCGCAGGATTGGTTCTGGGTGAACTGGAGGAAGTACCGGGCAATGTCCACCATGCAGGCGGTGTCATCGAGCACCACCATCCCGCCCGAGCCCATGATGGCGCCGATGTCCCGCAGCGATTCGTAGTCCACCGGCGTGTCGGCCAGGCGCGCGGGCACGCAACCGCCGGAGGGACCGCCGATCTGCACGGCCTTGAACTTGCGCCCGGGCGCCACGCCGCCGCCGATGTCCTCGACAATCTCCCGCAGCGTCGTGCCCATCGGGATTTCGATCAGCCCGGCCCGGCGCACCTTGCCGGCCAGGGCGAAGACCTTGGTGCCCTTGCTCGATTTGGTGCCGATGGCGGCAAACTGCTCCGCGCCGTGGCGCAGAATCCACGGCACCAGGGCCAGGGTCTCGACGTTGTTGATCAGGGTGGGCCGACCCCACAGCCCGGACTGCGCCGGGAAGGGCGGCCGCAGCCGGGGCATGCCCCGCTTGCCTTCGATCGAGGCGATCAACGCCGTCTCCTCCCCGCACACGAACGCGCCCGCGCCCTCCTTGATGGCGAAACGCAGCGGGTAATCCGTCCCCAGCAGGCGTTCGCCCACCCAGCCGCGCCGTTCGAGCTCCGCCAACGCGGCGCGCACGCGCTTGAGCGCGTTCGGGTACTCGTGCCGGATGTAGAAAATGGCCTCGTGCGCGCCCACGGCCACCGCGGCGACGGCCAGCCCCTCGATGACCCGGTACGGGAACGACTCGAGGATCATCCGGTCCATGAACGCCCCGGGGTCGCCTTCGTCGCCGTTGCAAATGACGTACTTGACCTCGCCGGGTTGCTGGCGCACCACGCGCCACTTCTGGCCGGTGGGAAAGCCCGCGCCCCCGCGCCCGCGCAGGCCCGAGCGCTCGATGGTTTCAATGACCTGCTCCGGCGCCAGCTCGCCCAGGCAGCGCCGCAGCGCCACAAAGCCTTCGTGGGCCAGGTACTCGTCCAGGTCCAACGGGTCCAGCCGCCCGTAATGCTCCATCGCGATGTGCACCTGGCGGCGGAAAAACGCCTCGCCGTCCGCCTCGGGCGTCGGCACGGCCGGGGCCGCGGACCGCGCGGGCGCCAGCGCCGGGGCGGGCGGCGCGGGCGGTTCGGGCAGCAACACCCCGTCCACCAGCCGCGACCACCAGCGGGCCAGCCGGCCGTCCAGCCCCGCCGGGGTGAAATGTTCCTCGACAAAGGCCGGCGCGCGCTCCGGGGTCATGCCGGTGTAAGTGGTCTTGCGCCCGTCGGGCGTGACCACCTCGACCATTGGCGTGCGGTAGCAAGCGCCCACGCAGCCCACCCGCTTGACCGTGGCGCGCGCCCCGGTGCGGGCGAGGTGCTCGCGCAAGGCGCGGAAGACGCGGTCCGTGCCCTTGGCCACGCAGCAGGAGTCCAGGCACACCTGGATTTGCGGGGCGCCGGGCCGGGGCGGTTGCGAGGTCAGCTCGGCCCCGTCCTGCCCTTCGGCCTGCCGGGCCAGAAACTCGCGAAGCGCGCCGGGGATTTTTTCGGCGGTGGCGTAGCCGAAAGTTTCCTCCTCGATGCGGACCACCGGCGCCAGGGTGCAACAGCCCAGACAGGCCACCGGCTCGAGGGTGAACTGCCGCTCCGGGTCGGTGTGCGCGCCCGGCGGGATGCGCAGGTGCCGGCGCAACGCCTCCTCGACGCGCTCGGCCCCGCCCACGTGGCAGGCCGTGCCGTGGCAGACGTGGATGACATGCCGGCCCACCGGCTCGTGCCGGAACATGTCGTAAAACGTGGCCACGCCGGTGATGGCAGCGGGGGTGATCTGGCTGTGGCGGCAGACGTATTCGAGCGCGGCTTTGGGCAGGTAGCCGTAGTGGTCCTGCAAGGCCTGCAACACCGGAATCACCGCGTCCGGCGTGCGCCCCACCCGCTCGAGCACCTCGGCGGCGAAACGCAGGTCCACCGGCTCGGCCGCGGCCGGCGACGGGGCCGGAACTGTGGCGGGGGCGGCGTTCATGGGCGTTTGGCCTCCAGCGCGGGCGCCGTGTCCGGGCCCACGCAGAACAGGGTTTTGACCGTGCGCACCACCATTACGCCCTGGGCCAGCGCCGGGCTGGCGAAGACGCCTTCGCCCAGGTCCAGGCGCGCCAGCTCGCGCGCCGCGGGGCCGACCTCGAGCACCGCCATCGCGCCCTTGGTGCCGAAGACGTAGAGCCGCTCGCCGACCAGCGCCGGCGAGGCGTTGACCTCGAAACCCAGCTCGTGTTCCCACACGAGCTTGCCGGTCTGGAGGTCGTGGCAGGCAACCACGCCGTGGGAAAGCACGGTGTACACGTGCGCGTCGTCGCTGACCGGGCTGGTGATGTCGGGCACCGACTCGTCGCTTTCCCACACCAGGTGGGTTTTGGTGACATCGCCCGCGCCGTCCGGGCGCAAGGCGAAGAGGCGGTCGCCCGGGCTGATGCCAAGGAACCGGCCGGTCGCAAAATGCGGCGACGGGGTGATCTCGCCGGACAACAACCGGGCGCGCCAGAGCTCGGCGCCGTCGGCCACGTGATAGGCGATGACGAAGTCGCCGCCCAAGGTCCCGATCTGCGTCTTGCCGGCCGCCTCGAAAACCACCGGCGTGGCCCAGGAAGCGCCCACCGGCCGGGGCTTCTGCCAGAGCACGCGGCCGGTGGCCCCCTCGAGCGCGTACAGCCGCGAGAGGTTCTTTTCCGGCTCGGCCTGGTCGTACTGGACCAGCAGGCGGTCGCGCCAGGTGACCAGCGAGGTGGCGTGGCCGTACGGGTTTTGCGGCGCGCCGAGGTTCTTCGCCCACACCGGCGCGCCCTCGAGGGTGAAGGCCGCCAGGTCGCCGTTGGCAAAGAGCGCATACACCCGCCGGCCGTCCGTGGCCATCGTGGACGCGGCGAAGCCCGTGGACTCCGGCACCTCGGGCGGCAGGGCGGGCGAGCCGGGCACGTTGGTGACCGCGCGTTCCCAGGCGAGCCGGCCGGTGGCCAGGTCGAAGGCGAAGACGCGGCGCACGCTGGCGTCGCCGCCGGAGAGGAAGACGCGGTTGCTCCAGATCAAGGGCGAGTTGAACCCGGGCGCGGCCAGCGGCGTTTTCCAGCGCAGGCCCGCGCCGGTGGCGAGGTCGAACTTCAGGGCAAGGGCAAGCGTGGTCACGCGCGGGTTGCCGGTGGGCCCCAGGAAGCGCGGCCAGTTCGCCGCGTACTCGGCCGGGTCCGGCAGGTCGGCGGGGGTCTCGCCGGCGGCTCCGCCCTGGAGCCGGGCCAGCCATTTTTCCAACGCCGCCGGGTCCGCCGGCACCGGGCTGCGCGCGGAAAGGCTCAACCACCCGAGCGCGGCGAGGGCGAGCGCGCCCACCGCCGCCGCCAGCCGGCGGGCCCGTTGCGTGGCGCGGACGTACCGCTCGGCGGCGTCGGGCCGGGGCCGGGGCCGGGGCAGTTCGGCGTGCCAACGGCCCCACAGTTTGCCGAGAAGCACGAGCGCCACGGCGGCGCCCGCCAGGATCCAGGCGCCGTCCCGGTACACCGCCAGCACCCAGGCGTGGCGCCGGCGCAACTGGAGGTCCAGCGCGCGGATTTGTTCCTTGAGCGCCTCGTTTTGCGGCTCGGCCAGCAACCGCGCCTTGAGCGCGGCCAGTTGCGGCGACTTCAGCGGGTCGTCGTGCCGGGTCAGTTCATGCACCGCCACGAGCACCACCACGACCACGGCGCAGAGCACCGCCGCGATTTGCAGCGCGCGCAGCACGGCCCGCTCGACCTCCGGCGGAGGCGCCGCCGCGGCGGGCAAACGGGCGTTGACCTGGGGCGTGGACATGGCTCAAGACCCCGCGCGCGCAGCGGCCGGGGGCGGGGCGGCGGTGAGCCGGGCGGCTTCCTCGGGCGTGATGAGCCCTAGGCGCAAACGCTCGTTCGGGCAACTCAGGTAACACCGCCCGCAGGCCAGGCAGGCGCCGCGGTCCGGCTCGAAATCCGTCCGCGCCGTGCGCACCGAGAGGGTGACCAGCCGCAAGCCGAGCACCAACCCCACCCAGCCGCCAAACCACCCGCCCGCCGCAGTGAGCCGCCGTCGCAACTCCGCGGCCTGGGCGGCGAGGCGGGGCGTCTCCAATTCCGCGCGCACCAGGGCGCGGCTTTCCGGCGTGGGCCCGGCACCGGGCCCGGTCGGATGGGCAACCCCGGGCGCGGCGGCGGGCGCCGCGTTGGAAGCCGACATCCCCGCGGGCGCCTGGGCCGGGTTAGCCGTGGCTGACGCGAGGTAGCGCTCGAGCAAGGCCACGTTCGGGTGCAGCCGCGCCGCCGGCACGGCCACGCGCGTGCCCACCCACGCGCCCAACGCCACCAGCACCGGCAACGCCACCAGCAGCCAGCCCAGCCGCCGGCGCTCCGGCGCCAGCGTGGCCGGCGAAACGGGCAGGGCGAGCGGCTCGCGGATCGCGCCAAACGGGCAGGAATGCTCGCACAACCGGCATTGCGTGCAGGTGGTGGGCGTGATGCGCACCCGCCAGCGCGACACCAGCGCCGCCAGCCGCAGCAACGCGCCGTACGGGCAGAGGAACCGGCAGAACGGCCGCCCGATGAACATCGAGGCCACCACAAACACCCCGCCCACGCTCAGCATCAGAAAACTCCCGGACATCCGAAACAGCGGCACAAACGGGTCCCACCGGCAGATCAAAAACCCCACGCCCGTCGCCGCCAGCAGCACCCCCCCGCCGAGAAACAGGTACGGCAACGGCGCCAGGCCCTGCTCGACCCACAGCGGCACCTTCACCGGCCGCAACAACACCAGGTCCTGCAACGCCCCGTGCGGACACACCGCCGCGCAAAACGCGCGCCCCGCGAACAACGCCACGACCAGCGGCGCCAGGAAAAACAGCAGCACCGTCAGCGGCAGGGTGTACTCGGGCGTGAACAGGCCGTAGGCGACGTTTTGCGGCGCGCCGATCGGGCAGACGCAGCCGTGCCGGAAGAAGCCGAAATAGACCAGCGAAAACACGGACAACGCCGCCAGCCCGCGCCGCGAGCGCCGCCGGTGCACCAGCCAGGTGGCCAGGCCCAACGCCCCCAGGAGCACCGCCAGGTCCGCGTACTCCCGCACCACGCCCCGGGGCGGCGGGGTGGTGATGCCCGGCGGCATGACGTAGTCGCTTTCAAACTCCGGCGGCGGGAAACGCAGTTCGCTTTCGCCGGCGCGGGCCGGCCCGGGGAGCCCGGCCAGCCAACCACCTGCGAGGAGGAGAAGGAGCGCACTGAACCGGGCCAGCTTCATGCGTGGGCAGTGGTCTTGAGGTAGTACGGCTGCTCGGCAGGCACGCGCCGGAAGGCGTCGCCGGCGCAAACGCGCGCGATCGAGCATTCGTTGCAATTGACGCAACGGTCGTGCCGGACCTGGAGGTAGAAGGAGCCGTTGCCGAAGCGGGTGCAGCCCTCGACGCACTTGGCGCAGCCAATGCACCGGTCCTCGTTGATGTTGTACTCGTAGTAGGGGTCTTCGATGAACCGGCGCTCGATGGCGGCGGTGGGGCAGACCTGGTTTTCGGCGCCGGTGTTCAGGGCGTTGGGCTCGGGCACGAAGTAGCCCGTGCACAGGTCGCAGTACCCGCAGATCGGGTAGCTCTGCACGCACTTGACCGCCGAGGGCTTGAGCACACAGGCCGTGGCGCACTGGCCGCAATAGACGCAGCGCGTCGGGTCAATCTGCCAAACGTACTTCTGCCCGCGCGCCACGCGCGGCGCGGCCAGCCCGAAGAGCGCCCCCAGGCCGGTGAGGGCGGCTACGCGCGCGCCGTCGCGCAAAAACTGGCGGCGGTTCAACGGGGGATTGCCGGACGGTGGCGTGGTCATGGCAACAGGTCCGTGCGGTTCAGGTGCGCGCCTTGGGCCACATCACCCGCACTTCGGCGGCCACGGGGTCGAGGATGTAGATGCGCCCGTCCGGGTCGGTCGCCACGTCCAGGCTCACGTTCAGCGTGTTGCCGGCCGTGTCTCCGCGGCTGGCGCGGGCGTTTTCCGGGAAATGCTCGACCCCGGCCACCACGCCATCCAGGCGGCCGTCCGGGTGATAGACCTTGACCCGGGGCAGGCCTTTCTCGGCGGTGACGACGCGGCCGTCGGGCAGGACGGCCAGGGCGATGGGATTGCAGCAACCGCAAAACGCGGCAATGCCCATGCCCGGCTTGCCCCAGGCCGACACGCGCTCGCCCTCCGGGGTGTAGGTCTCGACCAAGTGCCGCCCGGCATTGTTGAGACGCAACCGGCCGTCCGGGTGCCCCACCACCACCAGATGCGGGCTGGGCAAGACCAGCCCCGGGATGCCGCGCGCCGGGTCTTTCTCGCCCAGGCGGCTGATCACCCGCCCGGAGCGGTCGCAACGCCAGACCACGCGGTTGCCCGAGTCGGCCGCGTACACCGTGTCGGCCGTGGCCAGCAAGCCGCTCAACCACGCCCGGGCTTGCGGGGCCTCCCACACGGCCCGGCGGTTGCCCGAGGCGTCGAACACCTCGACATGCGTGCGCAGGCTCACGTACAGCGTCCCGTCCGGCGCCACGGCGGCGCAGCGCGCCGGGGCGCTCAGGGCGATCTCCTGTCCGGGCCGGCCTTCGGCGTCCAGGGTCACGAGGTAATGGCCGGCGCACAGCCACAACCGGCCATCCGGTCCGCGTGTCAGGCGGCGGGCCTCCGCGCGCGGGACCTTGAACCGGCGCAGCTCGGTGTACGCGAGGAGCGCCGGGTCGGTGGTCTCGTACGCGCTGACATCGTAGGCCCAGGGGTTTTTCTGGCCGGGCGCGGCGGCGCGGGCGGCGGGATTCTCGGCCAGCGCCCAACCGGCCACGGCCAGTCCGCCGCCGGTGCGCAAAAAGGCGCGGCGGTTCAAGAGGGGCGGCTTGGGATGCTTCATACGGCGCCTCCGGGGAAGGGTTCACGCGCGGCCCGGGCCGCGGGCAGTCCGCAGCGGGCGAAGACGGCACACCCGGCGCAGGGCGCGGGCTGGTAACAGGCAGCCGAGCGGGCCCGGACCTTGCCGGCGCGGGCCAGCGCCGCCACGCCGCCGCCCAGCAACGCCAGGGCGCTCCAACGCCCGCAGGCGCGCAGAAACTCGCGGCGATCGGCCGCGACGGTCCGCATCGTGTTCATGGCACTTCCGCGAAAATCTCGGCGTCCATGGCCCGGGTGGCAAGGTCCCGGGTGGGGACTGGCCTGACGCAAATCAAGCTTTCGGCAAACGGGGCCGCGTTCTACGTGCCTTTTGCCCAAGTCTTGCCGTTTTTTGGCGCGGGTGGGGCAAGACCGCGGCCGGGAAGGCCGGCGGTTGGACGGCCGGCTTGGATCGCCCGGGTTTCGGGGCGACCGGTCGCGGTCACAGCACCGTGACGGGGCGCTCGTCGCGGTCGAGACTGCCGCGGGTCACGCCCAGTTGGTGCCGCAGCTTCAATTCCCGCCAGAGTTCCGCGCCGGTGAGCTCGCCCGCCAGGAGGCGGCGGTACAGCGCGATGGTGCGGGCGACCACGACCGGCGGTTCGTCCAGGAACTCGAGCCGGAACCAGCGCGCGCCCAGCGCCCCAAAGCGGCCCGCGTACTCGGCTCCGGTCTGGGCCAGGGCGTTGTACACCGTGTTGCGGCAGCCGGCGTCGGCCTTGAGCGGATGCAGCGCCCCGCGGCGGTCGCGCAGGTGCACGACGTGTTGCTCGCACGGCCGGCCGCAGTCGCGGTAATCCCGCCCGGTGCTCAGGAAGGCGCAAAACACGCAGTGCTCCATGTGGAACATGGGCATGTGCTGGTGCAGGGTGATCTCGAGGCGGGCCGGGGGCGTCGCGGCCAGCAGGGCCTCGAGCTGGGCATTGTTCAGGTCATACGAGGCGGTCACGCGCTCCAGGCCGTACCGGTCGAGGAAGTATGCCGCGGCGATCGGATTGGCCACGTTGAGCGAGTAATCGCCCACGCGCCGGGCGTCCGCGAAAAAACGCAGGTGGTCGTAGTTGCGCGCCAGGTAGCCGGCCGCCGCGGCGGCCCGCACCTGCCGGAGAATCCACTCCTCGCCCGGCTTGGTGATGCGCGGCGGGGCCAGCCAAATTTCCGGCGGGCGCGCGCCACCGGGGGCGGTGTGCCGGCGCACCAGCGCCACGGCGTCGCGGTAGCGTTTGGGGTCCTCCAGCTCGCAGTAGAGGATGGACACGCCCGCGGCCAGGGCGGCCTCGAGTTGGGGCAGGCTGCGCGCCAGGACAATCAGTTGCGGCGTGGCGGGCGCAGCGGGTGTGGGGGCTCCCGGTTCGGGGATTCGGGTCTCGGGGCGGGTGCGCTCGGACTCGCGCAACGTCCAGCGCCGGGGCGCGGCGCGCTGGCGCTCGAGCTCGGCCACCACTTCGCGGCGCAGGCGGTTGAGTTCGCTCAAGGGCAGCAGGACCGGGCCGACCAGGTGGTTGTCCAGCCGCCCCAACTTGAAGGGGGTGCCGCCCAGCCGGCCCAGTTGCTCGGCCAGACGCTCGGCGGTGAGCGGCTGGGTGGTGGCGGGCTGCAAGGGCTGGTGCGAAGCAGCCCGGGCGATGTGGCCCCACTCATCGCGGGCGATCAACGCGAGCGGCTGGCCGGGCGCGCCGTGGACCTCGAAGTCCAGCGGGCGGCGGAAGTGAATCTGCGCGCCGGTGAAGGTGCGGCGCAGACGCCGCTCCAACTCGGGGTCGCTGGTCTTCCACACCCGGTCGCCGGGCCGGAGGCGGCGCAAATCCAGCGCGCCGTTGCCAAAGGTCAGCACCACTTCGCGCGCCCCGTGCCCGTCCCGCGCATCCCCGACCGTGGACTGTGGCCGGGGGGCTTCGGGCTCCGGACTTCGGATTTCAAACACCCGCCCGCCTTCCTCGGGTTCCTCGGGCCGGCCGGCGTCGAACACCACGCCGTCGCCGGGCTTGAGCGGGCCGACGAGCCGCACGTGGACGCGCTGGCCGACCACGCGCACCACTTCGCCGAGGAAGACGCCGCGTTTCTTGGGGTAACGGGCATGGACCAGCGCCTGGTTGTTGATGCCGCCGAACCAGCCGGTGTAGAGGCCGCGCGAGAAGGCCATTTGCATCTCGTATTGCCGCGCGGCGAGCTTCCCGGCCTCGGGCTCCCGGCTCCCGGCGGCCGGCGTTCGGGCGCCGGCGGCCTGTGCCGCCGCCGCGTCGAGGGCCTCGCGGTAGATGCGGGTGATGCTGGCGACGTACTCGGGGGACTTGAGGCGGCCCTCGATCTTGAGTGAGGCCAGGCCGAGCCGGACAAACTCCGGCACCAGTTCCACCGTGGCCAGGTCCTGCGGGCTGAGCAGGTAGCGGCGTTCGCCCAGGGGCACGGTTTGGCCGTCGCGCACCAATTCGTACGGCAGGCGGCAGGCCTGGGCGCATTCGCCGCGGTTGGCCGAGCGGCCGCCCAGCGACTCGCTGGTGAGGCACTGGCCCGAGTAGGCCACGCACAGCGCGCCGTGCACGAAGACCTCGAGCGGCATGGCCGCGGCGTCGGCCCGTTGGATGGCCTCGAGGTCCCGCAGCGAACATTCGCGAGCCAGCACCACCAGGCTGCAACCCAGTTCGCGCGCAAACGCCACGCCCGCCGCGCTGGTGATGGTCATTTGCGTCGAGGCGTGGATGGGAAAGTCCGGCGACAGCCGCCGGATCAAGCGGCACAGGCCCACGTCCTGGACGATCACCGCGTCCACGCCCGCGGCGATCATCACGCGCAGGCTGCGCTCGGCCTCGGGCAGCTCGTCGGTGAACACCAGCGTGTTGAAGGTCACGTAACCGCGCACGCCGCGGCGGTGCAGGAACTCCATCAGGCGCGGCAGATCGGCCTCGGTGAAGTTGGGCGCGCGCATCCGGGCGTTGAAGCGCTCAAGGCCGAAGTAGATGGCGTCCGCGCCGTTTTCGACCGCGGCCCGCGCGCACTCCCAGTTCCCGGCCGGGGCGAGCAATTCGGGCAGGCGCACCGGGCGGGCGGGTGCCGCGGATGACGCCGCCAGCGCGGTGGCCGCTGCCGGCGGCGGCGCGGGCTGGCCGGCGGCGGGCGCGTTCGAGATGGAAGTCGCGTGCAACACGAGTAGCGAGCGGGAAGCGGGGCGCACGTCCCGCCCTTCGAGGCCAAGTTAGCCGACACGGCCAATCCGGCCAAGCGGTCAACGCGCGGCGCGCGCTGAAACGTCTCGCATGCCTCTGGTCCGGGGAGCGCACGCGCCCGCGCGTGCCGCCGACGGCACCCCCGCTGCCAACCCACAGCGCCGGCAAGCCGGCGCACTCCACGCGCTTCGCGACGCACCCGGCGCCCGTACCACGCGCCAGCGTTTGGAGTGCGGCAGCTTGCTGCCGCTTTTTGTGCTCTGCGCGGAACGACCTACCAGGCTGTCCCCGGCGGCAACTTGCCGCTGACCCGGTTCGGGTGGTGCTTGCGCCGGGCGGGGAGGCGGGTTAGGCCCCGGCGTCGCGCGCGTCGGCCGCGGCCTCGCAGGCCGGCGAAAGGCCCCGTGCTGACAGCGCGCGGTCCACCGCGGCGAGGATTTCCGCGGTGAGTTCCGCGGCCGGGCGCGTGGCGTCCAGCCGCAGCAGGTAGGGCTTTTGCAGCGAGAGGAAAATCGCGCGGACGCGCTCCAGTTCGGCGAGCTGCTCGAACTGGTTGGTCCGGCCATCCCGTTGCCCGATGCGCGCCCGGCCCGCGGCGGGGTCCAGGTCCAGCAGCACCAGCAGATGCGGCTCGGGCGCGAAGGCCTCGTTGCGTCGCAATAGTTCAGCCGGGTCCAGACCCCGCGCGCCCTGGTAGGCCACGGTGGAAAAGTAGTAGCGGTCGGTGATGATCACCCGGCCCGCCGCCAGGCCGGGGCGGATCACTTCGCGCACGTGTTGCTCGCGGTCTTTGAGGAAGGCCTCGAGTTCCTCCGCCGGAGCGAGCCGGCCGCGGGTGGCGGACTCGCGCAGGAGCCGGCCCCACGGGCCGCGGGTGGGTTCGTGAGTGAGCACCACGCCCAGGCCGCGCGCCTCGAGGGCCGCGCCCACGGCCCGGGCCTGGACACTTTTGCCCGCGCCATCAATGCCCTCGAGGGCCAGCAGGAAGCCGCCGGGAATGGTCTGCGTCATCAGGTGCGGCAGGGTCGCGAGGGTTCGCCGGGGCGTCAAGCCGCGGTCACCGGGGGGATTGACTGCGCGCTTTGACGCCCGGAGGTGCGCCGCCCGGCGGCGCGGCAGGACCCGGACCGCGCCGGCCGCGGCCGCGAAACGGCTGTCTTTTCCCGGGCGCGCGTGGTTGGATGCGGCGGTCAACGTCATGGACTACGAAGCCGTCATCGGCCTGGAAACCCACGTCCAGCTCAAGACCCGCTCGAAGATGTGGTGCGGCTGCGCCAACGCCTTCGGCGCGCCGCCCAACACCCTGGTGTGCCCGGTGTGCCTGGGCCTGCCCGGGGCGTTGCCCGTGCCCAACGAGGAAGCCCTGCGCCTGACCGCCCTGACCGGCCTGCTGCTTCACTGCACGCTGCCGCCGCGCGCGCGGTTCGACCGCAAGAGCTACTTCTACCCGGACATGCCCAAGAACTACCAGATCACCCAGTACGACCTGCCCTCGACGCTCCACGGCTACGTCGAGTTCGAGTACGCCGGCCCCTGCCACCGGCGCGGGCCGCTGGGGCTGCCGATGGTCCGCATCACCCGTGCCCACCTCGAGGAGGACGTGGGCAAGAGCCTCCACTTCGAGCGCCACAGCGGCGTGGATTTCAACCGCGCCGGCGTGCCCCTCTTGGAAATCGTGTCCGAGCCGGACATCGCCAGCCCCGACATGGCCTACGCCTACCTCACCGCGCTCAAGGAAATCCTCGTCCGCGGCGGCATTAGCGACTGCGACATGGAAAAGGGCATGGTCCGGTGCGACGTCAACGTGTCCGTGCGCCCGGCGGGCACGACCGCGCTCGGGGCCAAGATCGAAATCAAAAACCTCAACTCCTTCTCCGGCGTGCGGCGGGCGCTCGAGTACGAAATCACCCGCCAGATCGAAGTCCTGCGCGCGGGCGGCACGCTCCACCAGTCCACCCGCCGCTGGGATGACACCGCCGGCGTGACCGAGGAAATGCGCACCAAGGAAGAGGCCCACGACTACCGCTACTTCCCGGACCCGGACCTGATGCCGCTGGCGCCCGAGCCGGCCTGGCTGGAGGCCGTGCGCGCCCGCGTGGTCGAGCTGCCCCTGGACCGCAAACGCCGCTTCATGCGCGACTACGGCCTGCCCGCCGGTGACGCGGAGGTCTTCAAACACGACGTGCCCCTGGGCGATTACTTCGAACGCCTCGCCCCCCGCGCACGCCAGCCCAAGGCCCTCGCCAACTGGATTCTCAACAACCTCCGCGCCCGCCTGGCCGCCCCGGCCACGGCTGGCGCCCCGGACACCCCGGCGCCCGACGCCTCCCCCGAAACGACCGCCCGGCCCGCGGACTCGGCGGCCGCGCTGGCGGCGCTCAAGTTCCCGCCCGAACACCTGCTCGAACTGGTGGCCCTGGTCGAGGAAGGCACGCTCAGCAGCTCGGCAGCCCAGCGCGTCTTCCACGAAATGTTCGACACCGGCCAGGCCCCCCGGGCCATCGTCGAGCGGCTCGGCCTGGCGCAGGTCAGCGACACCGCCGCGCTCGAGGCCTTGTGCGACCAGGTGCTGGCGGCCCATCCCGGTCCGGCGGCCGACTACCGGGCCGGCAAGACCGCCGCGCTGAACTTCCTCAAGGGCCAGGTGATGAAACTCAGCCGCGGCAAGGCCAATCCCGCCCTGGCCGGCGAAATCCTCGAACGCAAACTCCGGTCATGAAACCGCCCGGCACCCTCTCCCGCCGCCGCTTCCTGGGACTGGCGGCCTCCGCCCTGGCCGCCGCCGCGCCCTGGCCGGCGCGCGCCCTCGAGCCCCGCCGCACCCGCCTGAAAGCCTGCCTCTCGCCCGGCAGCATCGGCGTCCAGGCCGATCAGGACCGCGCCATCGCCCTGGCGGCGCAGTTTGGCTTCGACGCGGTCGAGCCGTTCCCGCGCCACCTGGCCGGCCTCGAGGCCGGGGCCCTGACCGCGTTGCTGGACCGGCTCCAGCGCGCCAATCTGGTCTGGGGCGCGGCCGGCCTGCCGGTCGAGTTTCGCCGGGACGACGCGGCCTTTCGCTCGAGCCTCGAGGCGCTCCCCGCCCTGGCGGCCGGGCTGCAACGCGCCGGCGTCACGCGCGTCGGCACCTGGCTCTCGCCGGCCAGCAACACCCTTACCTACCCGCAAAACTTCCGCCGCCACGCCGAGCGTCTGCGGGCCGTGGCGCAAATCCTGGCCGACCACGGCCTGCGGCTGGGCCTCGAGTACGTGGGCACCTTCACCTCCCGCGCTGGCGCGCGGTTTCCCTTCGTCCACAACCTGCCCGAGACCCGCGAGCTCATCGCCGAAATCGGCACCGGCAACGTGGGCGTCATCCTCGATTCCTGGCACTGGTGGCAGGCGGAAGACACGGAGGCCGATCTGCTCGCGCTCCGCGCCGAGGACGTGGTCTCCGTGGACCTGAACGACGCCCCGGCGGGTCGCGCCAAGCACGAGCAGTTGGACGGCCAGCGCGAATTGCCCGCCGCGACCGGGGTGATTGACCTCGCGCCGTTCCTGCGGGCCCTGGACCGAATCGGCTACGACGGCCCGGTGCGGGCCGAGCCGTTCAACGCGGCCCTCAACGCGCTGGACGACGAGGCGGCCTGCGCGGCCACGATCGCGGCCCTGCGCAAGGCGCTGAACCGGCCGGCCGTGTGACGCCCCCCCCCGCGCGCCCCCCAACCGGCCCCGCCCGCGCCTTGACCCCGCCCCGCCCACCG
>Ga0272446_1003306_pt1 | contig 20556 bp, 15 predicted proteins | sample YNPCB0061_FD_194587 | JGI IMG/M metagenome (GOLD analysis project Ga0272446, IMG submission 194587) | Hot spring microbial mat communities from Yellowstone National Park, WY, United States - YNP-CB-006-1 | ecosystem: Environmental > Aquatic > Thermal springs > Hot (42-90C) > Sediment | place...
CATCTTGAAACTGGATAACAAAAGTCTACCCCGATCGGTTTGGCTTGTGAAATTTTAGACTTCTCCAAAATGTTCTTTCTCAATATCCAAAGCCTAGTGGTAAAGTAGAAATGTTCAAGGCAATTGCAATAACAAAGATGAACATCAACTACGGATTTGCGCTCGGAGTTCTGACCTTTGCCTTTCTTGCTATTCCTAGCTCCTTCCGGTTTGTTGGTAATGGCGAAAATTTAGTAGTATTTTCCCGTCTGAGTGGTGTTAAAGAAACTCCCCTCAAACCTGGCTTTCATTTGGTTTTACCTATTTTTACTTCCACCTATAGTTATGATATTAAAACTAGGGCTTTAACTTGGAAAGATAATGATCCAAATGCCTATGATCCCCGCTTAATTTCTCTTTCCAGAGACGGGCAAGAAATTCGTTTAGAATTAACAATTCAATACCAAGTATCTAACCCAGTCCAGACTTTTAATTCCCTTGGTTTAGACTATGAAGATTATATTGCAGCGATCGTCCGATCGGTAGTTTATTCAGAAACTGGTGCATTTTCAGCCCAAGCACTTTATTCCACCGATCGATCGGTTTTACAGGCACAAATTAGGGAATTAACCACCAAGCCCCTCCAAGCACAAGGAATTCAAGTAAGGGATTTACTCATCCGTGATGTGGACTTTGCACCGGAATTTGTCAAGGCGATCGAGGCAAAAACTATCGCTGAGAATCAGTTAGCTCAAAAACAATTTGAAATTGCTCAGGCTAAGGAGGATGCCCGCACGATCGTTTCCCAAGCTAGAGCTGATGCGGGTCAACTAAAAGCAAAAGCGGATGCTCTCAATCGCAATCCTGAATATTTAGAAGTAGTAAAGTCCAGAGTCTTTGGCGAATCATTAGATACTTTAGTGACTAAATAATATGAATATCCTACCTCCCGCTAACTTTGATAATAGGAATAACTGGTGGTGGAATTTACTATTCCCGATCGGGGCTGTATTTACTTTTTTGATTCTGCGTAACCCGCCGTTTTTTTATGTCACCCGTCCAGGGGAATCAGCAGTTGTGTTTAACATTTTTAGTGGCATTCAATCGGGTAGAATTCTTAAGCCTGGTATGAGTTTTGTTGTGCCCTTTGTAGAGCAACCCATTGCCTATGATGTCCGCACTAGAATATGGGAATTTACTAATGCTAATGATGCTCCCCGCTTGGCAGGATCACCCATTACTATTATTAGTGCTGATGGTCAGTCCTTTGACCTAGATGCTAATATTGCTCTCCGTCCTAATCCTGATACTTTAGACCAGTTTCATAGTCAAATTGGCGAAGATTATATGGCAAATATTGTCGTGCCAATTATCCGATCGAAGATTAGAGATGTATCAGCGCAATTTGATTCTAGCGATTTTTATCAAAAAGAAACCAGAGAAATTATTCAACAGAAAGCTAAGGAACTAATTGGAGCAGAAATGCCTAAGGGTAAGGTAAATAACCAGGATATACCGATGATTTTAATTGAGGGAATTTTAATAGAATCAGCCCAATTCCCCCAAGCCCTCAAAGCATCGATTGAGAAGAAACAAGTCCAATCCATTTTGGCACAGACTGCATCGGTACGGGCAAAAATTCAGGACAAAGAAACTGAGCGTATACTAATTTTAGCTGAGGCTAACCAAAAAGCAATTGAATTAAAGGGTAGGGCTTCGGCTGTGAGTAAAAATCTAGCAAATTTATTATTTTATGAACGCTTAGAAGAGAGAATTAATGGTGGTCAGCAGTTAAAAGTAATTAAAGTAGAGGGCAATTCTACGGTATTCTTGAATGTAGACCCTAAAAAAGCAGCAGCAGCTCCCTAGATGGAAATTCATAGTCCCCAATCCTATCTCGATCGTGCCCAGAGACTGTTAGCACAGGAACAGTATGCTGAGGCGTTCCGCTATGCCCAAAAAGCCCTAGAAATTGATCCTAATTTTGCGCCTGCCCTTCAAGAAATGGGTAAAATTTTAGAGCGCAATAATCAATGGGATGATAGTTTAAGTTGCTATGAAGCCGCTTTACTTATCGATCCGAGACTTTGGGAATGTCGCTGGCGGATGGGCTTAATCTACGATCGGAAAGGGTTTAGGGAACTAGCCTTTCATAATTTCCAGTTAGTTATGGCTTCAGTGCCTGAGTTATTTCCACCGGAAGAACATCTCAAATTAGCTGAAGCATTCTTACAACAACAAAATCCATTAGCTGCGATCGATGCAACTAAGTTTTGTGATCAACTTCCTGCCGGTCTACAAGTTAAAGCTAGGGCGCAAATCTTGTTAGAAGAAATAGACAACGCCATCACTACCTTAGCTAAAATTCAAGAGATAGATGCTAATTTTAATACTGCTTCAGAATATACTAATCTGGCTAGGCTTGCCCTTAAATATAATCAACCCGATCGGGCTTTGTCTTTGGTTCAAAATGCCCTTACTCTCCAGCCGGACTTAGTTGAAGCACACTTTTATTTAGCCCTTACTTTTGCCACGATCGGTAAATTTAGAGAGGCATTTTTTAGCTTCCAGGAATTAATTTCTATTGCGCCTAATTATGCCCCCGCCTACTATGAAATGGGAATTTTATCGGCAAAACTCTCGAAGTGGGAAGAAGCCGAAGCATTTTTCCAGGCTGGTCGCACCCTAGACCCCCATATTTACCCCCAAATTCAAGCTACGATCGATCGGGTTAATCAGGTCATCAAAGAACAAAAAATGAATTATTAGCTCCTACAAATTCCTTTGTTTTTTATTGTCTAAGTTTGTTTGTTTCTGGTAATTTAACCTGATTAGAGGCTATCTTCGGTAAAGACAAACCGATCGGTATTTCATGGAGTAAAAGATAGAAACAGGGAATAATAAATAAAGTTAAAAGAGTAGCAAAAGAAAGACCAGAAAATACTACAATACCGAGGGGTCTTAAAAATTCGCTTCCTTCCCCAATGCCTAAAGCTAGGGGAAATAGTCCTAATACAGTTGTAATTGTAGTCATCAAAATTGGTCTTAACCTTTGGGGTGCGGCTTTAGTTATGGCGCTAAATCGATCGGAGCCAGTTTCTTCCCTAATTTGGTTGGCTAATTCCACCATAATGATGCCATTGTTTACCACAATACCTACTAATAAAACTGCACCCACAATGACAGTAGCACCGATAGAAGTCTTAGTAATAAATAAGCCAAAAATTCCACCTGCTAAGGCAAGAGGTATAGTGAACATAATTACTAAGGGGTCAATTAAAGAGTTATATTGCACCGCCATCACAACAAAAACTAAGAAGCAAGCTAATCCCCCTAAAACTTTAAGAGAATTTTGGAGTTGATTGTTAGCATCGGCAGCCGAACTAGGCACGATCGTGATGCCAGGGGGCAAATCAGCCTTTGCCAAAACTTCCTTAACTTCCGATAGGGCATTACTCAAACTACTCCCCTTGTTTAAGTTGCCATTAATTAAAAATACTTCCCGTTGATTGATCCGCAAAATCTCACCAGGGGCAGTGCCTGTCTTGAGGGAAGCAACATCGGACAGCCGAATAATCTGTTTACCTTGAGTGAAGAGGGGTAATTGTTCTAACTGAGAAGGTTCTCTAATTTGAAGACGGTCTAATTTCACTCTTATATCTACCAAGCGATTACCCCTTTGCATTTGGGTCGGTACATTACCCTCGATCGCTGTGCTGATTGTGTCACCAAGCTCAGCTACCGTTAAACCCAGTCTTTCTAGCCTTTCCCAGTCTGGTTTGATTTGCACTTCCGGTTGGCGGGCATCCGTATCCGGTCTGAAGTTAGCGCCTTTGACTTCTTCTTCCAGTTTTCTTAGAATTGCTCTGCCCGATCGTTCTAAAAGAGTAGGATCATTGCCCTGGAGGATGACATCAATTTCGGTGCCAGGGGTGGGAGAATTGTTAACGATAATGCCCCTCACCCTGCCAGGATTCACCCGGACTTGAATACCGGCTAGATTGAGCTTAGCGATTTGTTGATTTACCCTTTGGACATAACTAAGCACATCCGATCGGGGTTTGAGAGTGATTGTGCTAGAACTCCGCAAAGGATTAGTAGTGGCATTATTACCAAAAACAGACCCCCCGATCGTAGAAAAGATATATTCAGTTTCTGGTTGTTTTTTGATAATGTCTTCCACCATGCCCATCACCTTTTGATTGTCAGCCAGTGTAGAACCAGGCGGAAATTGGGCAAAAACATTGACCTGACCGGTGTTGATAGGTGGCAGTATTTCTTGGGGGATTTTTTGCACCACTACAAAAGAACTAAGACCAAAGACTAAAAAAGCAATAACAACTACTAATAAACGATACTGCAGTATTCTTTTAAGAAAGTTGCCGTAACCATAGGTAGCAAGATGAAAACGATAATTAAACTGTCTTAATAGCCACCATTTGTTGATGCCGCTGGTAAATTTAATCCCCAATAACCTGGCTGCCATAGCCGGCACGACTGTAACTGCCACCACGATCGATGCTGCCATAGCAAAAGAAATTGTTAAAACTAATTCATTAAACAACAAAGAAATAAAACCACCGATTAAAAGAAAGGGTAAAACAGCCACTAAATTAGTAGCAGTGGAAGCAACTAGGGCAGATTCAACCTTCTCACTGCTTTTAATTGCTGCCTCGATCGTTTCTTTGGCACTGAGACCCGATCGGGCGCTTTTACCAATTACCATACCCGTCCCGATCGCAATACTTTCGATCATGACAATGGAGTTATCAACGACAATTCCAACCCCAAGCGCTAGCCCCCCCAAACTAAAAAGATTCAAAGAGAAGTTAAACAATGACATCAAAATGATGGCACATAAAATCGAAAGAGGAATTGAAACTAAAATGATCAAAGTTTGACGCAGAGAACCCAGAAATAATAAGACCGCTAAGGACGCTAAACCAGAACCAATCAAACCCGCTTCTATTACTGCATTGATGGAATTACGAATAAAACGAGAGTCATCTAGGGTGACGGTCAGGATAGCATCAGGGGGAATGATAGACTGCTGTTGTAATATTTTGAGCTTTTCTTTTATCCCTTCTACCACCTCGATCGTGTTGGCATCTGGCTGTTTTTGAATAGCTATTTTAACTGCCAATTCTCCATTTAAGGTGACTAATAAACGTTGTTCGGCGCTGCCGTCTTCTACTTGCGCAAAATCTCTTAAATAAACTCTTTTACCATTCACATCAAAGGATAATTCTTCAATCTCTTTCGCATCTTGAAAACGCCCGATCGTGCGGGTAAGGGGTTCAAAAATAGCACCCTCTAGCCTGCCACCGGAAACATCTTGATTTCTTGCGGCAAGGGCATTTAGCACATCTTTGATCGATAAACCTTGAGATTGCAAACGATCGAAATCTAAATTAACTGTTACTTCTTCCTCTAAGCCTCCTACCACATCTACGGCAGCCACACCAGGCACTACGCTTAGTTCTCGATTTAACTCTTCTTCGGCAAAAACTCTTAATTCTAAAGGCGAAAGACTAGGAGAAGTCAGCGCAAACTCATAGACAGGTAACTGGGAAGGATCAAACTTAAATATACGGGCATCTTGGATGTTATCAGGTAAACGACTGCGCCCCCGATTGTAGGTGGCTGTTACATCATTTAATGCTTGTTCGATGTTACTGCCAGGCGCAAAAAATAAATCAACTCTTACTCTGCCTTCTTGGGTGCGAGAAAAAATCTGGTTAACTCCTTCGGTGGAAGCTAAAGAAGCCTCTAGGGGTCTGGTAACTTCATCTATGGCAACTTCGGGGGAAATGCCTGGAATGTTTAGCTGGACGGCAATACGGGGATAGGTAATACTGGGCAGAAGGTCGATTTGGAGCTTGCTAATCAAAAATATGCCTAATACTAAAACTGTCAGACTCAACATCAAAGTACCGATGTGGCGACGAATGGCAAGACGACTAACACTAATTCCGGGGTTTGTCATTTTTCTCTCCTGTTTGAGATAAAACACTTAATACTACTTTGTCGCCTTCTTTGAGGGGTCTGCCACTACGAATGACATATTCTTCCCCTGGTGCTAAACCTGACTGAATAATAATTCTGCCGTCTTGTTCACCACTAACCACGATCGGTCTTGTTTTTACGGTTATCTCTTCTCCCGATCGTTGAATGACAAATATCTTTTTCTCTTTTTTAGATGGATCCGGTCTGCCACCAACCCTCAGAGCCGTCATGGGGGCAGCTAATCCTTTTTTCTCTGGTGCTAAAAATCTCACTCTGGCAAGGAGTCCACTACCGATCCTTTGGTTGGGATTAGGAATAGTTACTTCGATCGGGATTAGGCGGGACTGGGGATCGGCAGCGGGAGAGATGCGACTAATTTTGCCTTGCATCACTTTTTTGGGAAAGGCATCTAAACTAATATCAGCCCCCTGACCGACTTGCAGACCAGCCCGATCGAGTTCCGATACTTCAACAATTACTTTGACGGCGCTAAAATCTCCCACCCGGATTATTTCATTCCCTGGTTGCAAAAGACTCCCTTCTTCCAATATTTTGTCCATCACAATGCCATCGATCGGTGAACGTAATAAGGTAAAAGATTGTCTTTCTTTGGTCTGTTTAACTATTGCCCGCTGGGCTTCGACCCGTTTTTGGGCGGTGGCAATTTCCGCCTGCTGGGATTTAAGCTGAGATTCAGCCGATCGGAGGGACTGCAAAGCCGTATTCGCCCTGGTCATTGCCTGCTCTGCCTGTTGGGTTGTAACCGCTCCTACTTTGGCTAACTGCTGGAGCCGCTTACCATCCGCCAGTGCCTGTTGATATTCCAATTTTGTGCGCTCAATCTGGGCTTGGGCGTTCGTAACTAGGGTTTGAGTGCGGGCTAGTTCCCCTTCCCTAGCAGCTAGTTCCGCCTCTGCCTGCAAAACATTTGCCCTTAAAACCCCATCGTCCTGTTGCCCCACTAATTGTCCCTGTTTGAGAAAATCCCCCCGATCGGCATTGAGACTAACTAATTGCCCTTCGATACGGGCACGGAGAGTAACTTCTTTGATGGGGTTGGTGGTGCCCGTGAATTGACGGGGTATGGTTAAGTTTTCTAACTCAGCTATGGCAACATCTACAGGGACGGGACGGGTGGCGGGTGAAGTCTGGGCTTGGGTAGAGGGACTGTCCTTACAACCGCTCAGGAGAATTAGGGGGGCGCTAAGTAGGACTATCCAGGGGCTGTGCTTTAGCATAATTTCTCCCGATCGAGTAAATCTATATTAAATATTAAGACTCAATTTGTAAATAAAAGTTCATAGTAATTTTTATTCCCTTAGAAGTGGATAAAATTAGCAATTATTGAGCCCGATCGGTTGATAACAATCTGTAAATTCCCGACAAGACTTTAGGATTTTGACACAAAATACAAGCAGAAAATAGCTATATCTTTTCTATTGCCGACCATCACAAAGTTCCCCTAAAAGTTAGAGATTTATCCAATCTATAAATTTATTATTTTCCCTGATCTTTCTAATCGGTCAATACCACAAAAGACTACTAATTTATTTGTTCAATTAAAGAAAAAAGTCTATCTAAATTTCATTGCTCTAGCCATTTCCCTTTGATCATCCCGTTTTTTGATGTCTTCCCGCTTATCATAAAGTTTCTTGGCTTTGGCTAAGCCCAGACTTACTTTGATCCAACCATTTTTTAGATAGAATTTCAAAGGAACTAAAGTAAAGCCTTTCTGTTCGACCTTGCCAATCAATCTTCTGATCTCTTCTTTTTTTAGTAATAGCTTACGGGTGCGGGTAGGTTCGTGGTTAAAATAAACTTGGGTGGTTTTATGGGGAGCAATATAAGTATTCAATAGTAAAACTTGACCTTCCCGAATAATGGCATAGGCATCCCTTAAATTTACCAACCCCGACTTGACCGATCGGACTTCTGTACCTAGTAATTCAATACCGGCTTCGTAAACTTCAACAATTTCATAGTTAAATCGCGCTTGACGGTTTTCAGCAAATACAGAATTAAATTTAGCCATCTCGATCGGTTAACTCCACAAACTAAGGAGTATTCCATCTTAGCGGCAAAAATCCCGATCGGTTTAACGACGATGACGAACAGGGATGGGTACAGGCGCAGGCTGACTGCCGCCTAAAAGTCCATCAAGGAAGTTTTCGATCATTTCCCCTAACTTTCTTAAGAGTTTTTTAATAGTTTTCACTGAGGTCAAATCCCTAAATTTATTTATCTGTACTGTGCATCATAACAAATCTTTTACTTAAATGGTTAAGAGCATAGCAAGCACTCACTCTCCTAATCCAATTTCTATCTTTAGAGGGGGAAATTTTATGCTCAAAACTCAGCACTCCTCCATCGGGGCTGGCTAACCCGATATAAACTAAGCCTACTGGTTTACTGTCTGTCCCTCCCCCTGGACCAGCAATGCCCGTAATGCTTATGCCCCAGTCTGCTCCTAGTTTAGCTTTAACTCCCTTTGCCATTTGCTCAGCTACGATCGGGCTGACGGCTCCATATTCGGCTAAGGCAGCCGGTGAGACTTCTAGTAGGTCAATTTTGGCTTTGTTGCTGTAGGTTATCACCCCGCCCCAAAAGTAGTCCGAACAACCGGCAACAGAGGTAATCATCTGTCCTAACCATCCCCCTGTGCAGGATTCGGCAACTGCTAGGGTCTGTCCTTTCGATCGGAGTTGCTTGCCCAGAACCGATTCTAGGGTGTCATCGTCAAAGCCGTAACAATATTCCCCAGTGCGGGACAAAATTTCTGCCTCGATCGGTTGGATAATTGCCATAGCTGATTCCCGATCGGGGGCTTTGGTTGTGATCCGTAGTCTTGCCTGCCCATAATTGGCATAGGGAGCGACGGTAGGGTTAGACAGTTGTAATAGGTCATCTACCTGCTCAGCCAGGGCAGATTCACCAATTCCCCAATAGAGCAGGACCCGAGACCAAATTTGCTCCCCCGCCCAGCCCTGGGCTTTTAACCAGGGAACGGCTGTTTCAGTCCACATTGTATAGAGTTCTGAAGGCACGCCAGGAAAAGTCATCACCACCAAGCCGGGCTTGGGTTCCCAGATCATGCCGGGGGCAGTACCTGTCGGGTTAGGAAGTATGGCAGCTCCTTTGGGTAGGAGTGCCTGCTTGCGATTACTAGGGGGAATTTCTCGACCGCCAAAGCGGGCTTGGATGGTTGCCCAAATCTCAGGATGTTCGACTAGGGGAGTGTCAAAAAATTCGGCGATCGTTTGGGTAGTCAGGTCATCCGCTGTTGGTCCTAAGCCCCCAGTGGTAATGATCAAATTTGAACGCCCGGCAGCGATCGCTAGTGCCTTTTGAATCCGACTGACATTGTCCCCCACCACAGTCTGATAAAAATGGGATATACCCAAAATTGCTAGTTGTTGGGCTAAGAACTGGGCATTTGTATTGGTAATCTCTCCTAAAAGTAGCTCTGTACCAATGCAGAGGACTTCGGCGGTTTTATTGCTCATGGTGTTTTGGAGACTATCTCCCTAGGTGGAAATATTAAGAAATTATTGCACTGTCCAGGGATATTTGTTACATTTCTTAGCGTAATCCTTCCTTATCTGGGTGTCATCATGGAAAACGAAAATCGCAATGTATGGAGCTGGGGCTTTACCTCTGGTGCAGAAAATTGGAATGGTCGCTTAGCGATGATCGGTTTCGTAGCTGCTCTAGCTACTGAATTGATCTCTGGTCAAGGTGTACTCCACTTCTGGGGCATTATCTAGTTAGTTTTTTAGCTATTTTCTTACTCCCTCATTTGGGGGAGTTTTTATTTTGTTTCAATTTGTGATGTAAAAGTTAAATCAAGGTAAAGGAAAGGATAAATTTTGCCTTCTACCCCTTCAGTCTAATAAACATTCGTTAAAGTGGAAGTAGTTTTCCTCACTCTTCCATGTTGGAATTTCCTGCCCGAAAGCAAGAATATGAACGGCGTGTCCGTCTCGTGGAACAGGACGTTTTACGGATGGGAGCCTTAGTGGAAAATTCCTTTTGGTTAGCCCATACTGCCCTTTTCGATCGGAATTTGGAGTCTGCTCAACATATTCCTATTCAAGATAAACAAATCGATCGGTATTATCGCCAAATTGAGCAAGATTGCTTACATTTAATTGCTTTAGGTTCTAGTAACCAGGACAATTTACGCCTATTGAGTGCCATCATGCACCTAGTTAGAGATTTAGAACGAATTGGTGACTATGCCAAGAATTTAGGTGAAATTTCCATTAGATTATTGCCCTACAATATGCCAATTTTTATGGGCAGAGTTTTATTGATGTCTCAGCGATGCCGATCGATGTTATCGATGAGTTTGGGGGCATTAGCTAACTTAGATGGTGAACAAGCTAGGCAAGTTAAAATTAAGGATGATGCGGTAGATGATGACTACGATCGGTTGTTTCAATTATTAGTAGAACAGGAAGGACAGGCGGGGGAAGCCCTCCTGTTATTAGTGTTAGTAATTCATCATTTAGAGAGAATGGCAGACCATGCTACTAATATTGGTCAGCGAGTAGCCTATATTGTGACGGGCGATCGTTAGAATTGTTTGTCTAATTGACGATAACTGGGAGATTTACACTCAATAAACTTACCATTTCGGATCACTTGCCGATCGGTTTGGGGGCGGGCTAATAATTCATTGTAGGTGGAGCTATTAAATAGGATTAGGTCTGCCTTTTGTCCTGGTGCTACCAGACCAGGGTTTAGCCCCATAATTTGGGCGGGAATGGTAGTGATGCTCTGGAGCCATTGGGGGTAGTCCAGGTGTCCAATCAGGGTTGCCATGGTAAAAATTTGCCATAGATCGTGGTCACCGAGGGGATAGAAGGCATCACGGCAGTTATCATGGGCGATGGCAACGGGTATTCCCATAGCTTGAGCTTCTTTAAGGAGAGTGACACCCCGCCAACGGGGAGTACGCCCGGCTCTGCGGTCTTGTAAATAGAGATTACAAAGGGGCAGGCTCACTATGCTGATCTCGGCGGCTTTGACTAGGGCTAAAGTGGTTTGGGCAATTTGCGGGGCTTGGTTCGCTAAACTGCAACAATGCCCACAGGTGACCGGATAGGGGAATTGATGCCGGAGGACTGCTTCTGCCACCGATCGGAGACAGTCGGATTGGGGGTCATCGGTTTCATCCACATGGAAGTCTAGGGCTAGGTGATAGGCTTTTGCCAAACTAAATACCCGATCGATTTGACTCTCTAGGTCTGGGTTGGGGTATGCCACTCCCCCCAAAATGCCGCCCATCCGGGCAAAGCTATCTGCTACCAATTCTCCATAGCTGCCCATAAACAAATCTAGGCTAATGAGTGAAACGGCTTGGAGTTCGAGGCGGTCTTGCCATTTTTGCTGTAAATCCTGAAATACAGCCGTCGTAATCTCTAATTGACTGGGGGGTACATCTAAATGGGTACGAATTGCCCTAGTACCATGACGGTAACTACATTCCAGGGCAAATTCTATCCTTCTGGTCAGGTCATTGGCATTCCAGTTTTGCCTGTCCCGCTCTAGGGCTTCAATTGCCCCCCTAAAGGTGCCATCGGGGTTGGGGGCGCGTTGCCAGGTATGTGCCTTGTCTAAGTGGGTATGGCAGTCAACCAAACAGGGTAAAACTATCCCCCCTTCTAAATCCAAGTCTATCTGTCTGTCTGCCCTGTGGGGTAGGACCTGGGTAATTTGATCCCCTGTGATTTCTATATCTACTAAATACTCCCTTCCTATATCTATAGAACCAGAGTAGTTAGATTGATCCCCTAAAAAATAAAGTGGTACTAAGGCAGAACCAATCCACATCAGCGGCTAAAAAGTTGGGATAATTGACGGGGATTATGGATGAGCAGGAGTTTATTCTCCCGATCGGGGTTAATCCAGTGTTTTTCTGCCATTTTCTCTAGCAGTCTTTGGGTTTCTTCGGCAGAACTACCGGCAAGGTCGGCAATTTCGGCGGGGGTAAGGCAATGGAGGCTGATCCCCTCTCCCGTATCGGAGCCATAGGTCTCTGCTAGATCGAGGAGGACATAGGCGACCCGATTGATGGCAGATTCATGGCGCAACTGTTGGAGTCTATAGAGGCGGCGGAGGCGCTGCATCGATCGTTGTAGAAAGCGGTGGTGGAGTTGGGCATCCTTAAACAGAAGTTGGATAAAGCGCTGGGCGGGTACTTCTAACAATGTGACGGCACTGAGGGCAACTACCTCCGTATCCCGCAGGGCTTCATCTAAAATTGCCATCTCGCCAAAAAAGTCCCCCTGTCCGAGTACCGCTAAAGTTAAGGTGCGGTCTTCACTGTGTTCCTGGAATTTAACCCAGCCCCTTAGAATGAAATACACTCCATTGCCCCATTCCTCAGCCCTTAAAATTTCTTTCCCCTCTGGGAAGTGCTGTTCTGTTGCTACAGAAAGAAGCCACTCGATCGTTTCTGGTTCGGCAGTTTCAGCTAGGGGAAATATCTCACCAAAGGTGTCTGCTTCCATAAATGGCAATTAAAGTTTAGTTTGAGTATAGGATATTTTGCGCCAGCCCTTCCCCCTCAACTGTTTGAGCAGTAATTGGAGTTCCCTGGGCGGGCGGCTTACCAGATTACCATAGCGCCAGTCTTGATAGGTAGAGGTGATCTGCCACACAACTTCCATCAGGGAATGGGGCAGACTCTCGGCGAGGAGGCGGGCATATTCTTGGGGGGTGCTGTGGGGGGGCTTGTTGATCCCTGTTTCGCGGATCATTTCTTGATAACTGCGTTCGATCGGGTGGAGGCGGGCAAGCTGGAGCCGATCGAGCCACCAAAGTAAAAACTGCCAGAGTCCCCAGAGGGCTAAGGCAACCAGCACAATAATTAGCACACCGAGAAACAGTCCAATCCAACCCAAACTGATTAGCCAGCCCACTAAAGAAGCTAGGAATTTACCAATCTGGCTAAAGACTACCCCAAAAAAGCCGGCGATCGGGGAGGGGAGAAACCCTGCTACCCAACGCCAAAAACTACGCAGGGCATTAAAGGTCTGGTCTTCCTCGATCGAGGGGGGCAGGAGGGGCATGCCAGGCACAGGATTAAAAGCTAGCCAGCCGTAACCAGGGAAAAATACCTCCCCCAAGGACATGGCATCAGTATTCATTACTTCGTAATAGCCGGTGAAGGGATTAAAGCGCCCTGGTGCAAAGCCTACGCTATAGCGAGCCGGCACCCCCAAAGACCGCATCATCAAAACAAAGGTAGAAACAAACTGGGTGGGGGTTCCTTCTTTTTGGTCGAGGAATTGGGCAACTATATCCCGATCGGTTGGGAGGGGGGGACTTTCGGGGGTAGGGAGGCGGTAAGTTTGTTTGAGGTGCTGGGCTAGGAAGAGGGCTGCATCATAGGCATTGTCAATATTTAGGGGTTCTCCATTGACAATATTGGTGGCATTCCTGATCAAATCTTCCGTGAGGGGCTTAATTTCTGCTAGTAGCTGAGGGGGGACAGCCAGATAAAAATCCCCGATCGATTTGGGATAGTAGACTTTAACTTTCTGTAATTTTTCTTGGTCCCGCATTGCCACATTGGACACTACGGTATAGGTAGTATCGATCGGTAAAATGCCTGGTGCCCGCAAGTTACCTTCAGGGTCATATTCTATTTCATCGCTAGGGAAATAGATTTCGGCAGGGGTGGCAGCCGCCGGGATTAAATTAGGGAAAAAGTCCGTAGTGATGGTATAGGTCTGGATTACCTGTCTACTGCGGGCAGGAATTACAAGGCTAGCGAGATTGAAAGGTAACTCAAACTTGTAATTTAGGGGGTCCCGCTCGATCGTTTTAATATCTTCTTCTCGGCTGCGAGAGATTTTCCAGCCCTTACCCGTATATCGATCGTAGGCAAGCACCCGCCAGAACAATTCGGCTTGGGAACGGACCCGCATGACTAATTCAGGCTCTAACCTAACCGATCGGGTGGCATCAAATTCTTCGGCAAAGAGGGGAGGCAATCCTACTACAGTACCAACCCCCCTACCCCCCTCCAAAATGCCCCCATTGCCATTATTTCCACCGCCCTCACTATTATTTGCGCCAGGAGCATTAGGATTATTAGGCTTATTAGGCTGAATAATTCTGCCAGGGGGAGCCTGCCTAGTGACAATATCTGTACTGACGGGGAAAGTCCTGACTTGGTAGCCCTGGAAGCGGGGGAGCAGGAAAAAGACCATTAAACCCACAATCATCACCAACCCCAAAAGAGTAACGATCGAACTCGGCGCTACCCCTAATTTGCGGAACTGCCAGCTATTGTTGGTCACGCCCAAGCGGGAACGCAAATCTAACACCAAGACCGGAATGATCACCGCCACAAAGGCAACAATCCAGCCGCCGAACACCATAGTCTGGCTGAGGGTGGCAGAAACTCCCATCAAAATAAAACCAATCACCATAGAATAGCCCAAGTCCTTGCGGCGGGGCAGGTCGAAGCTATGGAGGACTTGCAATTGAATTAAAAGGCGGCTAAGCAAAATCCTGGTTTCATCGTTGGCATTGACTAGGTCTCCTAGAAAGCTAAACAATGCTGCCACCATCCCCAAAGCAATAAAAATTTTGACCGGGATGTTACGTTGTTTGCGGCTATACCAACCCCAACCCGCTGCCATGCCACTGAGGGGAATTGCCCAGAGGCTGTAGCTCTTTTCGGCAGTTTGATCCGTTGCCCCGATCGCGATAAATACTAAAATCTGCACCAACACCCTGAGGGGGATGGATTCTTCCGTTTCGATTTTGGGAGCAGAGGCATTCCACTCTGCCAGTTTCTGCCAAAAATTAGGAGTGGTAGTAGTTGCCATAACCCAAACTAATGTTATTACTATCCTACGTCACGGGGGGTTTCGATGTCAGGGCGTAGTACCCTTGCCCTTCTTAAGTAAATATGCTGAATTTGGTGTTGCAGGAGGGGGGTGTTAATCTGCATTAAAACTCGGATACATTGAGTTAAACTGCCCTCTACTTCCATATGTTGTAAGTCTAAAAGGGGGACATATTCCCAACCCAAGCGGGTGCGGGCAAACCGAGCCGGAAAAGCTGCATCTATATCCGGTGTGACGGAGAAAATCACACTGACAATATCGATCGGATCGATGCCATTTGCCATTTCCATCAGGCTAATTAGCTCGATCGTGGCTTCCTCTACCCCTTCTGGGGTATTCTCTTCGATCGTAGTTGCGCCCCGCACTCCCCGCACTTGCCAACTCATCTTGGTTTTTCGTTTCTTTATTCCCCAAACTATAGCAGGGAGCTTACTATTGTTAAGTATTTACTCGAATTTTTATGAATATTTATGAATTTTTTAGCCAGCGGGCTGGGCTATGGCTCTCCCAATGCACAAGTCGGAATTTGCTGACCCAGGAATGTCAGAATCAACGTCAGCAGATCAAGGTAGAATTCCATGCCCCCGATCGGTTGGCAATTTTAGTAGATAAACAGGATAGCTTGCTTACTGCCCTACCGACGGAGGGGGGGGTAGCCGGTAAGTTAATTCTCCTCCAGGCAGAGAGAGAATACCAGGGGGAGTTTAGCATTTCCGCCGATCGGGTTTTGTCTATAGGCATTATGGTTGATGGCAACAGAATGGAAGAAAAGCTATGGTTTCCCTTACCGAACCTATGTATGCGGACTGCTTGGGGGTTAAACCAGACCCACTTTTGGACAGAGGTGAGGAAACTAAGTTAAACTCTACAAAATTGTGCCAATCTAGCATGAAACCCATTGTTATTTTAGGGGGCGGCTTCGGTGGGCTTTATACCGCTCTTGCTTTAGCCAAGCTACCCAGTCCCAAGTTACCGCCCATTGTTCTGGTCGATCGAAACGACCGGTTTTTGTTCACACCCCTACTCTATGAAAAAATTACGGGGGAACTAGAAGCCTGGGAAATTGCCCCAAAATTTACAGAATTATTGGCGGATACCCCTATTGAGTTCCGTCTAGGCAATATTAGTCAAGTCAATATACCCGATCGGACAGTCCAAATCATTAGTCAGGGCACCATCACCCAGCTTCAGTATTCTTACTTAGTGTTAGCGGTAGGGGGGACTACCCCCGATGTACCCACGGGGGCGCTTCCCTTTCGTACCCTGGCAGATTGTGAGAACTTAGAATCCCGATTAGCTAGTTTAGAAAATTCTAATCAAGAAAAAATCCGCATAGTAATTGCTGGCGGCGGCACCAGCGGGGTGGAATTAGCCTGCAAGTTAGCCGATCGGTTGGGAGAGCGGGGCAGAATTAGAATCATCGATCGGAATAAAACTATTTTGAGTCGTTCCCCCCTGGTCAATCGTCGGGCAGCAGAGCAGGAATTGGCAAAACGATCGGTATGGATCGACCGGCAGACCAACGTATTAGAAGTAAAAGAAGGAAGCGTCCTCCTAGAAGTGGGGGGCAAAGTCGAAAATCTTCCTACAGATATAGTTGTTTGGACAGTGGGGACAACCATCGCCGATTGGGTCAAAGCATTACCCGTCAGTGATGGCAGGGGCATCCCCGTCAACCATCATTTACAATGCCCCGCCTATCCAGAAGTTTTTGCCTTAGGGGATATTGCCAGCTTTGATCCACCCGTACCCGCCACTGCTCAAGCCGCCTTTCAAGCTGCCCAATATTGCGCCTGGAATTTGTATAACTCCATCCACCATCAACCCCTCGTGCCCTTCACCTATATCCCCCTCGGCGAGATGGTCAGTCTGGGTAAGGATGCAGGGGCAGCAGCCCTATTCAATCGAATTCCGATCGGTGGTAGGGTCGGCTACTGGACGCGGAGGCTAGTTTACTTTTTACGAATGCCCACGATCGGTCATCAGACTCGCATTGCCATTCATTACTTGAGTACCTTGAACAAATAACAATAGATTGTCATCCTTAAAATGAAAAACCATTGTCTTTTTTCAAAACGATCGGTTAAATGTTTGTCATCAGTCGTTAATTGCAAAAAGAAGAGCATTCTCTCTTTTCAAAAAAAGAAAATCGATTTGATAGATACTCAATACTCATCTTGCAGAAGAAGCAAAGAGACTTCAGATTTGCGCTTGTTTGATCTCAGACAGGCTCTTTAGTGTATCTATTGATGCTTTTCTTTCAGTGCCTTTTGTTCTTTGTCATGGTCTTACATCACATGGAGTCTTCTCTTGGCAAACTAACTGAAAATCTTCACATAACAGATCAAAAGTTTGGCGATTTATCACTATAAATGATGGAAGCCAGCCATCATCTAATGTAGATTCTATATTCAACTTAATCGTTTACATAACAACAAGTCCAATAAAATTCAATTTCTGTTTGATAATTAGGGTATTGATTAACTGATTTAGGATGATTATTTTGTTATTCCCTTTGGGTATTGTAGCGGGAATTGTCGCTGCGATTTTAGGTATTGGCGGTGGATTAGTGATGGTGCCTGTATTAAATTTGGTCGGCGCAACTCCACTGCAAGCAACAGCTACAAGCTTAGTAGGGATATTTTTAGGGGCTTCATCTGCTACTGTGCAAAACTTTTGGACTAAGAATTTAGATTTTAAGTTAGTAATTTATTTGTCCCTCTCGGCTTTATTCACGACAGAATTGGGGGTGAGGTTGGCTAATAGTTTACCGCCCCGTTATTTGTTGTTAGGTTTTGCAGTTTTTTTGGTCGCGGCTATTTTTTTGATTCAGTTAAAGCGTCATGTCACCCCCGATCGGGGCAAGCAGGGGTTCTGGGTTACGCCCCTAATTGGCGGGATTACGGGTCTTTTATCGGGGCTGTTGGGGGTAGGAGGCGGCTTAGTGATGGTGCCCCTCCAAATGCTGTGGCTGGGACAAAACATTAAGGATGCTATCCGATCGAGTCTGGGGGCAATTACGATCATCTCTTTGTGGGGTGTGAGCAGTCATGGCATCAAGGGCAATATCCTTTGGCAGGAGGGGATTTTGCTGGGACTAGGTTCAACGATCGGGGGGCAATTGGGTGCGAAATTATTACCTAAATTACCCGATCGGGTAGTGACTCAATTACTGAGGGGTTTTTTATTGATCATGGCGTTTTATATGACCTACAAAGCATTGATTTTTAATCCCCAAAACTAAAAATCCTGAATTTTGAAATCCTACCCTTAAAATAGGTAAACTTCTGACGAGATCGAGCATGACTGACCACGCCTTAGTCTGGGGATTAGGCAAATCGGGTTTGGCTAGTGCCAAATTACTCCATCACTACGGCTGGCGGGTGACGGTAGTAGACCGCAATAGACAGCCAGACCTAATCGATCGGGGGGAAGCCCTACAAAAACTAGGTATAGCTGTAAACTTAGGCAGGGACTTAAGCCTAGATGACCTCCCCGATTTAGCCCCCAGCGCCATAATTGTCAGTCCAGGCATAGCTTGGGACCATCCCCTCCTTTTAACCGCCAGACAGCGGGGCATTAAAACCCTCGGCGAAGTGGAACTGGCTTGGCAATACCTCCAGAATGTGCCATGGGTAGGCATTACGGGCACTAACGGCAAAACTACCACTACAGCCTTAATTGGGGCGATGTTTGGTCAGGGGGGCTACAATGCGCCTTGTTGCGGCAATATTGGCATCCCAGTCTGCGAAGTTGCTCTGGGTCAGCCCGATTGGATAATCGCCGAATTAAGTAGCTATCAAATTGAATCTTCCGCTAGTGTATGCCCCAAAATCGGTGTCTGGACTACCTTTACCCCCGATCACCTCAGTCGCCACGGCACGATCGATCGTTATGCCTCCATCAAAGCGCACCTGTTACACCAATCCGAAATTCAAGTCCTGAATGGGGATGACCCCTACCTAGCAACCCAGAAGTCCCAGTTTCCCCAAGCAGTCTGGACTTCTACCAAAGGCGTAGCGGATGTCTATATCGATGCTGACTGGGTGTACTTTCAGGGCGAAAAAATCCTCCCCCTCTGCCAATGGCATTTATTGGGCAACCATAATCTGCAAAACCTCCTCTTGGCGGTAGGGGCTGCCCGTCTAGGGGGAATCGGGGCTGAAGCAATTAGGGAAGCCGCAACAAAGTTCCAGGGCATAGCCCATCGGCTCGAACCTGTCCTAAACCAGGCAGGCACCCTATGGATCAACGACAGCAAAGCCACTAACTACGATGCGGCGTTGACTGGGCTAGAGGCAGTAGAAAGCCCTGTAATTTTGATCTGTGGCGGGCAGGCAAAAACGGGAGAACCCCAAGTCTGGTTAGAGTTGATCAAAACTAAAGTTGCTCATGTTTTGTTGATTGGTGATGCAGCAGAGCAGTTCGCTCAATTCCTGACCGGAGTAGGGTTTTCAGAGTTTACCATCTGCTATGACCTCGATCGGGCGGTCGAATCTGCTGCCAGTTTAGTACCTAAATTAGGAGCCAGATCAGTCCTCTTTTCCCCCGCCTGTGCTAGTTTTGATCAATATTCCAACTTTGAGGTCAGGGGCGACCATTTTCGTCAACTTTGTCAGGATATGAGCCATGGCTAAATCGATTTTAAGCCCAGGGGAGTTACTCCGCATCGCCAGAGCCGATCGGTTGATGGGGGTCTGGTTCATTCTAATTTTTGGCATTTTGGGATTGTTTGCCCGCCTTTTTTATCTCCAGGTCTACCAGGGCGCTATGTTGAAGGAAAGAGTAAAACAGCAACAGGTGCATTTACTCCAGCCCTTTGTGCCCCGCCGTGCCATCATCGATCGGGATCAACAGGTGCTTGCCCTCGATCGTCCTTCCTATCTGCTCTATGTCCATCCCCCCCTCCTCAAGCAATCTAAAGATGATATTGCTAAGGTTTTAGCGCCCCTCATCAATCAATCGGAAACAGAAATTAGCCGCAAAATTCCCGATCGGGATAGTGTCAAACTTGCCTACTGGCTCACAGAGGAGACGGCAGCCGCAATCCGTTCCCTCCGCCTCGATGGCTTAGAGCTAGTCCTAGAGCGGCGGCGCTATTATCCCCATCAAAACCTAGCCGGGGAGGTCATCGGCTATGTAGACCTAGAACATAAGGGGAGCGCCGGGGTAGAGCTAACCTACGATCGGTGGCTGAAGACCAAACTAGAGCAATATCAAGTCATGCGGGACGGACTGGGCAGAATCATTCCCCATACCATGCCCCAAAAGATACTTCTGACCGATCGGGCGGTTTTGCAACTAACGATCGATCAACGCACCCAACGGTTAAGCCGTCAACTCCTCAAGGAAGCAATGACCAAGTATGGGGCTAAACGGGGGGCAGTCATGGTGATGGATACGGAGACGGGGGCAATGCGCGCCCTAGTGACAGAGCCTAGCTTTGATCCAAACCGCTATTTTGACTATGCCAAAACCCCCGAAGTCTACAAAAACTGGGCAGTAACTGACCTCTACGAACCAGGCTCTACCTTTAAGCCCATCAATGTTGCCATCGCCCTAGAGAGTGGGCATATCCAACCCGATAGCACCTTTTATGATGAAGGAACGCTGACGATCGATGGGTGGCCCGTTGCCAATTTTGACTACGAGAGCAAGGGAGCAGTGGGACCTCTGAATATCAGCCAAATTTTACAACGATCGA
>Ga0272446_1003307_pt1 | contig 20547 bp, 17 predicted proteins | sample YNPCB0061_FD_194587 | JGI IMG/M metagenome (GOLD analysis project Ga0272446, IMG submission 194587) | Hot spring microbial mat communities from Yellowstone National Park, WY, United States - YNP-CB-006-1 | ecosystem: Environmental > Aquatic > Thermal springs > Hot (42-90C) > Sediment | place...
ACGCGCATCCGCTTTACACCGGGCGCTTCATCCTCCACGGTGATGGGGGTGCTGCCGCCCCGGACAACGTGGCGCAAATATGTTCTTCGGGCTAACGCCGGGCAAACCCTGACCTTTGCCGTGAGTCGGACAAATCCCCAATTGGGCGTTTCGGTCTATGATGAGATAGACGGAAAGGAAGAGCCGAGCGGCGAACCGCTCACCGGTGTCGCGCCACCGACCCGCACTGGAGAAGTGACACTTCCAGTGACGGGGGATTACTTTCTGTATGTTTGGCCGATCAAGCCCGTGAAGCTCACCACTCCCATCAAATACTCACTCACGGTTGAGATTCGCTAGTGCAGATTCATAAGTTCGGGGGCACGTCGGTAGGCAACGCCGAGCGCATTCAGCAGCTCGTTGCCATTGTGGAAGCTGAACGGAAACGGAAGACGCGGCTGGTGGTGGTGGTGTCAGCCATGAGCGGCATCACGAACCTGCTGCTCGAAGCCACCCAGCAGGCCGCGCAGGGAGAAGTGGCGGCCATTACTGCCGCCGGCGCGACCTTGCGGGCGCGGCACCTGGAAGCGCTCGAACAGTTGGTGTCCGACGGTGCTGCCCGCTATGCCGTGGCCGCTGAACTCGAAGCCTTCTTTGACCGCTTTGCACGCATCGGGGAAGGGATTGCGCTCGTGGGGGAACTGCCGCCACGGGCGCAGGATTTCATCGCCGGTCTCGGTGAACGGCTTTCGGCACGGCTCGTCGCCGCCGCGCTGAACAGCCGTGGCTTGGCATCCGTTGCGTGCGACGCCGACCGGCTGATCATCACCGATGACACTTTTGGTGCAGCGGTGCCCGACCTGGCGGCGACGGCGCTGGCAACCCGCGAACGGCTGCTCCCCGTACTGGATGCCGGGCAGATTCCAGTGGTGACCGGTTTCATTGGCGCCACGCCCGACGGCATCCCGACGACGCTGGGGCGTGGCGGCTCGGATTACTCGGCCGGTATTCTGGGCGCGGCACTCGAAGCCGAAGCCGTAGTCATCTGGACGGACGCCGACGGCTTCATGACGGCCGATCCACGCCTGGTCGCCGATGCCCAAGTGTTGTCCCACATCAGCTATGCCGAGGCCGGGGAACTGGCCTACTACGGGGCCAAAGTCCTGCATCCCAAGACGTTACTTCCCCTCATCCCGAAGGGGATTCCGCTCTACATCAAAAACAGCTTCCGCCCGGAAGGCACGGGAACGAAAGTTTCCGCCACCACCGGCGACTGGCATGCGGATGTCAAATCCGTGACCTCCATCACCGGGCTGGCGCTGCTGACTGTTGCCGGACGGGGCATGCTCGGCGTGCCGGGAATTGCTGCCCGGACCTTTGCGGCGGTCGCGGCTGCCGGGGTCAACGTGTTGCTGATTTCCCAGTCGTCATCCGAAAACAATCTCTGCTTCATGGTGGAAGGCCGGGACGCGGAACGTACCCGGTCGGCGCTGGTCAAGGCGCTCAGTCTGGAGTTTCACCACGGCTGTGTCGAGCGGGTGGAAGTGCTCGCGCCGGTGGCGATTGTGTCCGTGGTCGGAGCCGGGATGCGGGGGCGTCCGGGAATTGCCGCGCGGATTTTTTCCGCCGTGGCCGCGGCGCCGGCCAATGTCATCGCCATTGCGCAAGGCTCGTCGGAAATCAACATTTCTTTCGTCGTGGCCGAATCCGAGGCGGCAGCGGCGGTCAGCGCCATCCACGAACGGTTTGAGCTGGGTGCCAAAGGCTTGGGTTAGGTCTCAGGCTGGGTTGTGGCAGAGTCCTTCGTGGCAGGGGCGGCGTGGCTCCCGGCTTCCAACCCGGTTGCCCGGCGGTGCCAGTAAGCGGCCAGTTCGTCGCCGGTCAGAAGCCGGTTGCCGTGGGCATCAGTCCAGCGCAGCCATGTGTCAGTTCGCCCCTCAAACGTCCCGCGCCAGAGGGTCAGCCCCAGCCCCAGATGCGGCAGTTGTGTATCCTGGCGGGCGGTCAGGTGTCCATGCTGCCGCTCGAAAACCGTTACCGGTTGGGAAGTTAGCAAGCCACAGGGGTCATAGACCACGCGGTAGGTGACGCCAAGCTGTTCATACATCTGGTGCCGGGCGTCGGATGCCTCGGCCCTGTGGGCGTTGTGCGCCAGAAGGTCGAGAACAAGGTCCGGCGCCTTGCCGAAGCGCGAAACCCGGTAGATGCGATGCACGGGTTTCCACCACTCGGCCGCCGGGGTAACGCCATGGGCCAGCAGGATGTCGGGGATGACGGGGGAAGCCGCCGCTTGTGGTTCGCCAGAGGTCAGCGCCACCCGCACGGCCGCCAGAAATGGGACACCATCACCGGGACGCCAGCTCGTGTAGAGCGAAGAGACGAGCAGGCGTAGGGCTTTGTCGGCGGCAAAACCGCCGGTTTCATCGTCGCCGTGGATATCCTCGAAGTCGGGATCGTCGAGGTCTTGCAGGATGTAGGCGAGAGACATGGCGTGCGCTCCGCGCCGGTTGGGCCGGGATAGGCTGGAGACTACACAAGCCGGGCTGCCCCGCCAAGTGCCACCGGTCGGCATACCTGCCACACTTGCCCGCCATCCGAAGCTGGCGCGTGGCGGCCGGTGGCTTCCTACGGCTTTGCGCGGCTGTAGTCACCGGCCGTTACGCGCCTGGCAACCGGTTGGCGGCGTTTTACTCGAACAGGGAACGCCCGACTTCCTCAAGCACAATCGTGGTGTGCTGCTCGTCCTCCATCCAACCCCGGTTGAACAAAAAGATGAGATCACCCCGGGCACGCCCATCGGCAATCTCCAGCGTGACGTGTGGTTTCCGTCCGTAGGCCAGGCGCATGCTGAGGTCGTGGCACATTTCTGCGCCGTCCTGCTGGGAGATTTCGATGGTCAGTTGGTGGTAGAGCACGTGGCCAATGTAGATGGGCTTGGTTCGCCCGACCAGCCAGCCACGGTGAACCTGATTGGTTTTCGAGTTGCGAAGGGTAATGGCGGCGTAGTTGGACTTCCGGTTGTCACAGGTGGGGCACTGGTAGTCAAACCGGCGCGGTCCCGGCTGCGCCACGGCCTCCATGGTTGCCCCACAGGTGCACACTTCGACCGGGGCTTCGACAGCAAGTAGCGTTGGCATCGTGTCACCCGACTTTCCCGGTCACTGAAGTCTGGCTGGAAACTTCAGTTCCCGCGATTGAGTGCGCTGTCCGCCGTCGTACGGACAACGCCCGTGATCTTGCCGATGAGGTTTTCCACCCCTTTGTCAATGCCGTGTTTGGCCACATTGTCCGAGACAAAGGTGAGTCCCTGGGCCAGTCCGAGGGGCACCATCAGCGGCATCATGATGACCGGTGTGATGACGGCCGTGGCCGTGATATGCGCTGTGGTCGTTTTTCCAAGCGGGGTGTCTTTGAGCTGCTCAAAGACAAGTTTGCCGGTTTTGTAAATCCCCGTCAGGGGCATGAAAGGCAGACAGGTCATCGGGTAGAGAATACCCGTCACGAGGAGATTGGAGAAACCGCGTTCAAGCAGCGGCACATTCGATTCGCTCATGGCATCGTGCCTCGCAGGAACCGAGGGATATACGCTCCGGGGACACGAGCAGTCGCCGATGATGTAAGGTTGCAGGTAAGCAGGCCGGCGTAGTTCTACTATCGCTGAAATCGGGCGCGAGTTCAAACTTTTCATTGCCAGGTCTGGGCGGCGGCGTAACGTCGCCCGGTGGGTGAGTCCCCGGCGTCGAATGCGCCGCCGCTTTGGGACATCACGCGGCGTCAGTGATTTGCTATCGTTGGTGGCTATGAATGTTTTCCCGGAAACCGGTGTGTCCCGGCCGTCCGGTTGGGCGGCTGCGCCAACGTCGCCGTCAGCTCCCGCCATGCCCGCTTCCCCGTCTGTCTCCCGGCCGCCGAAACCCTCCCCGGACTGGCTTCCGGCGACGCCCCGCCGGCGGGTGGGCGCGCTGGTGGGCGGGTATGTGGTCTGGGTGTTGTCGTGTGCCGTGTTTTTTGCTCTGGGCGTCAATGTCGGCAAACTGTCCCCTTTTGCGCCGGCCACACGGCGTCCGCCACCCGTCACTGATACCCCGCCGGAGCGCCCGCCGGAACGTGCCATTGACCTGTCCGATGCGCGCTACGCCGTGCAGGTGGCCGCCGTGGCCACGGCCGATGAGGCCAACCGGCTGGTGGCCGAGCTGAATCGCAAGGGATTTACCAGTGCCTTTGTAACGCGCCCGGCCGCTGAGACCGGAAATGAGTTGTACCTGGTCAAAGTCGGCTTGTATAACTTGACAACGGCCAACCAGGTCAGTGAAGAGCTGCGGCGCGACTTCGGATTTCGCGCGGCGCGGGTTGTGCCAAACTGATGACCGTCGCCGGACGGCGCTATGGGGGATGTCAACCGGGAAGATGCCTGCCAGCCACGACCTGCCTGATGCTCTGTGTTTGGCCCGGCCAGCACCTTGCAGGTGGTGCCGGTGGGTGGCTGTCCTGCTGGTGGGTGGGTGGGCGCTGCTGTCACTGGGGATGCCGGCGGCGGCGCAGCAGCGGTCGCTCCTGACCGAGGACGTGGACATTGTGGAGACCGGGCGGATACGCCTTCAGGTTGGGGCTGATTTTTTCCAGAACCAGCGGTTTGGACTGTCGGGCCTGCGGGGTGATCTCTTTCGTCCGGTGGTGCTGGGCGTGCACTTCGGGCTGAACAGCAATGTCGGTTTTTCCGTCGAGGGAAGCCTGCGCGACTATCTGAGCATTCGTGAGCGTGGGACGGGCGCCATTCCGCTGTCCCTCGCTCCCGGTGCCACCTCGACTTCCGGGGCAAGTGATTTCACCCTGTGGACAAAAATCAAGCTGCGCAAGGAAACCCGCCGCGCACCGAGCCTTGGCGTACGGATTGGCGTCCAGCTTCCGAACAGTGACCAGGCGCGTGGCATCGGACTCAATGCGACAAATGTGTTTGGGATGGTGCTCGTCGGGAAGCAGGTGGCCCGGGAGCGACTCAACCTCTTTGGCAACCTTGGCGTCGGCATCCTGACGAGCACGGTCGAACCTGGCGCGCAGCAGGACGTATTGACCTACGGTGCCGCGGCCATCTACCGCGTCACGGAACGGGTGGATGTGCTTGGGGAAGTGGCCGGGCGCTACAACCCCCGGACGCCGGTGCCGGGGCTGGAAAGCCAGGCGCAGGTGCGTCTGGGGGCACGCTGGCGGGCCGCCGGTTTTCAGTGGGACCTGGCCGGGGTGGCCGGATTGACCAGGTTCAGCCCTCGCCGGGGGCTGACTTTTGGCGTGACGTATGAGTTCAAAGGCTTCGAGCCGGTCAAATAAGCTGCTGGCTGGTCACACCCTGACGTGGCTTTGCGCATCTACCGGAGGATGGTGCATGATGGTGTCGTCAAGTCCTGAATCCTGCTGTTCCCCCTTCACTTTGCCGCCCCGGTGAGGCTCCCGATGAGTGCCAACGTCCCAAAGCGCATCGAGCTTGAAATCCCCATCGCGCATGACAATGAGCTTGAGGCCACCCGGGTGGCGGAGCAGTTGGCGCGGGAAATGCACCTTGGGCCGGAATGCCTGGCTGAAATCAAGCTGGCGCTGGTCGAGGGCATTCTCAATGCGTTTGAGCACAGCGGCAGCAGCGTCCCAAAAGTGCGCATCGAGTTTGCCGTTCATGACGAAGAGCTTGAAGTGGTGGTACAGGATTTCGGACAGGGCTTTGACCCTTCGGAGCGGCCCAACCTGCGCCCACTACAACGGCGTGGCTACGGACGCATGCTGATGGAAAGTCTGATGGACGACGTGAAGTATTTCACGAGTCCCCAGGGAACGCGGCTGGTGATGAAAAAACGCCTTCCAAAGTGCGCCTGACCCGCAACGTCCCTGCAATTCGCCAGCCCTGGCGCAGTACGCCTTGCCCATCCCATCCTGACATTCGACACAAACCTTATGAGCGAAGTTTTCAAAGTTACGAGTCGCCAGGCTGGAAAATTCATCGTCATTACCGTCGAAGGCTACATCAACAACCTTGCCGGTGAGCGCATTCTGGATGAATTCAACCGCTGGACGGCCGAAGGCTACCGCCACTTCGTGCTCAATCTTGAAAAGACCCAACTGGTCAACAGCATCGGGATTTCGATCCTGATTGAAATGATCGAAAAAGCCCAGGAACTTCAGGGTTCCATCGCCTTCTGCTGCCTGTTGCCCATCATTGCCAAGACGTTCAAAATCATGGGCCTGACCCAGTACGCCCAAGTCTATGAAACCGAAGCCGAAGCCCTGGCCGGTTAGCCGGGTGGCGGCCGGGCCATCCTTTCTGACCACAACTGTCACGCACCAGGAACGCCACGATGTCGTTACCCTCCACGGCCACGCCCAACCCGTCGGTTGCCATCAGTGAAGACCGCATCGAACGCCTGCTCTACAGCCTGTCCGCCCTGGCCGATATTGGCGAAGCCACCACGGCCGGGGGGAGCTTCGAGACGACGGCCCGGGAGCTGCTCCATCTGATTCTGGGCACCCTGGCGGCCTCGAAAGGGGCGATTCTGCTCTACGACACGGCTTCGGAAGAGCTGCGTCCTCTGGTGGTACGTGGCATCGAGTCACCGCCATCCATTCCCCTTCCATCAGGCGTGGTGGAACGGCTGCGCCTGTCCATGAAGCCGCTCGACCTGCTTTCCAAAGACCATGTACTGACGGATTTGGTGCTGAAAGAGCAGGACACCTTTGCCGCCTTGCAGGCACGGCTCTGGGTGCCGTTGGCCGTTGGGGGCCGGCTGGTCGGGGTGCTCAGCCTGAGCAACAAGTTTGGGCGGGGCGATTACACGTCGGATGACTTGCAGTTGCTGGCGACGATGGCCCAGCACGCCTCCCTGGCCCTCTACAACTTCCAGATCATCGGCGAGATTCGGGAGGCCAACTTCCGGCTCAAGCGCAAAGTGCTGGAAATGCAGTCCCTCTATGATGTGGGGCTGGCCATCGGGGCGCTCCATGAGCTGGACCCGATGGCCAATGAAATCATCCAGCGGGCGGTGATGCTGCTCGATGCCAGCGCCGGCGTTCTGTTTTCCCTGGAGAAGGAAGGGTTGCGCGTGGCGGCCTCGTTTGGGATGGACGCCGACTATCCGCCCAAGGCGCTGTTTCCACTTGACCAGGTGCGGCCGCGGGCCATTCACGAAATCGCCATCGCGGAACAGCGGGGCTGCCGGCTCAACGAGCGGGAACAGGGCGGCGCGCGAAACTATGCCATCCTGCCGCTCATCGTCAGCGGACAGGTGGTGGGGGCGCTCCTGGTCTGTGACAAACAGACCCGCGAAGGTTATGCCCCCTTTACTGAGGAAGATGAACAGTTTTTGCTGGCGTTGGCCGCCCAGGCAGCCATTGCCATCGAAAATGCGCGGCTGCACCAGGAAGCCATCGAAAAAGAGCGCATCGAGAAGGAACTGGAAGTGGCGGCGGCCATCCAGCAGCGTATCCTGCCGGACTCATCGCCGGTGCTCGATACGGTCGAAACCATCGGGGTGAACATTTCCTGCCGCCAGGTTGGTGGCGACTACTACGACTACATCTGTTTTGACGAACCCAAACTGGGCCTCGTCATTGCCGATGTGTCGGGCAAGGGAACGCCGGCCGCCCTGCTGGTCTCCACCTTGCAGGCCAGTTTCCGCGCGCTGGTGGAAAGCCATGATCTGGCGGAAACGGTGACGCGCCTGAACAAGGTCATTTACAAGGCGTCGCCGTCGTACAACTACATCACCTTCTTTTACGGTGTCCTGGACCTCGAAACCCGGCTTTTCCGCTCGATCAATGCCGGACATAACGATCCGTTTTTGTATCGCCCGCGAACGGGCGAGTGGCGGGGGTTTGGCAGCGGTGGTTTCTGCCTGGGGATGTTTGACTGGGGGACCTACGAAGTACAGGAAACCCAGCTTGAGCCGGGAGACCTGTTGTTTCTCTACACGGATGGTGTGACCGAATCCACCAATGAGCAGGGCGAGGAATTTGGTGAGGAGCGGGTCCGGGCGTTGCTCGCCGAAACCGCGCACCTGGCCCTTGCCGAGATTTCGGCCCGGCTGTCAGCCGCCATTCGGGACTTCGTGGGGGCGGCCCCGCAGCACGATGACCTGACCTACGTCCTGGCGCGGGTGAAGTGAGACCGGGCCCGGAGGGGAGCCTGTCTATGCATCGCTTATTCCGGTTGAGCCGCCGGGCCTGGGGCGGAATTGTTCTCCTGCTGGTCGTCACGGGGGCGCTGCTGGGCGTGACGGGGCATCTGGTGTCCGGGCAGGACGGTCTGGCCCTGGCGCGTCTTCTGCCGAAAGGCGCACTGGCTTACATTCAGGCGCGTGACCTCAGTAACCTGCTGGCGCAGTGGCGTGCATCATCCGTACATGACCGCTACTACGCCAGCGACAGCTTCCGCGCCTTTCGCCGGTCGCGCCTCTGGGCCAAACTCAATGAGCGCATCCGGGAGTTTGAAGAGGGCGTGGGTGTCACCCTCACGGAAGACACCGTGATGCAAATGGCCGGCAAAGCCACGGCGATTGCCATGTACGACATGGGCAAGCTCGAACTCGTGTTCGTCACCGAGTTGTCCGCCCAGCAGGCGGCCGCAACGCCCCTCCTGGCCCGCAGGGCCACCTTTGAAGCACGTACGACGGCGGCTGGACAGCCCTACCTGGTGCGTGAACTGGTGACGGATGGCGGCCGGCTGCGCCAGGGGCTATGCGTGGCCACGCCGCCCGGCAAGCTGGTGGTGACCACCAGTGAAGCCCTCATGCAGCGAACCCTGGACAATCTGGACGGCAAAGGCGATGACCACGTGCTGGCGTCCATGGGCCCGACGCTGGCGGCGGCGCAGGGGTTTACACCCCACGAGGTGACGCTGTGGACCGACCTGCCACGTCTGCGCCAGCAGCCCTACTTTGGCTACTACTGGGTACATGGGGCGAAGGCTCCAAGGCTGGATGAGGTTGAAGCCACGCTGGCTGACCTTGAATTGACTTCCGAGGGGCTTGTGGAGCGCCGCTGGTCATTGACTTCCGGGCGTGCGGTTCCGGCGGCCTTTACGCCCCAGCAGCAGCCGGCGGTGGCGCGCCTGCTGAACGCGGCCCCCTTTGCCGCCGTTGAAACCCTCCCGGCCGACGCCGCAGACCTGCCAGCCCGGGTGGCGGTTGATCTTCTGCTTCCACCGCTGCGCCCGGTGGCCGCTTCTGAACCGCCACGGATTCGGGTCATTGAAGACACCGCCTCCGGTACGGCCCGCCGTGGGCGTTACCAGCGTCTGGATGAACGCTTTGACCGGGATGTGGATGACCCGGATGCGGTGTCTTCACGTTCGCCGGCGGGCCAGGCGGCCAGCGCCCGCCCAGTCGATCCGCTGGAGTCCGAACTCGCCAGCCTGTTCCGGTCGGCCCAGCCGGACTGCCTGGCCAGGCTTGGGGAAACCACAACGGAGGGCAGTGCGCCGTTTGTGACGTTCGAGCGCGCGCTGGCACTGCACTGCGGGCGGCCGTTCGATACGAAGGCGTACGAGGCGGCGCTGGCACGGGCCATCGCGCGGCGGTACTTCGTCGCCGGCACCACGCCGCCAGTGACCTGGGAGGTCACGTCCACGGGTGTCGTCGTGCCGCGTGCGGCCGTGCCGCTCGAACGCTGTGGGGCCTATTTCGTCAGCGGCGACCTGGTGGTGATGGCCAGCTCGGCGGACTATGCCAGGCGGCTCAAATCGCGGCTGGACGGTACGGCCGCCAGGGCGGCCGTCCGTCCGGCCAGTAACCTGACCGGAACGTACCGGCAGGCGACGGTCCGCCTGCGGGCGCTGGCGCCGGATTACCAACGGGCTTTGCGTTTGATTGATGCTCCCGGCGCATCGGGGCTGGAGCCGCTGGAAGGTGAAGCGGACGATGCACCGGTGTCCTTCATGGGACAGAACATCCCGTCGCTGTTGACCGCCGTGGAGGCATTCGATGTCGTCACGATGGAGTCGGCGGCAACCGGGCGCGTGCGGATGGAACGGGTAAACTATGCCTTCCGACCAACGGCAACCGCTGGTGAGTAAATCTTTCCGGGGAGAGAGGGAGCTCTAGCGTGGGGTGTTGCGGAGCAGTGCAAGGATGTCCTCCAGCCCCGTCCGAATCTGCCGGAGGGTCGCCAGCATCTCACTGGCCGAAGGTGTTTCTTTGGGGGCTGGCGCGGTGTCTGCGACCGGGGCGGCTTCAGCCGTCGTATCGGCAGGGCGTTCGATAGGAACGACTTTCAGCCGACCGGCTGCGGCCCGTTCGGCTGAAAGCCGCTTTTTGGCTCCGGCAATGGTAAAGCCTTCGTCCTCACGGAGGATTTTGATCCGGAGGGCGGTTTCGACATCCTTGCGCCGATAGAGGCGCTGCCCGGCGGTACTCTTCTGAGGAGCGAGTTGTGGAAATTCCTGTTCCCAGTAGCGCAGGACATGGGGTTCAACGCCGACGATCTCGCACACTTCACCGATTTTGAAGTACAACTTGTCGGGAATGGAAACTTTCCCGCGCGGCGTCTCGATGGTATGCACGGTTCTTCGACCTTCGGAGGAATACGCCATACCTGACCTCTCGACGTGAGAACGAAGAAAATGAAAGTATCGTCCGGCAGTAACCGGATGTTAAGCTCGATCCCTTTGGGCGTCAACGATTTCGATTGCCATACCTGACGGCCGGCGGCCGCGCCGGAAGCAAAAAGGCAGGAACCCATGCTCGATGAAACGGTTTACATCTACGACGACGGCACCCACGCAGCAGAAGTGGGTCAGCTTCAGGCTTTTTTTCTGGGTCTCGATGTGAATTTCAAAGTTCTGGACATCACACAGGACGAAGCGGCGCGCCAGACCGTGGCCGCCTGGCAGGACGTGGCCGAAGCTGGTTTTCCCATTGTGCGGATTGGTGAAAAAATCCGCGCTTTGTTTTTCAACGCCAACCCCAACACGCTGGCGCCGGCCTACGCGCCGGGCGTGGGCGTGCCGCTGACCGGCGAGCCGGTCAACGTGTACAGCGCCGGATGGTGTCCCGACTGCCGCCACCTGGAGAGCTATCTGACGGCGGCCGGTGCGCCCTACACGAAAACGGACATTGAACAGACGGCCGGCGCACCGGAGCAGATCATCCGGTGGAGCGGCGGCCGGCGCGTGGTGCCGACCGTCAAGGTGGGGACGGCGGCGCTGCTGTTCAATCCCCCGCCACAGACGCTGGGGCGTCTGCTTGGCGTCTGAAGCCCTTGACCTGCCCCCATTGGCTGTGGGGGCAAGATTCCCTGATAGCACATGCCTTCCGAAACCATGGCGACTTCCCCCCAGAAACGACGTGTGGTGGTGACCGGCATCGGGCTGGTCACGCCCATCGGCAACACCCGCGAGGAAAACTGGCAGGCGCTTCTGTCCGGGCGCTCCGGCGCCGGTCCCATTACGCGCTTTGATGCCAGTGGTTATGACGTTCGCTTTGCCGCGGAGGTCAAGAACTTCGACCCACGGCAGTTCTTTGACGCCCGTGAGGTCAAGCGCACGGCGCCTTACATCCAGTACGCTGTGGCGGCGGCCGATGAGGCGCTGGCCGACAGCCGGCTCGACCTGACACGCCTTGACCGGCAGCGGTGTGGCGTCTATGTCAGCAGCGGGATTGGCGGCTTCAACGTCATCGAACGCGAGCATGCCCGCCTGCTCGACGAGGGTCCGCGCCACATTTCGCCGTACTTCATGATTGCCTTTCTCGTCAATATGGCTGCCGGACATATTTCCATCCGGCATGGTTTACAGGGGCCGCTGGGAGCCACGGCCACGGCCTGCGCGGCCAGCGTGCACGCCATTGGCGAGTCTTTCCGTCTGATCCAACGTGGGGAAGCCGAAGTGATGGTCTGCGGCGGCACGGAAGGGGCCATCACGCCCATGGGGGTGAGTGGCTTTTCGGCAGCGAAGGCGATGTCCACGCGCAATGACGATCCCCAGCGCGCCTCACGTCCGTTCGATGCCCGGCGGGATGGATTTCTGCTGGGGGAGGGGGCGGGCATTCTCGTCCTCGAAGCCTATGACCATGCCGTGGCCCGGGGGGCGTCCATGTATGCCGAACTGGTGGGGTATGGCATGAGCGGGGACGCCCACCACATCACGGCCCCGGCCCCGGAAGGCGAAGGCATGTACCGGATGATGGTGGCCACCCTGCACGATGCCGGCGTCGCCCCGGAGCAGGTGGACTACATCAACGCCCACGGGACTTCGACACCCTACAACGACAAATTCGAGACGCTTGCCATCAAGCGGGCTTTCGGTGCGCATGCCTACCGGCTGGCCGTCAGTTCGACGAAGTCCATGACCGGTCACACGCTGGGGGCGGCCGGCGGCATTGAAGCCTGCTACAGCGCCCTGGCCGTCGCGCGCCAGGTGATTCCACCCACCATCAACTATGAGACACCGGACCCGGAATGTGACCTCGACTATGCACCCAATGAGCCGCGGCCGGCGGCGCTCAACTACGTGCTGTCCAATGCGGCCGGTTTCGGCGGCACAAACGGGGGCCTGCTGTTCAAGCGGGTGTGAGACGGATGCCGGCCGGCCGGACCGTGGGTAGCCCGGCGGCCCCGCATGGGCGACAATGGTGGCCACTGCTGGCGGCGCTGGGGTTGGCCCTGCTGTGGTGTCTGGGACTGCTGCTGGTCCGGTGGCGGCTGACCAGCCATCTGGGTTACACCTTTCTGGTGTGGAATCTCTTTCTGGCAGCCGTACCGCTTGGCTTTGCCTTCTGGCTGGCGCACGTCCGGCAGCGGATGGTTGGGGTGGGGCTGCTCGCCGGATGGCTGCTCTTTTTTCCGAACGCGCCCTACGTCTTCACGGATTTCATCCATCTGTCGCCCTATGGACGCGCGCCGCTGTGGTTCGATGTGCTGCTGCTGACTTCATTTGCGCTGGCGGCGCTGTGGTTGGGGCTGGTTTCGCTGCATCTCATTCACGAGTGGGTTGAGTGGCGCTTTTCACCGCTGGCGGGCTGGGGCGTGGTGCTGCTGTCGTGTCCGCTGGCCGGCTTTGGTGTGTATCTGGGGCGGGTTTGGGCGCTGGAACAGTTGGGATGTCCTGCACCGCCCCGTGGCCCTGCTGGCCGATGTGGTGGCGCAGTTGACCACGCCCGAGGACGCCGTGCGGGTTGGGGCGGTAACGCTTGGCTTCGGCGGGTTGCTGGTGGTGGCCTATCTCATCTGGTGGGTGCACAGCCCCGGGCGGCAGTGGGCTGCATCTTCTGTCCCTCCATCGCCGTAGCGTGGTCGGTTCCGGTTTGGCATCCCGGCCGGGCCACCGGAAGCCTCGGCCCCGAAAGCATCGGGTGGTGTGTGCCCTCTTGACAGTCCCGAAGGCTGCGCTATATTAGCACTCGCAGGACGCAGGTGCTAATCTGCGTCGCTATCATACGTCGAATCAACATTTAGGCAAGGAGTAAGCAATATGGCTGCGACGATTCGTCCACTGTACGACCGCGTGATCGTCAAACGCATCGCCGAGACGGAGCAGGTCCGTGGCGGCATCATCATCCCTGACACGGCCAAGGAAAAGCCCCAGGAAGGGGAAGTCATTGCCGTTGGAAGCGGGAAGCTGCGGGAAGACGGCAGCCGGACGCCGCTGGATGTCCAGGTCGGTGACCGCGTGCTGTTTGGCAAGTATTCCGGTTCGGAAGTCAAGATTGATGGTGAAGAGTTTCTCATCATGCGTGAGGACGAAATTCTGGGCATCATCGAGGGGAAAGGCAAAGCGGCTGCCAAGTGATGGTTCGACGCAACGGGCAAGTCCACACCCTGGGCTTGCCCGTTGGAGTGTCTGAACCTGACAGCCGGCGGCACTGGTAGCTGACAGCAAAGGATTCTCAAGGAAAAAGGAAATACGTTTCAAGGAGTAACATCGGTTATGGCAAAGCAAGTCATTCATGGTGAAGAGTCGCGGCAGGCCATTCTGCGTGGCGTCAACCAGCTCGCGGATGCGGTCAAGGTCACGCTCGGCCCCAAGGGCCGCAATGTGGTCATCGAAAAGAAGTTTGGCAGCCCCACCATCACCAAGGACGGGGTGACGGTCGCCAAGGAAATTGAACTCAAGGATGCCCTCGAAAACGCAGGCGCGCAGATGGTGCGCGAAGTGGCGTCCAAGACCTCGGATGTCGCAGGTGACGGGACGACGACAGCTACCGTCCTTGCGCAGGCCATTTTCCGCGAAGGCGCGCGGCTGGTCGCCGCCGGGCACAACCCGATGGCCCTCAAGCGGGGCATTGACCGGGCCGTGGATGCTGCCGTGGAGTGCATCAAGGGTATGGCCAAACCTGTCCAGGGCGAAGCCATCGCCCAGGTGGGAACGATCTCGGCCAATGGCGACAAGCAGATTGGCGAAATCATTGCCGAAGCCATGAAGAAAGTCGGCAAGGATGGCGTCATCACGGTTGAGGAGTCGAAGTCGCTCGAAACCACGCTCGAAGTCGTCGAAGGGATGCAGTTTGACCGGGGTTATCTGTCGCCGTACTTCGTGACCGACGCCGAGCGGATGGAAGCCACGCTCGAAAATGCGCTCATTCTCATCAACGAGAAGAAGATCAGCGCCATGAAGGACCTGCTGCCGCTGCTCGAACAGGTGGCGCGGCAGGGCAAACCGCTGCTCATCATCGCCGAAGATGTGGATGGCGAGGCCCTGGCCACGCTGGTGGTCAACAAGCTGCGGGGCACGTTGCAGGTCTGCGCGGTCAAGGCGCCGGGCTTTGGTGATCGGCGCAAGGCGATGCTCGAAGACATTGCCGTGTTGACCGGCGGGCAGGTCATCAGTGAGGACCTTGGCATCAAGCTGGAGAACGTCAAGCTCGAAGACCTCGGCCGCGCCAAGCGCGTGACGATTGACAAGGACAACACGACCATCGTCGAAGGGGCTGGCAAGGCGGACAAGATCAAGGCGCGGGTTGAACAGATTCGCGTCCAGATTGAAAACACCACCTCCGACTACGACCGCGAGAAGCTTCAGGAGCGGTTGGCCAAGCTGGTCGGCGGCGTGGCCGTCATCAAGGTTGGCGCGGCGACGGAAACGGCGCTCAAGGAAAAGAAAGCCCGCGTTGAAGATGCCATGCATGCGACCCGCGCGGCTGTTGAAGAAGGCATTGTGCCGGGTGGCGGTGTGGCGCTGCTGCGCGCCCAGAAGGGCCTCGAAAACATCGAGCTGGGCGAAGAGGAAGAGCGTTTTGGCGTTCAGATCGTCCGCCGTGCGCTTGAAGAACCGCTCCGGCAGATTGCCATCAACGCCGGTCTGGAAGGGGCGGTGGTCGTCAACCGGGTGGCCAGTGAGTCGTCCGAAAGCTTTGGCTTCAATGCGGCGACGGGTGAGTTTGAAGACCTCGTTGCGGCTGGCGTCGTTGACCCGGCCAAAGTGACGCGCACGGCGCTCCAGAATGCGGCTTCCATTGCCGGACTGATGCTGACGACGGAAGCCCTCATCACCGAACTGCCCGAAGAAAAGAAGGCGGGTGGTGCGCCAGGCGGCATGGCGGGCATGGGTGATTATTGATCCCCAGTCCCGTTGGGGTTGTCCTCCGTGGCGGCGTCCTGTGGCGCCGCCACTTTTTTTGCCTGCGTTACCTGTTCCGGTGGCCAGGGTTTGGCTGGCCAGCGCCGGGAGCACACACCACGAAAAAGCAGGTCACAAAAAAAGCCGGCCACGAAAAAAGGCGGTCACATCCATTCTGGACGTGACCGCCGGGTGAGGGCCGGGTGAAGCCGTGGAAGGCTCACCCGGTGGTTTGAGGGTCGGTTACGGTTCAGCGCCGTCCCGCGCCCGGCGCGCGCTGTGGCCGCGCGGCCGTGTCCGGGAGCATACGCGGCGCTTTCACCTGCGCCGGGTCAATTTCGATTTTCAGGGGTTGAACGGCCAGGGCCGGCTCGTGCTCCCGTGTCAACTCGGCGCTGGTGACACAACCCAGGACGTTGACGAAGAAGCGGAAGCGCCGTACCGACGGCATGGCAATCTTGAACGTGACGTTGATGCTCTGCCCAGGCGTCAGGATGACGCTCTGAGGCAGTGACTGAATGGAACCAACCAGCCCGCCGCTGGTGCAGGTCGCCCCGTCAGCCGTGATCAGCCGGAAGGGAACACTCGGTGGCGGTCCGCCCGACTCCTGGAGTTCGACCACCTGGAAGCCAGCCAGCGACACCGTCTGCGTGCTGATGTTCTTGAACACCGCATTGGCAACGAAGTCGTTGCTGTAGCCGAACGCGCCACAGGTCGGCGCCACGACCGTGCTTGAAGTGATCGTCAGCGACACACTCGGATTGATGACCGAAGGCGTGCATGGCGCCGTAGCCGTCCCGCAGATGACGAACGGGAGGTCAACCGGTGCATTGGTGCCAGCGTCAATCACGGTTGCCCAGCTTGTGCCGCTGCGTTGACGCCCGTTTTCCGTCCCGTTGAAGACGGCGCGCGGTGGGTAGAAGAGACTGCCGCTGGGCGGCGTCAGCGTCCACTCAAGCCAGTAGGTGCCCGCCGCCAGGGTTGTCGGGAAGGACGCCGGCCAGTTCACCGTGGTGGCAAAGATGGGACGCTGGTTGTTGGTCGGTGTTGTATCCAGAACGCGATACACACCGCTGAAGACATTGGTGGTGATGGTGGCCGGTGTCAAACCCGTCAACGGGGTGCCGGTGCCGCCCGGAGGCCCATCCCACAGCCGGAGCTGGACACCGGTAATCGGCGAGGGGCTTGTGGGCGAGCCGGTTTGATAGGCGTAGAGGGTGACGGACGAGGGCGTCCAGGTCGAGCCACCCGGCACGGTGAAGTCCTCCGCCAAGGCAAAATTGGTGGTGGATGTCACCGCAAACCCAAATGACGTAAATGGCGGCGCGAGAATACTGATGGGAGCACCGCCAAAACCACCGGTCGGCAGGCTCGCAATACCGCCATTGGTGAAGATGGGGGTCGTACAGGCCTGCGGCGGCACCGGTGGCACAGCCGCTGCAATGACCTGGATGATGTAGTTGCGGTCGGTGATACAGCCGTTGGCATCGGTGACACGCACTGTAAAGGCGTACGTTCCAAGGGCCGTTGGCGTGCCGGAAACAACACCGGTCGTGGGATTGAGCGACAGTCCGGGCGGCAGGGTGCCGCTTGTGAGGCCAAAGGTGTAGGGGCCGGTCGTGCCACTGGCCGTTATGGTCTGCGTGTAGGGATCGCCAATCAGGGCGTTGGCCAGCGTGGGCGGGTTCACCACCGGACTGCTGCAGCAGCAGACGTAGCCGTTGTTACCCGTCGTGGTGATGCTGATGGACCAGCCGCCAGCGATGTTGCCGGCACCACCACTGACGAAGTCCTGTACGAACAGCTCCCACGTGCCATTCGGGACCGTGCCGTTGAAGACATTCAGGGTGCCGGGATAGGGCGGCGGTGGCAGCGGAGCCGCGAAGGTCAGCGACCCACCGTTGTTGTTCGGGCTGTAGGTTCCGCTGGGCGGGAAGCCTGTCAGTGGCAATGGTGGGGCTGTCTGGTCAAACGTGTAGGTGCGGCCCGTCACGCCACCGGAGCCACCGATGGCATTGTTGAACAGCACACAAATCTGACCGCCCGGACTGCGCAGGGCCACCCCCACGTCGCTGGGCCAGGTGTGGTTGAAGTTGTTGATGGTCACCGTCACCTTGGTGATGGTACCGGTCAGACCCGATACCGAAACCGTGGATGGGTAAGGCGTGGCGGTCCCGAGGGCCGGAATGGTGATGGCCGCCGGGTTGCTGAACGTGGGTGGGTTGAAGATACCGAGGCGGAACGTGTAGGGGATCGGCCCGTAGGTATTCACGCCGTCGGTCAGGGTGAGGTTGAGGGTAAGCAGGTCGCCGCAGCCGGCTGTTACGGTAAAGCTGAAGTCAGCCGTGCCGGTACCGCCCGGCGCAATGGAGGGTACGCTCTGGCTGGCTGGCGTGATGCCACTCGCGCCACTGCTGGTCAGCGTCGCCGTCAGCGCCCCGGTCGCCGCGCCGCCGCCGTTTTCAACGATGAAGCGCACCGTGGCCGTTTCACCCGGAATGAGGATGCCGTTGGCTGGTGTGCAGCTTTCGGCCAGGATTGTTGACCCGGCCGCGCCCAGAACCGGCACAGGAGACGTGGGCGTGGCATTGTAGATGACCAGCGCGTAGTCCTGGTCGAGCAGGTCGCTATCACCAGGGACGCCATCGCCGGCAATGTTGAAGGCGCGCACCTGAACGGTCACGGGCGTCCCGGCCGTATAGCTGCCCGCCGGAAGGAAAACACTCTCGGCGTTGTTGAGACGGTCAAAGGTGATGTCGGTGGTGGAGTTGGCCCCGGAGAAGTTGTTGCCGCGATAGAGATCACTACCGACGGCAACCTGAAGGTCGAGGTCATTGACGAGACGCGGGCCGCTGCCGGTGGTGGCGCCGGGAACATCCGTCCACGCCAGCGTGATGCGCAGCGGGCCGGAGGCCGGAAAGGCCACGGTTTGAATCCGAACCTGTCCACTCGCCGTGAATTTGTCCGCCGGAACCTGGTCGCGCAGCACCCGTGGGGCGCTGTCAAACGCGCGGTCAAGCGCCATGCGGCCCATGCCCTGGTTGTTTGACCAGAGTGTGTCTCCCGCGCCCGTGCCTGTCATGTACTGGGCGGAGTTCATCAGATACGCCTTGGTCATCGCCGGACTGGGCGCGGTGCCGTTGAAAGGCGGGCCGGAGTTGTTGAGAAAATACTGCCGGATGAGCGCCGCACCGCCCGAAACGGCCGGGCAGGCAAAGCTCGTCCCGGTCGAGGCACGATAATAGCCGGTCGTTCCGGCCAGGAGGGGGCTCGTCACGCAGGTATCGGCACTGCCCGGGCCGGTCGGGTTGGGTGTGCCAACCTGGAGCACCCCCCCGGAAACTGCTGTTGCTGGCGCCAGCACTTCGGGTTTCCGGCGTCCGTCAGCGCATGGGCCACGGCTAGAAGAGCCGTACATGTTTTCCGCGTTCTCACCAGTATTACGGGTGTTTTGATTGCCACCCGCCGTAATGACGTTCTTCGCGGTGCCCGGTGAACCAACCGTTTGGGCCCCGGGGCCGCTGTTGCCGGCAGCAAACACGATGACCATTTCCTGGTTGCCCGGTGTCGGGAAGACCGATCCGGTGCGCTGGGCGTCACGCACGAGAAAGTCGTAGGCCTGGGAATCCGTGTTGTACGCCCCGGAGACCGCTGCGCCCCAACTGTTCGAGCTGATGCGGGCGCCATACTGGTATGACCGCGCGAGCATGTCGTTGTAGTTGGGGTTGGTAAATCCACCTGTGACGCCGTTGTTGCCAAAAATGGCCGAACTGCCAATCCGCACGAAGGGAGCCACGCCCAGACCGTAGTAGAAGTTCGGGGAGGCACTTTCGGCGTGGGGCAGGGCGCGGGGCAGTGACGCCGGCACATTGCCGCCGATGATATGTGCGCAGAGCGTTCCGTGGCCAATGCGGCAGCCACGTACGTCAACGGCCAGCGGCGTCGGGAAGGTCGTGCTTTCCCACTTGGCATACACGAGCCGGCTCGGCTGCAGGATGTCACCGGCGCGGTAGAGCGCAAAGTGGGTGGTGTTGAGACCGCTGTTTGTGTGGTTGGGCGGCCCACCCGGCGGAGCCGTGGTCGAACCGGCAACCGTGTTCCCGATGTCCACCATTTCGTCACTGACATCCACCACGAAATCCGAGGTGAAGGTCGAGTTGAGGGCCGGGAAACCGGCTGCCGTCAGGAAGGTGGCATAGGGCGTCGAAAGGTTCGGGATGCCAGCCGTCAGGCTGTTGATGAGAATCTGGTTCTGCCGTTCATCGAGCAGGGTCGGCTCGGTGTAGGGCATGATGGAAATCACATCTTCCTGTGCCGCCAGCGTCGTCAGGGCGCTGGCAGGCAGCTCCACGATGAAGTTCACGAAATCGGCAATCTGGTACTTCTGGACAGCCGGTTTGCCGACGAAGCTTTCTGCCAGTTGCAGGGTTCCCCGGTTGGTGTCCGGGTCGGCGACGAGCTGCACGGCATACCGCTGTGTGCCCTGCGGGGCAACATCCGCCGTGGCTGGATCGAGTTTGAACGCGCCAAGGTAGGGGCCGTCCCACTGCTTGAAGCTTCCCGATCCGTCACGGGTGTCAGCCGCCCGGCGCGTGTCCTCACCCAACCGGGAGACGCGCTCGAGGCTGGCCGTGTCGCCATAGACGAGATAGGCATTGTGCGGCAGGTAGTTGATGATTCGGACGCCGGTGCTCTGCAGGGCGGCAAACCATTCGGGCCGCACCGGGCCGGCAAACTGGACGACGTGAAGGCGCTTGCCGCTGCCAAGGCGCTGCCGTTCCTGCGCCAGTTCCCGCGCCCCACGGGAGGTGGTGTTGATGGGCACATTCAGGTGGACGACGTTGAACTCGTCGGCCATCTCGATACCGGAATGTTTCCAAAGGCGGAAGTGTTGTCGCTGCCGGTGCGATAGAGTTGGAATGTTCCGTAGTCAGCCACCAGTTGCGCCCCCAGGCGTTCAGCCTGCGCGCGTGCGCCGGCAGTCCGGGTGATGAACTTGTGACCGTACGTTTCAGCCGTGAAATCATACGGAGCGGCCA
>Ga0272446_1003308_pt1 | contig 20545 bp, 15 predicted proteins | sample YNPCB0061_FD_194587 | JGI IMG/M metagenome (GOLD analysis project Ga0272446, IMG submission 194587) | Hot spring microbial mat communities from Yellowstone National Park, WY, United States - YNP-CB-006-1 | ecosystem: Environmental > Aquatic > Thermal springs > Hot (42-90C) > Sediment | place...
ATTCAGGAAACGCCCAACGTCCTGCCCTACTTAGACCTACCCCTGCAACATTCCCATCCGGAAATCCTACGGGCCATGAATCGTCCCTGGCAGGGTCGGGTCAACGATGGCATCATCGAGCGAATCAAGGAAGCGATCCCCAATGCGGTGATGCGCACCACCTTCATTGTCGGGTTCCCTGGTGAGACGGAGGAGCATTTTGAGCATCTCCTCCAGTTTGTCCAGCGCCATGAATTTGATCATGTCGGTGTGTTTACCTTCTCGCCGGAAGAGGGAACTCCTGCCTTTAGCCTGCCTAATCAGATTAGCCAGGAAGTCATGGAGGCCCGTCGAGATGCCCTGATGCAGGCCCAGCAGCCAATTTCCTTCAAAAAGAACCAGGCCGAAATTGGCAAGGTGACTGAGGTGCTGATTGAACAGGAAAATCCCGAAACAGGCGACCTGATTGGGCGATCGGCTCGCTTTTCGCCAGAGGTCGACGGTCTGGTCTACGTCCAGGGAGCCGCCAGTCTAGGAACCCGGGTGCTGGTGAAGATTGACGATGCCGATGTGTATGACCTGTATGGCCATGTGGCAACAGCGGCTGACCTGATCCGGGCTGAACCTTTAGCCGTTCCATAACGTTTGTTGGTCGGCAGCGTATCTGCTTCCAGCCTTTTCTGGATGCTGCCAGTTTTTTTGTAGCTTTTCGTCCCCAACCCTATAGAGGAGATTCAATGACCCTTTCTTTCCATAGCCTTGGCCTTTCGGAAGCCCGTGTCCGCCATCTGGAGTCCATTGGGTTCACCAGTCCCACCCCGATTCAGGCAGAGGCCATTCCCCATCTGTTGTCTGGCCGCGATGTGGTGGGCCAGGCCCAGACGGGCACCGGCAAAACGGCAGCCTTTTCCCTGCCGATTCTGGAGCGCATCGATGCCCGGTTGCCGGTTGTGCAGGCGCTGGTTCTGACCCCTACCCGCGAACTGGCGTTGCAGGTCTGTCAGGCAATTCGCAACTTTACCGACGACCGTCGCCTGAAGGTGGTCACTATTTATGGCGGACAGGCGATCGAACCCCAGGTTTCCCGCTTAAAGCGGGGGGCGCAAATTGTGGTGGGCACTCCTGGCCGAATTCTAGACTTGCTCAGCCGGGGCGATCTGCAACTGGAAAATCTCAACTGGCTGGTGCTGGATGAAGCCGATGAGATGCTGAATATGGGCTTTATTCAGGATGTGGAGAAAATCCTGAAACAATTGCCGACCGAACGACAGACAGCCTTTTTCTCGGCCACGATGGATGCCTCGATCCGCAAGTTGGTCACTAAGTTTTTGCGATCGCCCATTACCGTCACCATTGAACAACCCAAGGCGGCTCCGGCCCGGATCAACCAGGTAGCCTATACCGTTCCCCGCGGCTGGACTAAGGCTCGTTCCCTACTGCCGATTCTGGAATTGGAAGATCCGGAGTCAGCTATCATTTTTGTGCGAACCCGCAAGGCAGCCGCCGAACTGACTGGCCAACTCCAGGCGGCGGGCCATAGTGTGGATGAGTATCACGGCGACCTCAGCCAGACCCAACGGGAACGGTTGTTGCTGCGGTTGCGCCAGCGGCAGGTGCGCTGGGTGGTGGCGACGGACATTGCGGCCCGTGGCATCCACATTGATGACCTGACCCATGTGATCAACTATGACCTGCCGGACAGTGTGGAAAACTATGTGCACCGGATTGGTCGGACGGGTCGGGCCGGCAAGGAAGGAACGGCGATTTCGATTGTCCATCCCCTAGATCGGCGGAAGCTGCGGGAGATTGAAGCCCATGTTCGGCAGCGGCTGGTGATTGCTTCGATTCCCACTCGGGCTGAAATTGAAGCTCGCCAACTGGAAAAGCTGCAACAGCGGGTGCGGGAAGCCTTAGCCGGTGAACGGATGGCTTCCTTCCTGCCGATTGTGGCCCAATTGTCTGAGGAGTTCGAGCCCCATGCGATCGCGGCGGCAGCCCTGCAGATGGTCTATGACCAGACCCGACCAGCTTGGCTGCGGGGTCATCAGGATGCACCTGAAGAATCGTTTGACTCACCCAAGCCCAAACCCAAGCCGGTCAAGCGGATCCGGGCCACCGTTGGGCCCAATGGGGAAGTTCAGACCACCGTACTGCCAGCCAATGACGTGTCACCATCGGTCGATCGGTCCTGATGGGCCAGCAACCTGCCGTGACAATCGCAGTCAGTTGGGATTAGCCAGAAGATTTCAGGAGTCAGGAGCCAGTGGAAGACTGTTTTCTGGCTCCTCTATTCTGACTCCCCTCTTTAGGCTTCAGCGACCACAAAAGTGCTTGTTTGCACCACTCTGTCAACCCATTACGGAAAACATCGGTATGCCAAAAGCAATTTGGAACGGGGTCGTACTGGCCGAGAGCGATCGCTGCATTGTGGTGGAAGGGAATCAGTACTTTCCGCCCGATGCCATCCAGCAGCAGTACTTTAAGCCCAGCAATACCCACACCACCTGTGGCTGGAAAGGCGTAGCCAGCTACTACACTCTGGAAGTGGAGGGCAAAACCAACCCCGACGCCGCCTGGTACTATCCAGAACCGAAAGAAGCCGCCAAACAAATTGCTGGCTACATTGCCTTCTGGAAAGGCGTCAAGGTTGAGGTCTAACTCAATACAGCTTCCCTGGCCTGCTGTTCCATGAGCAGGCCATACTCCAATCCTTCCACCAGCGCCTGATAGGAAGCCTCCAGGATATTACCGGAAACCCCAACCGTCGTCCAACGTTGGTGGCCATTGCTGAATTCCACCAGGACGCGGGTTTTGGCCGACGTTCCAGCCCCACCATCCAGGATACGCACCTTATAGTCGGTCAGATGGAAGCGCTCAATTTCTGGATAAAACCTCACCAGAGCCTTGCGCAGCGCTGCATCCAGGGCTGAAACCGGCCCATTCCCTTCGGCTGCTTCCAGAATATCGCGGCCATCCACGGTGACTTTTACCGTTGCTAGAGAGGAACGGTGCCAGGTTTCCACGGCCGGTTCCATGCTGTAATGCACCTGACACCCGTGAATGGCAAAAGGAGACTGGCGCTGGCCTAACGCCTCCCGCAGTAATAGCTCAAAACTGGCTTCTGCAGCTTCAAACTGATAACCTTCGCTTTCCAGACTCTTGAGCCGTTGCAGCAGTTGCCGGCAGGTCGGGTCATTTTTCTCCATTTCAATGCCAAAGCTGCGGGCCTTAGCCAGGATATTACTCAAACCAGACTGCTCGGAAATCACAATACGGCGGCGGTTACCCACCTGTTCCGGTTGGATATGTTCGTAGGTCAGGGGATTGCGCTGCACCGCACTGACATGAATACCACCCTTATGGGCAAAGGCGGACAGTCCCACAAAAGGGGCATGGTCATCCGGAGCCAGGTTCACCACCTCGCTGACAAAGCGGCTGGTTTCCGCCAAACGGGCCAGTTGTTCCGCCTGGATACAGTCAAATCCCAGCTTCAATTGCAAGTTGGGAATCAGGGAACAGAGATTGGCATTGCCGCAGCGTTCCCCATAGCCATTGATGGTGCCCTGCACCATGCGAACCCCTTGCATCACGGCGGCCAAGGCGTTGGCAACGGCGGTATCGGAATCGTTGTGGGTGTGAATTCCCAGGCGAGGCAAAGCGGGGCGAGGCGAGTCTGGCAGGGTTGCCTCGCCTGTATCAGCAGTTGACAAACCGAGTTGTTGGATGACATCACGGACAATTTGACTGATCTCGTGGGGCAGGGTGCCGCCGTTGGTGTCGCAAAAGACTAGCCACTCTGCTCCCGCCGCGATCGCCGCCTTCAGGGTTTCCAGGGCATAGGCCGGATTCTGCTTGTAACCGTCAAACCAGTGTTCCGCATCATAAATGACTCGCCGACCGTTGGCCCGCAGGAAGGTAATGCTGTCCCGGATCATCTCCAGGTTTTCCTCCAGGCTAGTCTTCAGCCCTTCGGTCACATGCAAATCCCACGACTTGCCAAACAACGTCACCCAGCGGGTGCCAGCAGCCAAAATCGGTTGCAGCATGGGGTCCTGAGCGGCACTAACCCCTGGGCGACGAGTGGAACAAAAGGCCACCAGTTCCGCCTGAGTCAGGGGTTCTTCCTTCATCTGCCAGAAAAACTGGACATCCTTGGGGTTGGCGCCGGGCCAACCTCCCTCGATAAAGGGAATGCCCAGTCGATCCAACTGACGGGCAATGCGAACCTTATCTTCGATGGAGAGGGCCAGCCCCTCCCGTTGGGCGCCATCGCGCAGAGTGGTGTCGTAAATCCAGAGAGGGGATGCGCCAGCCGAAATCATGGAACAAGACAGGTAAAAGGGCCGTTCTATTTCATTGTAAGAAACTGCCGGAAGGGGAATAGCTTAGGAATATCTAAAGATGTCTGCATCACTGAACCAGCAGGAAGACTCAGCAGCGATCGCCAGTGCAATCTTGCCTTTGATCCTCCCAAGAAGGACTCGCCCCAAAAGGACATACCTCAAGTAGCCTTGGGAGTTACGCCCGAAGCAGAAATCAAGGATTATCAAGCCTTCTGTAGAAAGATATATTTCGACAGTATCCGTAGTGCTCAGCAACCTTGTACTAGACTTGGCTATATATACCTATGATTGGGGCAATCCAGACAGTCATGTTGGCGCCAGTGAATTTATAACGCACAGGTTGCGCCAACGCCGATCTTGAAAGATATGTTCCTTTCCGCAATCCCCAGCCCGATTGCACCGGTGGCTTTTCAAGACTGTAGCGTGACCGTGGAAGCATGTTTTGGCACATCAAAACGTCCCAAAGGGTAAACCTTTCAGGGATGTTCAAAGAAAAGTTGATTGGGGGTTAAGGTCAAATCTGGGAAAGTAGGGGAAGCAAGAGGCTGATCGCCGTTGCTAAAACCCGATTGAATCATCCCCCCAAAAACAAGCCCCCCTTCCAGCAGATGGGAAGCAGGGCCATTTGACCTTCAGGCATGACTGGTTGGCAACTCAAAGGATCAAAGTCAAGAGAGAAGGCAACCTGAAAGAATTGCACGGCTTGCCTGCCAGCTTTCCATCAAACCGATGCGATAAGACTGGCGCGGAATTGAAGTGTGTAAGCGTTCTGACTCGCCTCCGCCATATTGCACATGGCTACAGCTATAGCATGTGTCAGACTCCGGAATTCAGGATACAAGGGATGGGTTGGTTTCCACCTGACTTTGCTCCGCAGCAAAAGCTGGCCTGTCTGTCTTTCTCACCGGGTTTTCCCGGCTCACGTTGATACCGGGAAATTCACATGCCTCAAGAGGCGCTGGTTCAATTCTTACTGGAGACACTCATTTCCTATGGCCGTCAGTTTGGCATTCCGGCGTCTGAGGAAGACTTGCGGGCAATCGCGGGCGCCATCCTCAGCTTTCAACAAAAGCAAGGCCACCTGGCGATCGCCCCTGAAGCCGTAGAACCCTTGATTCAGCAAGTGGTTGGCCAGTTTCAGCCGCAGCAAGTTGCCACTGCCCCGACCGATGCCGAGACCGTCATTCTGGCCCAGCAGGTTCAACAGTGGCGAGACTCTCTTGCCAGTCAGGTGCTCGATTCCCTGAATGCCTATGTCCAGCAGTTGCCGCTGGAACCAACCAATCTGGACTTACAAGACATCATTCTTGCCATTATTCCGTTAGTGGAAGAGATGCCGCTCAGTCAAACAGAAGTCAAATCGCTGGTTCAACGGGTGGCCTCTGAGTTTAACTGGCAGATCGCCCTGGCCCAGATTATCTCTCCCAACGGGCTGGCGATCGCCCAACGGTTGGTCGGCTTCCTGCAGCATGGCGATCTGGCAACAACCCTCCAGGAGCAAGTGCTGTCTTACCTGCAGCAATTTGCCCCCAAGCTCAAGACCATTACCGAAACCACAGGTACAAACGGCAACAGGGCATTTGTCATCCCCGAACCAGGGAATCAGTGCATGAGTAATCAGTGGGTCAGCCCCATGACAGAGGGGAACCGTTGCAACCAGCGATCGATATCCGCCAGCACCTGATCGGGAACTTCCCAAGGAAACAGGTGGGCCGTGTTGTCATAGCAGCGCCACTCCGCCTGCTGCAAATGGGACAGCATTTCCTGACTAGAGGCGGCGGTGATGTGGCGATCCTCAGCTCCGGCCAGCACCAGACAGGGACACTGGATCCGGCCCAAGTCGGCCAGCCGGTTGTAGCCCTGATGCAAAGCCTGGGACAACGCTTGAGTCGCTCGGGGCGTGGTTTGCAAATAGGCAGACAAAGCATCCCTGGCCAGGTAGCGATAGGCGGTCTCGGTATGCTGGCGGATTAAATAGCGAAAGAGCGATCGCCGTCCAAAGGTATCAATATTCCACTGCCAACCCGGTTGGAGCCAGTTCAGCAGGGACGCCAAGCCAGTGAAAAGATTGTCCTGCCAGCCCACCGGAGGATGGTTGCCCCAAGGCCGAGCCGACGTGGCCACCAGGATCAGACCGCTGATCCGCTGGGGCTGTTGCAACGCCAGTTCTAGAGCCAGAATACCGCCCAGGGACCAACCCAACACCAGGCACTGATCAACTTGGTAGTGGTCTAAAACCAACCCCAGATCACTCAGGTGATCGACCATCTGGAAGTCCGTTTCAGACTTGCTCCTGCCATAGCCGCGCAGGTCTGGGGCCAGGGTTTGGAAGCGTTGTGACAGGGAGTCGGTAAAAACAGATAGGCTTTGGGCCGAACCGGGATGGCCGTGCAGGCAGAGCAGCGGAAAGCCCCGCCCCTGGAGGCGAACACTCAGGCTGCCCTGGGGAATTGTAATCCGGTCCCGGCGGTGCGACGGACTGGTTGAGTTGATTGCCATGGATGGCAACCCATCCGACAGGGTTGGAGTCACGGTTTGAGCCGATCAATCAGTAAAATCCTATGTTAGCCATTATTCGGCTGCCCCTATTCCCCACGGCGGCATTCGATTAAGATCAACCTGAGGAACGGGCTTCTGTGGCTTTGCCGGATCCGTTGCGATCGCTTGAAGATGTGATAAGTAAGGATGGACCTGAAGCATGGTTGACGAAAACACTCCCACACCCACTGAGGAAACGGCTGAAGCTCCCCAGCCAGCAGCCAAAAAGCCCCCAAAGGCAGCAATCAGTGAGGGTGCCGCCGCTAAACCAGCCGCCGCCAAAAAAGAAAAAGCACCAGCCCTGGAAGATAAGCCCTTTGCCGACTTCATCCAACAGGACTTCATTCCGGCCTTACAGGCAGGGCTGACCAAGCAGGGAACCCCTGGCGTAGAGCTTTCCCTGGCCAAACAGCCCATCCAGGTAATTGGCTACAGCCAAGCTCCGGAGTGCTGGCAGGTGATCGGCCGCTGGAATGCCGGTTGGAAGCAGCCCCGTGAATTTCGGATTTATTTCTTCTCAGAAGACATTCAGGGTCAGAAAGGCTTCTCCTACTCAGAAAGCACCAGCAAAGCCAGTACCCTGGAATCCTTTCTGATCGACGAACGTAAGGTCAACCTGGGACTATTGGTGTTTGGCGTGTTGCAACGCCTGAACGGGCAGAAGTGGTTGGTCAGAAATTAAGGGCATGACGATCGCGATCGATTTTGGCACCAGTAACACGGTGATTGCCCGCTGGAACCGGGCCACACAACAACCTGAAACCCTATCCCTGCCTGGTCTGACCTATCGCACCGGCCAGAATCCACCGCTAATTCCCAGTCTGGTTTATGTCGAAGATGCTGGTTTGGGTCAGGTGGTGGCCGGTCAGCAGGTGCGAGATCGGGGGTTGGATTTGGGTAGCGACCCGCGGTTTTTCCGCAATTTCAAGCGGGGCATTGGTTCAACTGTGCAGGGATTTCTGCCCGAACTGGATGGCTGCAACCTGACCTTTGAGCAGGTCGGTCACTGGTTTCTGACCCAGGTGATTCAGGAGCTAAAGGCAACCGAACCGGAAGTGGGGCAATCGGTGGTGTTCACAGTACCAGTCGATAGCTTTGAAGCCTATCGGCACTGGTTGGGCAGAGTTTGCCAATCCCTCCAGATTGAGCAGGTGCGGATGCTGGATGAACCAACCGCTGCAGCGCTGGGCTACGGTCTGAGCGATCGCGAAACTCTGTTAGTCATTGATTTCGGTGGCGGCACCCTGGATCTGTCCCTGGTGCGGCTGGACAGTAGTGCTCAGTCCCAAAGCAAGCCCTTGGGATTTGTGCTCAAGTGGGGCCAGAAATCCTTTGCCGAGCAGTCGGGCCAAAAACCCAGAATAGCCCGAGTCCTGGCCAAAGCCGGACAAAACTTGGGCGGCTCTGACATTGACAACTGGCTGGTAGACTATTTTGTCGCGGCTCAAGCCTTGCCGGTCAGTCCTCTGACCCTGCGACTGGCGGAACGGTTGAAAATCCAATTGTCGCTGCAACCCCAGGCCCAGGAAGTTTACTTCAATGACGAGACCTTCGAGAGTTACGAACTCAATCTGTCTCGGTCTCAGTTTGAGGAGATTCTGCAGCAGCACCAGTTCTTTGAACAGTTGGACGAATGCATGACCCAGGTCTTACAACAGGCCCGACGACAGGGCTTGGAAGCAGCGGACATTGATGCGGTGTTGCTGGTGGGGGGAACGGCCCAGATCCCAGCGGTGCAAACCTGGGTGCAACAGTATTTCGAAGCCAAGAAGATTCGCTGCGAAAAACCCTTTGAAGCGATCGCCCAAGGCGCCCTACAACTGGTTCAAGGCATTGAACTAAAGGATTTTCTTTACCACAGTTATGGCGTCCGCTACTGGGATCGACGCCACAATTGCCACAACTGGCACCCAATTATCAAGACCGGCCAACCCTATCCCATGAGCCAGCCGGTGGAATTGGTGTTGGGCGCCTCGGTGGAAAACCAACCTAGCATTGAACTGATCATTGGCGAATTGGGTTCGGAGGCGGACCAGACCGAGGTCTATTTCGATGGCGATCGCCTGGTGACTCGTCGGCTGGGATCTAGCCAGATGACCGTACAACCCTTGAATGATCGGGAGGGCGCCCGCACCATCGCTAAGCTAGACCCACCAGGCTCACCAGGCAGCGATCGGGTAACCGTGCAGTTCCGGGTTGATGATCAGCGCTTTCTCCGCATCACCGTCGAAGATCGGCTGGCCCTCCGTACCCTGGTTGAAGACCAGCCAGTTGTGCAACTGAGTTAGCTCAGATCTTGCACCATTCTCAATAAGACGTATTTCCAGCATTTCTGACGATCTCCTTGCCCCGCCCCGAACTAAAAGTTCAAGCTAATAAACCTCGTCTAGCTTCGCCATCGGTGGGGCTGTAGGCTTTGACCAGCACATCACTTTCACAACTCAGCCATCGAAACTCGGACCCCAAACTTTCTTGCGCAATCCCATCCGGTTGTTGAGTCACCCATTGCGCCCGGGCAGTAGGAGCCAGACTGATGAGCCGTTTGCCGCCAATATCTGCTTGTTTTAACCACAATCGTAATCCAGCTTTCCTGCGGGTTAAGGTTTGACCAAGCCTGGTGGGGGCAATCGTTCACCAGATTTTAACCCGTATGGTTTTGTCGGTCGGCTTAGAATAAATGATCCGACCCTATCGGAGAAATCCATGACATTATCACCGTTGTCTACTTCATCCGACTCCATTCGAAGGGATGTCCTGCGCCTGCTCGATCGTTTACCCAGCCTCAAACACGGTGAACTGATCCAGCTAGCCCTATCCACCCTCATCCAGATGGCCGATGAGGAAATGGACCGCCTGGACTGGAAAATTTGCAACGCTGCTCTACGGGACATGGAGCGGGCTTTTAAGACGTTCTATCCCTATCGCCATATTCGGAAGATCGCCATCTTCGGCTCCGCCCGCACCTCGCCGAATGCGGAGGAATACGCCCTGGCGGTTGATTTTGCCCGTTGTGTCACCCAGCAAGGATTCATGGTGATTACGGGAGCGGGTGGTGGCATTATGCAGGCAGGTAATGAGGGGGCTGGTCGCCAGCACTCTTTTGGTCTGAACATCCAACTGCCCTTCGAGCAGGGAGCCAATCCCTTTATTGAAGGAGATGAAAAGCTGATTCCGTTCAAGTACTTTTTCACCCGCAAGTTGTTCTTCTTGAAGGAAAGCGATGCCCTGGCCCTGTTTCCAGGCGGCTTTGGCACCCAGGATGAAGCCTTTGAGTGTATTACCTTGAGCCAGACCGGCAAGTCCTCCCCCATGCCCCTGGTGTTGATTGATAAACCGGGCGGCCACTACTGGCATGATTGGAATGACTATATCCACAAGCAACTATTGCAGCGGGGGTTCATCAGTCCAGACGATCCCAGCATTTATACAATTACTGATCGCGTTGACGTGGCTTGCGAAGCGATCGCCAGTTTCTATCGGGTGTTCCACTCCAGCCGCTATGTCGGCAATCGCTTAGTCCTGCGTCTGAATACGGAACTATCCGATCAGGAAGTCGACATCCTCAACACAGAGTTCAGCGACATCCTGCTCAAAGGTCGCATTGAAAAAAGTCATGCCCTGCCCCAGGAAGCCGAAGACATGACCATCGGCATGTCCCGACTGGTGATGTATTTCAACCAGCGCGACCTGGGACGGTTATATCAACTAATCCGGCGGATTAACGACCTGTGCAGCAGTCCCCGCAAGGAGGAAACGACCCATCCGGACCTGAAGTAGGCGTGCTGGACAGATGGCCAAAACGTTGATGCCCAGATCCAGGGGATCAGCCATGGGATTGACCTGGACAATCTTCTGATGACTCACCTTCAAGAATTATCAACTTATGTCACTAACAACTTAAACAATTAATGCAGAATTCTTTTCCTTTTCATTCTTCTCGCATAATTGAAAGTGTGAGGCACTTAAACATTGCCAGTTTCCATTGGGGATCAGGCTAAGCGTGAACAATCATTAATTACAAGGTGGATTAAACCTTATCCGTTCGAGGTGAGAATCATGAAAGTTCCCAAAGTTTTTAACGACCTCATCCAATACTTTTCCGGTGCTATTTCTCGCATTTTTGGACTCAATGACGATCAATATCCCAACATTGGAGTACAGCCCTTCGAAGGCGAACCCAATGAGAACCCTAATTACAGTTAGGCCGTAATATAGCGGTTCACAATCGAATGAGGGACAGCAGAAGCCTTGTTGAGCAAGCGTTACAGGCTTGTCTATGCACCTCACGCCAGCGAGAACCGCTATAGTTGACATTTTCCCCGTTGCTAAAGCAAAGGGATTCTTTTCACAGCACATCGCTAGCATTTGCGCTGCGCGCACGCTATGCGGACGTGGATAGCCAGCACAGGGCTACACGAAAGATTCGCTGTGTACCGCACTCCGATGCGGGAATCCATAACCCCAACTAGTGTTCTGTCAAACCCTAATTTTAAGGTGAACCCATTGGCTCGTAGTCGGCGCTTTAGCGCTGAAGCGCTGACTACAAACCCTAATTTCTAGAGTTGACGCTGCACTAGGGGGATGTTCATGCATCCGAGATACTTTTTGCGAATATTGATTGATCCAACACCATCCCGGTGGAACCCAGCACCCAATACCCAACACCTGACCGCTGTCTAGAGATTTCAACTGCTTAACGAAAGAGGCTGATTTTGAATTGTGTGCGATGATCAGGGTAGAGCTTTTACCATTGACCCTGCGATCGCGTCCTTTATCCCTTTCTTTTCAGCTAACCAGCATCGCTTTGGAGTTTGGTGTTTCCTTGTTTCCCGTTACAGTATGAATCATGTCTTGAATTGGCTTAGCTGATACCCGTCTGTCCCTGGGTCTTGCGTAGAAGCGAGAGGACACTGCGTGCCCCAGGAGGCAAGCATTATGAAACTGTTCATTCTCCCGGTATTAGCCCTGGTAACCGCGATCGCGCTGCCGTTCCCAGTCAATGCCCACAATCCCGATCAGGTCCGACAACTCCTGGAAACTCGTGAATGTCCGGGCTGCGATCTGGCTGGAGCGGACTTGACAGGGGCCCATTTGATTGGCGCCGATCTGCGTGGAGCCGATCTACAGGGCGCCAAGTTGGTCAAGAGCAATCTGGAAGGCGCAGACCTGACCGGAGCAAACCTTCTGGGTGCGGACCTGACCGGAGCCTTTGTCACCAATGCAGTACTGGATGGGGCGAATTTAACCCAGGTCAACCTGTCCAATGCCATCATGATCAATGCCCAAACAGCCGGAGCCAACCTGACCGGAATAAATCTTTCCGGTACTCAGATCTTTGGCAGTGGCATTAGTATTGGTGGCGATTAAACCACTGAGAAACGAACCTCTAGTCAAGCGCTGGCACTGTTCGCCAGGCATCTTTCGGTCTGGTTGGACGGACCTCCAACCTGAGAGAGGCTGCCAGGGGCGCTTGCTACGCCAAAAAGGAGCCGGATAACGACTGGCAACTGCTTACCAATTCAGAAACGTGCGAATCTGAGCCACCAAATCAGTGGCGGTGAAGGGTTTTGAAATTGTACCAATAACACTGTTGGGAGCAATTTTCCAGGTGTCATGGCCCTGCAAATTAGCTGTCAGCAGAATTGTAGGAATGTGTTGACTGGCTGGATTGCGCTGGAGTTGTTCTAGAGTCATTTGCCCATCCATTTCGGGCATAACCACATCTAGCAGAATGACATCGGGTTGTTCTATTGCAGCTCTGCTCAGCCCTTCCTTGCCAGATGCAGCCAGAAGCACCTGCCAGCCAGCCAGTTCCTCCAGAGAAAACTGAATGATTTCTCGAATCGCCACTTCATCGTCGATTACCAGAATCCGTTTGGTCATACGCTATTTAGCGATGGAGCTAATAGTTACTATGTTTACTGCAAGGAGCGGGTCATTTGGTTGCGTTCCAGACGATTCAGAATACGGGCAACCAGTTCGGGACCAATAATCGGCTTGGTAATGTAATCATCGGCTCCAGCCATGAATACCCGATGCACGGTGTCCGCATCCTGATGGGCCGAAAGAAACAGAATTGGCAGGTTGGCCCAATCGGGGTCGTTACGAACCACCTGACACAGGTCGATGCCGTTCAACTCTGTCCAAACGCTGTTTTCCGTGGCGATTTCCCTGACCAACCGGGTCTGGCCGGAGCCTGACCCACCACACAGAGAAAATTCGATATCCAAAATCAGCAGATCGGGTCTAACTTGCTCCAGCATAGGCCAGAACTGACAGGGATCACTCAACAAGGTCAGGTAGAATCCCCAGGGACGCAATAGGGTGTGGAGCAGTTCCAAGACCTGGCGGTCATCATCCACGATTAATAACCTGGCCTCTGGCTGCTGGGACTGTTGCAACGTTCGGCGAATCGCATCCACCACCTGGGGAGGAGCCACAGGCTTTTGTAAGAAAACTTTGCCCCCTAGGCGGGCAACCCGCACCCGATCGTCGAATCCCTCCCTGGAGGTAAAAACCACAACCGGAACCGGGGGCTGGCGGCTGGATAGTTCGGCCAGTAGATGGTAGCCCGAGTCGGTTGGATCTGGAAAGGTCAGGTCAAGTAACACCACATCCGGCGGCTCACAGGCCACTTGTTTGCGGGCATCCGTCAGGCTAGTTACCCACGAAACCTCCATGCCTGCAGCAACGGCGGTGGTTCGGATTGCCTGAATCAAGACATCATCATCATCCACAATCAACAGGCGGGTGGATGGGTGGGCCATCGGCTGGGTAGACCAGTGGTTCGCTGTCAGGGCGATTGGTGCAGCGGCAGCGGAAACGGCCTCTGGCTCCAATAGCTGACGTAATCGTTGCACCAGTTGGGTCAGTCCCTCCGCGTCTGATGCTGGCAACGAAGCAGATCCTTTGAACCGTTGCTCAAGTTGCCGAGCCAGGGGCGGAGCTGCCTCAAAGCCCAAACTACCCAGGGTGCCGATCAGCGTATGGGCGTGTTGGTGGGCGGTCTGACATTGTTCTGGAGTCAACTGATTAGCCTGCAAAGCGGCGATCGCAGCCTCAATTTCCCTGACCCGATCCAGAATAGTCCCTCGATGGCGGCTCCAAATTGCTGCCAGTTGCGATCGCAACCGACCATCCGATGTTAGCTGTAAAGGGTCGGAAGACGGCTGGGATGGGGATGGCGATAGCTGTGCTGGCCCATCTGGGTCAGATCCCATCGGCGATTCTACCTGCTGCCGCAAGCGATACCCCAGACCATAGACGGTTTCAATTGGATCAGCCGCACCAACCTTTTTCAGTTTCTGTCTGAGCGCCTTAATATGAGCCCGGACGGTGTTTTCCGTGGGAATCTCTGCCGAACTCCAAAGACGCTCAATCAGAACACTCTGGCTAAAGATGCGATGGGGATTGCGCAGCAGAATTTCCAGCAACTCATACTCCTTAGCCGTCAGATGCACAGGACGATCAGCCCACCGGACCTCACAGGTACTGGGGTCCAGTTGCAAACAGCCCCAGCGAATCAGAGGAGAGGCCGTACTATCCCGTCGACGGAGCAAAGCCCGGATACGAGCCAGCAGTTCATTGAGGTCGAACGGCTTAACAACATAGTCATCCGCACCCGCATCCAACCCCGCAACTCGTTTGGTGCTGGCATCGTGGGCTGTTAACAGCAAAATGGGTGTGCGCGCATTCGGCAGGGTGGAATTGACGGCGGACCGGGCCCGCAACCTTTGACAAAAGCTAATTCCATCCAGCTTCGGCAGCATCAAGTCCAACAAGATCAGGTCGTACTCAAACGTTTCAGCCAGTTGCCAGCCGCTTTCACCATCGCCAGTTGCCTCAACTTGGTAATGGTGCCTGGTTAAGACGCTTTTCAGAGTCTCTGAAAGCACCTCATCATCTTCCACCAGCAAAATTTTCACAACCTGACCAACTCCAGGGCCAACCCACCATCCAACCCATCACACTTTGGCTTCCAGAGATTTCAGATATTCAGTGTTGACCCCAGACTCTCGAACCAAGGCAATTTTTCCAGTCCGAGCAATTTCCCGAATACCAAACTTATTGAGGACTTGGACAATTGCCACCATCTTGCCAGGATCACCCACCACTTCTAGCGTCAGGGAATCCTCGGAGACATCCACCACACGGGCTCGAAAGATCTGAGCCAACTCAATCACCTCTGAACGAGTAGATGCAGTGGCATTGACCTTCATCAACATCAGCTCCCGCTCCACACAGGGAACTTCTGTAATGTCCTGCACCTTTAGAACATTGATTAGCTTGTAGAGTTGCTTCGTCAACTGTTCAATGCTGCTGTCATCTCCCGGCACCACCATCGTAATTCGAGAAATGCCAACTTGTTCGGCGGGTCCCACGGCCAAACTTTCAATATTGAAACCGCGACGGGCAAATAAACCAGCAATCCGGGACAGAACACCCGCTTCATCCTCAACCAAAACTGACAAAGTGTGCTTCATCGAAGTAGCGCAAAAACACGAATACAACAGGTATTAAGTTCAAACGTAACTTTCTATATTATCGTTGGCAGATGTCACTCTCCCCCTGCTTCTTGGGAAAAGCTTTAGGCTGTTCTGATTCATGCGACCAGAACAGCGGCGCAATATTGTCCCAACAGGGTTAGTCGGTTTTGCATCTGAGTTTGCCGTTGTTGTCTGGTTTCGGGCCGATGGGCAGACTGCCAAAACAGCAGGTCCATGTTGAGCAGGCGCAATTGTTTATCAATTTCGACCTGAAGCGACTGGAGGGATTGGGGTAAGTGCGCTCCAGCCGAAGACAGGGTCAGTATTTGGGACTGAAACAACTGTTGCAACTGATCGGCAGCGATTTTCAGTTGGCAGCGATCGCACTCAGCCAGGGTGACCAGTGCCATCAAGCACTCTAACTGGTCTGCAAATGCTTGATAAGCATCCTGGTAATCAGTCGGTAAGGCCATGGTTGGATCCTGACATTTTCCAGACAACGATCATTCAGCATTCGCCAATGAAAATTAGCACTTCTAGCGGCAGGATGGAAACAAACGTAAAGTTTCTTGTAATATAGAGTAAAGTAAGTTTTTATAGCTCAAAGGGAGATAGAAAGGAATTATAGGGATAATACCTTTTTCCCTCCCAACTTCTTTCCGATGGGTGTGTGTTTGACCCTGGCCTAATTGGATCATTTTTATTTCTTTGTTTTTTCTGGCTTGAGCTCAGGATGTTTTACCTGAACCACCAGGCTTGTAAGCCCGGTGGAACTTTAATAATTCAATTTTAAATTTCTTTTGAGTGGCATTGCCCATTCATACAGTAGAATCAGCCATTATCTGAATCTGGGCCTTTCGTCTTCCCCGCTGCACAGCATGAATCTAACGGCTCCTGTTCCTACGGTTCAAATTGTGATTCCTGAATGGCTTCAAGACTGCATGAGACTCCGGCGATCTGCGTCGGAAACAGCAGAGGCTGACATGTCTCCTGCTGACGCCGATCTGATCTGCCGAGCCTTTGAATTTGCCTACACCCTCCATGAAAAACAAACCCGACAATCGGGCGAACCCTACATCATCCATCCCATTGCCGTGGCTGGTTTGCTGAAAGATCTAGGTGGCGGCAGTGCCTTAGTTGCGGCAGGATTGCTTCATGATGTGGTGGAAGACACCGATGTCACCCTGGAAGAGATTGAACAGCGATTTGGTAAAGAGGTCGAGACACTCGTCGAAGGGGTAACCAAGCTTTCCAAATTTAACTTTTCCAGTAAAACCGAACGGCAGGCTGAAAATTTTCGCCGCATGTTTATGTCCATGGCCCAGGACATTCGGGTGATTGTGGTGAAGCTGGCCGATCGCCTGCATAACATGCGTACCCTGGAGCATCTATCGGAAGCCAGACGTCGCAAGATTGCCCTGGAAACCCGGGAAATTTTTGCCCCCCTGGCTAATCGGTTGGGGATCGGGCGCTTTAAGTGGGAACTGGAAGATCTGGCCTTCAAATATCTGGAGCCTGAAGAATATCGTCACATTCAGGACCTGGTTGCGGAAAAACGGGGCGATCGCGAAGCCGGATTGGCCCAGTTGATTGAAAGCCTGAAGCAGCGGTTAGGTCAGCTCGGCATCCATGCCATTGACATCAGTGGGCGGCCTAAACACCTGTACGGCATTTATCAGAAAATGACCCGGCAGCAAAAAGGTTACGACGAAATTTACGATATCGCAGCCGTCCGGATCATTGTTGAGACCAACGACGAATGCTATCGCGCCTTGGCCGTGGTACATGACATGTTCCGCCCCATTCCAGGACGCTTTAAAGACTACATCGGCTTACCCAAACCCAATCGCTATCAGTCCCTACATACCGTCGTCATCGGCCCCACCGGCAAACCGCTAGAGGTTCAGATCCGCACCCTGGAAATGCATCATGTGGCGGAATATGGGATTGCTGCCCACTGGAAGTATAAAGAGACCGGCAGCAGCAGCAGTCAGTTGTCTGCCAAAGACGAAAAGTTCACCTGGTTACGTCAGTTACTGGACTGGCAAACGGATCTCAAGGACGCCCAGGAATATCTGGAAAGCGTCAAGGACGACCTGTTTGACGGGGATGTCTATGTGTTTACGCCCAATGGGGATGTGGTGCCGTTGACTCGGGGCGCTACTCCCGTCGATTTTGCCTATCGGATTCACACCGAGGTCGGACACCACTGTTCTGGTGCACGGGTGAATGGCCGCATGGTGACCCTGGACACTCCCCTGAAAAATGGCGACATCGTTGAAATTCTGACCCAGAAAAATGGTCGCCCTAGTCTGGACTGGCTCAATTTTGTTGTCACCCCAGGAGCCCGCAACCGCATCCGGCAATGGTATAAGCGCTCTAACCGGGATGAGAATGTTGCCCGGGGGCGGGAAATGCTGGAACGGGAGTTGGGCAAAAATGGCTTTGAGGCGCTGCTGCGCTCCAGTCCCATGCAGACTGCCGCCGAGCGTTGCAACTATCACAGCGTAGAGGACCTGCTGGCGGCGATCGGCTATGGAGAAATCACGCTGAACCATGCATTGAACCGAATTCGGGATGCAGTCAAGGCCCAACAACCAATTTCACCCGATCCCCAAACGCCGGTTCTGCCCACTTCCTCGCCCAAAGCCTTTGCCCCACCGATTGACAGTCGATCGCCCATTGTCGGTGTGGAAGGGTTGCTCTATCACATTGCCGGTTGTTGTACGCCCGTTCCGGGTGAGGCCATCATTGGTGTTGTCACCCGTGGCAGTCGGGGCATTTCCATTCATCGGCAGGGCTGTCCCAATGCCGAACAGATTCCCGGTGATCGCCTGGTGCCCGTCAGTTGGAACCCCACCGAGCAAGACCGGGGACGGCCCCAGACCTACCCAGTTGACATTCAAATCGACGTTATTGATCGGGTCGGTGTTTTGAAGGATATCCTTTCCCGTCTGACCGACAACAACATCAACGTGCGTCACGCCCAGGTCAAGACGTTTCCCGATCAGACTGCGGTTATTGATCTGGGTATCGATATCCGCGACCACGACCAGTTAGAACACACTTTTAGCCAAATTCGCAAACTGAGTGACGTTTTAAATTTGCGGCGTCTGAGCCAGATTGAAAACGCCTAGTGCAGCGTCAACTCTAGAAATTAGGGTTTGTAGTCAGCGCTTCAGCGCTAAAGCGCCGACTACGAGCCAATGGGTTCACCTTAAAATTAGGGTTTGACAGAGCACTAGTCCAATGCAAATCCCCACCAGATCCAGCAACAGAAGTAGCTAATTGTCTGGCGATCGCAACAATCAACCATATTGTGCTCTTCCATTACCACCCACCGACACAAAAACAATTTCAAAGAGAATCCGCGATCTTGCCCCTCGATCAAACTTTGGGGGGATAATTAAACAGGATTAGCGTAACCACTAATGCGGCATTGGCATCACAGGAGTCAGGGGTTGGGTGAATCGGTCCAGGTAGGGAAACGGTCTTCCCGCACTCCGCCTGGTAATGAGTTGCGACAGAGCCGATTGCAGCCAGGTTCTTTGACGGGTGCAATCCTTAACAAAATCATGAATCAGCCGTTTGGTGCACAGGTCAGTTTATGGATACATCCTTCTACTAAACAAGCATTTTCTTCGCCAATGCCCCTGGTTAGACCTTAGCGTATGAAACCTGAACATCTCGAAGGTTTGCGAGCCTGTTGTCAGGATGATGCAGCTTTTGAGCGAATGCAGCAGATCCTGACTGCCATTGAATCGGAGCGACAACAAACGGAACTGACCAGTCTCGTTCACCAAGTGACGCGACGCTACATTCCCCGGCCGGATCTGGCCACCTATCGGAACGAGTATCAGCAAGTGCTGGAACGAATGATCGTTGAACGCACGACGGATTTACTGACCACTAATCAACAACTTTTGCAGGAGATTACCGATCGCAAGTCGGCGGAAAAGGCACTTCAGGAGAGTGAACAACGATTTCGCTCCCTGATCGAAAATGCCACTGACATTATTGTCATCCTGGATCAGCAGGGCATCTTCCGCTACAGCAGCCCTTCAGCCAGGCGATTGTTGGGATATTCCCCGGAGGATGTGGTTGGTCGCAGTGCCGCAGAGTTTGTCCATCCTGAAGATGTGTCGGTCATTCTGCAAGTGCTCCATGCTGCGATCGCCCATCCCGGTGTCAGCCAGCCAATGGTGGAATATCGGGTACAGCATTGTGATGGATCCTGGTGCTTGTTCGAAGCGGTTGCCACCAGCCTGCTGGATGACCCAGCGATTCAGGGGGTCGTGGTCAACTGTCACGACATTACCGAACGCAAGCAAGCGGAAGAGGCGCTGCGAGCAGCCAACCACCAAATTGCCAACATTCTGGAAAGTGTAACCGACGCCTTTATCTCCCTCAATGACGAGTGGCAGTTTACCTATCTCAATCAGCGGGCGGCCCAGCTATTTCAGCGATCGCCGGAGGGCTTACTGGGCCGCACCATCTGGGCCGAATTTCCCGGTCTGAAGGGTAGCCTGTTCGACCAGGAACTGCACCGGGCGATGGACCAACAAGTCGCTGTGACCTTTGAGGAATTTTATTCTCCGCTGAATATCTGGTTTGAAGTCCGGGTTTTTCCTTCGGCGCAAGGCCTGTCCATCTTCTTCCTGGATGTCACAGAACGACAGCAAGCCCAGGCAGAACTGCTGGAAATGAGCACCGCTTTAGGCAACGCGGTGGAGGGAATTGCCCGTCTAGACCTGCAAAACCATTTTGTCGCCCTAAACCGGGCCTTTGCCATTTCCCTGGGCTATCAACAGGAAGAAATGATTGGCCTGCCCTGGAGCATCATCTTTCATCCCGATGACCTGGAAATCGTTGAGGCAGCCCACCAGGAGATGCTACAGGCTGGCAAGGTTGAAATTGAAGTGCGGGGAGTCCGGAAGGATGCATCTGCCTTTTATATGCAGTTGGTTATGGTGGCCGCCCACGACTGGCATGATCGGTTAATTGGCTTCCATTGCTTTACCAAAGACATCACCGAGCGCAAACGGGCCGAGGAAGCCCAATGGCAACAAGCCGAGCGCGAACAACTGATGGGAACCATTTCCCAGCGGATCCGGCAGTCTCTGGAACTGGAAGAAATCCTCAACACCACCGTATCCGAAGTTCGGCAGTTACTGAGGGCCGATCGGGTGGTGATTTTCC
>Ga0272446_1003309_pt1 | contig 20544 bp, 16 predicted proteins | sample YNPCB0061_FD_194587 | JGI IMG/M metagenome (GOLD analysis project Ga0272446, IMG submission 194587) | Hot spring microbial mat communities from Yellowstone National Park, WY, United States - YNP-CB-006-1 | ecosystem: Environmental > Aquatic > Thermal springs > Hot (42-90C) > Sediment | place...
TGTTCTTTTTCCGCAAGCGTAAAGGAAATTTTCTCGCTGTGTCCGCCGCCGCCGAGCGTGCCGTCCACATAGATTCCCGCGCCTGTTACCAGATATTCTATAACCTCATTGAGCAACACTGGCGCATGGAAAAACTCGCTCGCCATTTAGCCTTTTCTCATTTTTTGCGCGACTTCTTTTATCCCAAAATTTTCTGCGTCAGCGTTTCATATTCCGTCGGCGCGATGTTCAATGCTTGCTTCAACTTTTCCGGATTCCAGAGCGAGAGCTTGTTGCCTTCGCCGATGATGATGACTTGCTTTGTTATCTCGCACGCTTCCAAGAATTCCTTTGGCAAAGCCACTCGACCTTGCTTGTCCAACTCTGCTTCGTCCAAATTGGCGTTGATGAATGTCTTTAATTTTTTCTCCTCAGGATTGAAGTCCGAGAGCTGCGCCAGTTTGCGTTGCAGTTCTTTCCACGCCGATTCTTCATACATCTCAATCGAATCTGACATCGTTTTCATTAGGATAAAAACTGCGCCCGCGTCTTGATTTTCCAATTTCTTGCGAAACTTCACCGGAATCATCAGCCGACCTTTATCGTCCAACGAATGCAATTCTTTGCCGATGAATCCTGCCATTGTTGAAACACTTGCGCGTTTTTATAGAGAATTAATTTCCCGTTTTTACCATTTTTTACCACAATGGCAATTTAGTTAAAAAAAAATGGATTTGTCAAGGAAATTGTTAGATTTTTCAAGGGTTTACAGATTTTTTTACCGTCTCAAAATGAGAGCTTTTTTCGCGCGATTTCTTGTAGTTTTATCAAATATGAACAAAATGTTCAGTATCTAAAACTTGAATATGAACAAAATGTTCAGTATCTTGAAAGCGTTCTAAACATTCATGTGAAAACAACTGCGAGACAGCGTCGAGACAAATTTTGGATGTCGTTATGGGGGCAGTTCTGACGGAGGCACAAAATAAGTGCTTCAATTTTTTGGCGCGCTACGAGGCGGAGTTTCGTCGCTCGCCCAGCGTGCGTGAAATCGCAGCGGCACTGGGCTATCGCTCCACCAATGCGGTCGCACAAGTTTTGGACGCCCTCGAAGCAAAAGCGTATATCAAGCGACGCAAAGGCATGCGCGGCATAGACATCGTTCACCGTGATGAGTTCGCGCCACTCGTTGGTTCAGGGCAGGAGCGGCTTGTCGCTGTTCCCGTTATGCAGCTCGATATTTTTCAAAAGGGCGACAAGCCGCTTGTGCAACGCGGCATTTTATATTTCACTCACTTCGAGACCGAAGGCAGAGACTGTTTTGCAATGCTGGCAGGCGATGACGGTATGGACAAATCAGGACTCTTGAAGGGCGACTTGGTTCTCGTCGAAACACGTCCTATCGCTGAAACCGAAAAAGGCGTTCTCGTCGGCGTCTCCGACGGTGAGTCCCTCATTGTGCGAGAACATCGATTCGTTAATGGGCGCGTGAATCTTCTGGCGTCAAACCGCTCTTACATGGAAAAGGTCATCAAGCCCGATGAAAAGACGAGCGTGAAAGTTCTCGGCGCAGTTATCCTCTCGATGCGCCGATACCGGAAAATTTCTTAATCAATCAAAGAGCGATGAGTTCATACAAGGGGCATTTGTTCGGCGGCGTGTTATTCTTTATTCCGTTTGCATTTCTCTATGCCGTCTTGTTCGGCGATGGAAAATTGCCGCTTCTGCAATTCATCTTTCACACCGCAATTCTTTTTGGCATTACGTTGCTCTTTGCACTCTTTCCCGACATTGACACCAAAAGCAAAGGTCAAAAAATTTTCTATCTCATTTTCATCGCTGTCGACCTTGCGCTCATTTTTACAAACCATTTGCGCGAAGCAGCGTTTCTCGGACTCTTTGCAATGTTGCCACTCATCAGCACCCATCGCGGCTGGACGCATTCGTTTTGGGCGGCGTTTGTCATTCCGCTTCCGTTTCTGCTGATACCAATGTGGCTCGCCGAATCCAAAACGCTTGTCGGCTTGCCATATTACCTTGCAGCTGTAACGGGCTACCTTAGCCACCGGTTCATGGACGGCATTTTTTTTAGGAAATAACTTCACTCTTTCTGTCGATACAACACGTAGTTTCCATGCTCGCAAACTTTCTCTAACCCCATTGCAGTGCTTGTCGCCGCAAATTCGTTGACAAGCTCGACGCCCGCTTCAGAGAGGGTAGCCGTTTTCTCGACAACAATGACCGTGCGCGACTTCTCTGTCAGTGCGCCCGTTAGTTCGCTCAGTGCGGTTGTAACAGCCCCATATTTGTAACTCACTGTCGATTGCCACTTTGCTGAATCCACATCAATGCCGTTGAAGTAGTAGCTGAACTGCGGATTGAAACTCTTTTCGGCGAACCGCTTTTCCGAGACAAGGTGAGCTATCGTTTTCGGCGCGAGCGATTTTACAACGCCGCTCAGGTCTTTCGCCCCTGAATAGGTTTGCACAAACGGCAGTCCGTTCAGCACGGTGTTTAGCGAGAGTGCTGCGCCGCCAAGCGCCACCGCCGTCAAAAAAATCACATCGAAATATGATCGTTTGGACATCCAATACAACATGGCAGCCGTTGATGCCGACGCGGCAATTATCACGGCGATTTTCCAGCCCTCTGGCGACACCAAAAGCCCTCGATGCCACGCCTGCGTCGCCGACCAAACCAATGCCAACCCGACCGCCAACCAAGCCAATTGAGTTGCCTGTTTTGACATATTTTTCAACACAACTTCAAGAGATTCTACAATTATTAAGAACATCGGTGGCAGACACAGCAGCCCATACCACAAGAGTTTTGTTTGAGCAATTGAGAGAATACTGAACGGCAGAGCAAACGACAGAAGCCAGAGAACACGAGTAGAATTTCGGAAATTTGATGTCGTAAAGAACATAAATATCCATGTTAGGCTTAATGCCGACAAGGGAATGCGGGCGATGAGGACATTCAGGTAGTAGAAAACGCCTGTGCGATAGGTCGCCCCCGTTTGGTTTTCCTGAACCCGGTTGGCAATGTAGAAATCCACATAGCGTTCCAAAAAGCCATCGTGCGCAGCGCAAATGCCCGCAAACCACGAGAGTCCGATTCCCAAGCCAAGTCCAAAAAATAAAGCATTTGAATCAAGAAACTGTCTAAAAGTAATGTCTTTTGTCGCCCATCTGTAAAGGCTGTGGAGCGCAATCGCTGCCGCTGCAAATCCGCCGACTAAGACTTTTGTTAGCAACGCCAAGCCAAGCATTATGCCGCCCATTGCCATATCGTGCAATCGGCTCGATTCTAAGAACCGCACGTAGAAAAGGAGTTGCAATGCTGAAAAGAGCGTTACGAGCATATCGAACTGCCCAAGCCGTGCGAACCACACGAGCATCGGCGAAAATCCGACAACGATGACGGCGAAGAGTGCGGCACGGTCGCTAACGCGGTAGGCGAGAGAGCATATTGTCATCAGCAACCCGACGAAAGCGCACCACGAGGGCAGGCGCAATGAAAACTCAGATAGTCCAAAGAGTTTTGCCGAGATTGCCATCAGCCAAAGTTGAAGCGGCGGGTGAGAGGCGGAGTAAAATCCACCAATGGCGTAGTCGGTTTGGTCGAGCCAGCAGTCAAATTGCAAAATGGCTTTCACGCGCAGGGCGTAGTAGCCTTCATCGTAGGGTTGAATTTCCATATCGCCTAAGTTCCAGAGCGAGAGCGCCGCAGCAAGGGCAACAAGTCCAAGCGCGGTTCGGAGTTTAACCTTATGAGCCAGCACACATCAAGCAATTTAGAGTTTGATTTTCAAACGAAATCGGCTTACATTCCGACAGTCGTGGAAACCGTCTTTTCGGTCATGTGTTTCTTAATATCAGCGCGGATTGGACATGAGCATCGGCAAAAAAATTATGGACTTCATAGTTCCGACAAAAATTACCGAGGTGGAAATTGAAATACCTGCCGACCCTGTCGAGGTTGCGGTGCGTCCGATGCACAGCAGCAATCGCGCCACATACGATTCTTCCGTTCACAAACCCACATCGGACGATGGCATCTACCCCACCGATGCGATAAACGACAACGGTCTCGGCGCGGATAAGAGCAGCTATGGCACAACGAACATCAAGACCCTAATCGAGGCAGCAAGGTTGGAATCGCGCGAGTGGCACCAGTTGCTTAGGCGCTCAGTGAAAATAATCCTTGCACATCGCGACTTCAAGAATCTTGACGAAACCACACTGCCGAAAATCGCCGACGACTTAGCGCTCATTTTGCAAGCCTCCGACACGGATACAGCGACAATGCTCGCCGACATCAATACGCTCAAGAAAACCGTGCGCGACGGTGTCAATCAAAATCTGAAAGCCATTGCAGAGTATCGCAATAAAAAAGGCTATGAAATCAATACGCTCATCGCTCGCTTAAAACAGCTTGAACAGGAAGTCAATGGATTAGATAAGATAATGGCTGATGATACCCAAAATATGAACGACACATTAGACGAGTTGGAAAGTTACAGCAAAATGCTCGAGCTTGTCTCGAAGATGAAAACCCAAAGTGTATAGGTATGACTCGCAGAGTAAAAAAAATCGTTACGATTCAGCGCGACTTTCGCCGCGTTGCCCTGTTTGGCTGCCTGCTCTTATCGTTGGGATTCGCGACGCTTTTTCGTCCCAATCGGCCTGAACCGATGAAACCCACACAGAAAGCATCGACGGAAACCGCCGCGCCTACCGCGAAAACCGCCGCACAAGAGCCGGCCACGTCGCTTGCCTCATTGGAGCCCAAAGTTGCTTACGCCGCCATTACGCCGCCCGCCATCGCGCCGACATCTCATTTGACAACGGTGCGCAAAACCATCGTGGTTCACTTTGGCTACAACCGCAGTTCGCTTTCTCAAAAGGACAAGCAGCGTATGTTGCTTGAAGCCCTGCCTAATTCCAGCCAGTTGAGAGTTACGCATATCACTATTGTTGGACATAGCGACAGCGATGGGCGAGAGGAATACAATTACGCGCTGTCGCTCAAACGCGCCGAGTCGGTGATGCTGGCGTTGGGCAACATCGTGGAGACAAAAGAGTGCGTCTCGCTGAAAGCGGTCGGCAGCAGCAAGCCCGTTTTCGTCGGAGATTTGGAAGACCGGGCTGCCTCGCGCCGCGTTGAAATTAACCTTGAATATGCTCCGTCGCCTTGAAATGAACACTTGCTTGGTCTATTGACGGCTTCCGACCGCGCGACTTTTGATAGAACTCGATTACTATGGCAACTTAATCGAAGCACGGACAGCATGGCAGGACTGTATATTCACATTCCCTTTTGTCGGCGACGCTGTAACTATTGCGACTTCTACTTCGTTACCAACTCTGCGCTCATCGACCAATTTCTCGCCGCGCTTTCGCATGAGCTGACAAGTCGTGCACATCTTTTAACTAATGAACTTATTGAGACCATTTACTTCGGCGGCGGCACGCCCTCAATGCTTTCTGCGGCGCAGTTTGACTTCATCTTAACTCTTGCGTCAAAGACTTTTCGCGTTTCACCGACCGCTGAACTCACACTCGAGGCCAATCCCGAAGATGTGACGGCGACGTATCTGACTGACCTTGCCCGCGTCGGTATTAATCGCATCAGTCTCGGTGTTCAGTCGTTCAATGATGCAAAGTTGAAACTGCTCACGCGCGAACACAACGGCGCGCAAAGTCGAAAGACCGTTGAGCTGGCCAAACATCGGTTTAATAATGTCAGCGTCGATTTGATATTTGGAACTGACGGCGAAACGCTCAATGACTGGACGACAGAACTTCAAACGGCAGTGGCGTTGCAGCCTGAACACCTCTCGACCTACTCGCTCACGGTTGAGCCAAGAACGCTGCTTGATAAACTCATTAGGCGCGGCAAACGCCAGCCTCCGATGGAATCCCTGCAAGCCGAGATGTTCCTTGTGGCAATGGAATTTCTACGCCACAACGCTTATGAGCATTACGAAGTGTCGAATTTCGGCAAGCCGAATTTTCACTCGCGCCACAATAGCGCGTATTGGAATCGCACGCCGTATTTGGGGGTTGGTCCGTCGGCGCATTCGTTTGTCAAGACCATTGACGGCGAGATACGCTTCGCCAACACGCCTAGCCTGAAAGACTATCTTGCGGCGCCAGCCGACTCGATTCAATTCAAGGAGCGTCTTTCAGAAGAAGATATTTTCAACGAGGGCGTCCTGTTGGGCTTGCGCCAAGCGAAGGGAATTGACGTGGAGGATTTGCGGAAAAAGTTTAACTTTGCGGTCTCTTTGTCTCAACTCACTGCGCTGGTTGAACAAGGGCTGTTGACCAAAGAAAGCAGTTGGGTGAGATTAACCGACAAGGGCTTTACACTTGCTGATGAAATCGCCGCTGAATTACTCGCTGCTTCACATTTTACTTTTGCATGACACTTTAACCGTTTGAAATGTTACCGCATAAGAAACTCAACACTTACATCGCTATTGGCGTTTATGCCGTCGCGCTTATTGTCTATTTGCTCACGGTTGCGCCGACGTTTTCGTTTTGGGATTGTGGCGAGTTCATCGCCGTTGCCTACACGATGGGCGTTCCACATCCGCCCGGCACGCCCATTTTTACTATGCTTGGTCGGATTTTCTCGATGCTTCCATTTCCAGAGGACATCGGCGCACGGGTCAATCTCATTAGTCCAGTTGCTGCGTCGTTTGCGGTGATGTTCACCTACCTCATCACCGTTCTGCTTATTGGAATGTATCGTGGTAAAGCGCCCGACGAGTGGTCGGTTCCCGAAAGAATTTCTGCTTATGCCAGTGGCGTAATTGCCGCGTTGGCACTTGCGTTCTCCGATAGTTTTTGGTTCAACGCGGTCGAGGCGGAAGTCTATGCGTCATCAATGTTTTTCAATACGATTGTCGTTTGGCTGATGCTCAAGTGGCATGAACACGCCGATGAGCCTGACGGTGACCGATGGATTTTGTATATCGCGTATGCGTTTGGCGTGGCCTTGGGCGTTCACTTGCAGGCGTTGCTGGCGTTCTTTGCATTAGCGCTCATTTACTACTTCCGCCGCTATGAGTTCAGCCTTGCGGGATTTGGCATTTTGGTGGTTGTGTCCAGCGCGATTTTCTTAGTCATTTATCCGGGCGTGGTGCAGAAACTTCCTGCGTTGATGCGCGATACATCGCCCGTCGTCGGCATTATCATTGCGCTCTCGGTCATCGGTGCGGCGTATTACACCTATCAACAGAAAATGCGTTTGGCGCACTTGGCGTCGATGTCGCTCCTGCTGATTTTGATTGGATACAGTTCAATGACGATGGTGCTGCTGCGCTCTCAGGCAAAGCCGCCTATCAACGAGAACGCACCTGCGACGATGGAAAAACTCTTCTCGTATCTTAACCGCGAGCAATACGGCGACTATCCGATTTTTCAACGGCGCTGGTCGTTAGACCCTGAACATCAACGCAACTACCAGAAGTACTCGAGCGATATGGATTTCTTCTTGAAGTATCAAGCAGGACATTTGTATGCGCGGTATTTCGGCTGGCAGTTCATCGGGCGCGCGGGCGACGTGCAAGACGACGGCATTGATTGGTCGAAGTTCTGGGGAATCCCGCTTGCCGTCGGCTTGTTCGGCTTGCTTTTCCATGCACGCAAGGATTGGAAAATGGCGTTCTCGGTTTTCGCCCTTCTCTTGCTCACAGGCATCTTCATCAATATCTATACAAATCCGCCTGAACCGCAGCCGCGTGAGCGCGATTATGTGTATGTCGGCAGTTTCTTCGCGTTCTGTATTTGGATTGGCATCGGCATTGATGCACTCTTCGAGACGCTCCGCGAAAGCGTTGAAGACGAGAAGCAATGGCTTTACGGCGCAGTCGGCGTTGCCGCGTTTGGACTTGTGTTCATCAACGCCCGAATGCTGACCGTGAATTTTCATTCTCATAGCCGCGCAGGCAATTATGTGCCTTACGATTACGCCTACAACCTTTTGCAAAGCTGCGAAAAAGACGCGGTGCTATTCACCAACGGCGACAACGACACCTTCCCGCTTTGGTGCTTACAGGAAGTCTACGGCGTGCGGCAAGATGTGCGCGTGTGCAATTTGAGCTTAGCAAATACAGATTGGTATATCTTGCAATTGAAAAATGAATCGCCGCGCGGCGCAAAGCCAGTCAAATTCAATATGACCGACCGCGAGATTAAGTCGCTTTCCTACGAACCTTGGACAACGCGCACCCTCTCGATTCCCGTGCCGAAGGAAAAACTCCTGCAATCGGAATACAAAGGCTACGACGAAGGCAAGACCGTTATGATTGACGGTGCGCCCGTGCTTTTATCGGGCAAACCAAAAATGGTCGATACGCTGCGCTGGTCATTTGAGCCGACGGTCAGTTCGGGAAAGCAGGGCTACATTCGCGCACAAGACCGTGTTGTGTATGAAGTAATTATGAACAACCTGTTCCAACGTCCTATTTACTTCGCTATTACGGTTAGCGAATCGAACCGCATCGGCATTGATAAGTATTTGCGGATGGACGGTTTCGCCTACAAAGTTGTGCCGTTTGAAGGCGACGGATACAGCACGATTGACGCCGGGATTATGTATGACAAATTGATGAATACGTTTCAATATCGAAACCTGAATAATCCCGACGTGTATCTCGATGAAAATTCCCGCCGGTTGGTCAGCAATTACAAAAATGTATTCTTGCGATTGGCATCGGAGTATATTCAAAGCCCGTTCTCGCCGGTAGCAGTTCGCAATGCGAATGGCGAGCTGGAAACGGTATTGGGCAAAGACCTTGCGGTGCGTGTTCTGGATAAAGCCGAAAGCGCCTTGCCGACCGAGCTGCATGAAACCGACTATCGCGTGTTGCAAGGCATGATTCGCATTTACGCACAAGCTGGCGCGCGGGAAAAAGGACTTGCGCTGATTCCGAAGTTGGAAAAACAGGTCGACGATATGTCGCTGCAAAATCCAAAAGATGTCTACGGCAAATTTTATTTAGCACAAGCCTACAAAGCTGTTGATGAAAACCAAAAAGCATTGACGGTCTTACAGGGGCTTTCGGCACTGATGCCAAATGACCCAACGCTGAAACAGGAAATTGCCGACCTGCAACGCGCCGTTGGGCAACCGAAAGACAGCGCTGGAACCTTGAAACAGTAGCCATAGAGAATGCGGTTATGCGCGATGGACCGATGCCTGACGCACTTGTTCGGATATTTTTGACGCTGTGCCTGCTCGCGTTTACGCTCATTGTCGGCGTTCCGCTCCACCGGCGGCAATGGAAACCGATAACGATAACGAAAGCCCGCTCTCTGAAAAACCGCGCGATGGAACTGGGTCTGCTCGTTGGACTCGTTGGCTGGCTGGCGTGGCTCTTACACGTGATTGTGCGCGGCACAAACGACTTGCTTGTTCAACAGCTCGGTGGCATGTTGGAGCTTGGGTCGTTTTACCTCGTCGCTGCGCTACTTGGTGCGGCACTCTTGATTGCAGGGCTGTTGTTGGTTGCATTAGGCATTTCGGAAATGGACGACCAATGGCGTATCGGTATTGACGAACAAGACCCGCAAACGCGCGTTGTTCAAACGGGCATTTTCAAGGTGCTTCGCCACCCGATTTATACAGGGATTTGTTGTATCGCAGGCGGCGCAGTGCTGGTTTTGCCACACTTTGTTACGGCAGCGCTTGCGGTCGGCAGCATTGCCGGCGCAGTTGCGCAAATGAAACTCGAAGAGACCGTTATGCGCGAGCGCTTCGGCGACGCCTACAAGTAGTTTTAATCTTAAACAGTCGAAGTATGGTGGACACACAAGCAACCCCGTCTACAAAAGCGACCATCGAGATAATCCAGTCGCGCTGGTTTGACGACGCGATGGTTCAATCGCTCCAAAAGCAGTATCTGGCGGCGCAGCCGTATCCGCATGTCGTTCTCGATGGATTTCTGCACGACGAGGTCGCACTCGCGCTTTACAATGGCTTTCCAAAGCTCGGCGAGATGGCGACACACTACAACGGTATGAACGAGAAGAAAGCCGAAGACTCCGGCTTCGAGCGCTATCCACAAGTCTTTCGCGACCTTCGCGCCGCGCTCTTCAGCAACACATTTACAACGTTCTTGGAGCGCGTTACGGGCATTGAGGACATTCGAACTTGTGAGGGAGCGTTAGGGTCAGGCACGCATCAAGGCGGTAACGGGAGTTTTCTTGATATTCATGTCGATTTCAACATTCACCCGACGGAAAATCTGCATCGCCGAATCAATGTCTTGGTGTTTCTTAACAAAGACTGGCAGGAAAGTTACGGCGGCAAGTTGGAGATGTGGAATAAGGATATGACGGCATGCGTTACAGCGCACTTGCCACTTCTTAATCGCTGCGTGATTTTCGAGACGAACGATATTTCGTATCACGGCTACGGCAAAATCACCGTTCCTGATGGCGAGTCGCGCAAGTCGGTCTATGCGTATTACTATACGCCACTCGATAAATCAACACTGGTCTATCACGATACGACGTTTCGCACGCGACCCAACGAGCCGACTGCGAAGAAATTACAGACTGCTGTCAAAGAAACAACGAAGAATTTTATCAAGCGTCAGCTTAAAAATTTTGGGTTGATTGAGTTTTACAACAATACCTTGTTCAAGTTCAAAACGCGAGGAAAATGAACGCAGCCGTCGGCGTTGACATTCACCCCACTGCAGTCGTTAGTCCCGACGCCAAGTTGGGCGAGGGCGTGAAGATTGGCGCGTATTCAGTCGTTGAAGATGATGTGGAAATTGGCGATGGCACGGAAGTTCTTTCGCACGTTACGATTGGCAGTTATGCCCGCATTGGCAAACAGTGCCGTATTTTTCCTAACGCCATTATCTCGATGCCGCCGCAAGATTTGAAGTTCGCTGGCGAAAAAACATTTGTCGTCGTTGGCGACCATACCACGATTCGAGAATGCGTTACGCTCAACCGAGGCACAGCAGCACTGGGCAAAACGGTTATCGGCTCTCACTGCTTGCTAATGGCATATACGCATGTTGCGCATGACTGCATCATTGGAGACCATGCAGTCATTGCCAATGCCGTGCAACTCGGCGGACATGTAGAAATCGAGGAGTATGTTACCATTGGCGGATTATGCGGCATTCACCAATTCACGCGCATCGGCAAACATGCGATGATTTCTGCGCTCTCAAAACTCACTCATGATGTCCCGCCTTATGTAACTGTTGCCCATGACCGTTACGAGGGCTTGAACCAGATAGGACTCAAACGGCGCGGCTTTGATTCCGAGGCGCTTAATCGGTTAAAAGATATTTATCGCGTGATTTTTCAGTCAGGGTTGCTTTTGTCTAACGCACTTGCGAAGGTTCGCACAGAGCTTCCAGAGTCAGCTGAACGCGCCGATGTGTTGCGATTCTTCGAGTCAGGTAGCAAACGCCAATTTATCCGACCGTTTTTAAGTGGAGCCGACGTCAAGTAATTTTGAATAAATGAATTATTCTACTGACTCGTTGAAATACAAGTTTAACTCTATTGCCAAATGCTGCCGACGATGCGCGCAATACTCTCTCTGTGGCTTGTCCTTGCGTGCTCCGCAACGCTTTTGGGACAATCTTCGTCGCGGCAGAGACAAATAGACAGCCTTCGCGCTGAACTCGACCGCCCACAACAGGACACCACGCGCTACGCCCTACTGACCAAACTCGGATTTCTTTACTACGACGACTCGCTGCCCGACTCTGCAATCGCCATCGCAGAACGCGCCAAAGCCATTGCCCATTTGCTGGGCGATGCTGTGCGCATCTCCGACGCCTGTTTTCTCATCGGAACGACATATCGAGCGCAGTTGGCAACTTACGACAAAGGGTTAGAGTATTTTTTTCTTGGATTAACCCACTTAGAAAACGCACGGTCGCATCCAAAATACCTTGTCAAAAGAGCACGATTGCTCACGGAAATTGCGTTGAGTTACGAATCGCTGGAAGATTTTGAGCAGGCAATTGCCTATTGTATCGAGATAAGACAAATTGCGCGGGAAAACGGATTTAAGTTTTATGAGGCTATTGCCGCTGCCACTGAAAGCAGTATTCGTCGGCTTATGGGCGATTACGACGCGGCAATGGTTTTGACCGAAAGAACGCTCGTCTTGCGCCGCGAAATTGGGGACTCGGCTGTTGTTGCCCGTTCCATCGGCACGGTCGGCGAAATTTTATACCTCAAAGGCAAGCCGCTCGATGCCTTGCCACAGTTATTCAAAAGCCTTGAGATGCTCAATGGCGAGATTCACAATACTGTCCGTGCCTACAACAACATCGCTCGGTGCTACCTTGCCATACATATGCTCGACAGCGCAGCGATTTACGCTCAAAAGGGATATGACCTCAGCGTCAGCACGCGCCGCAAGTTCGGCTTACAGCAGTGCTACAAAATCATGGCGGATATAAAAGAGCGACAAGGTCAGTTCGAGGAAGCGTTGTTTTTTCAAAAACGATACAACGAGTTGCGCGATACGGTTTTATCGGGACAGCGCCGCCAACGCGCCGCCGCATTGCAAATGCGGGCAGCGATTGAGGAGAAGGAAAGAGAGCAAGAGAAAGCATTGAAGCAGCAGTTCATCGTTCAAAATGTTCTCCTGAGCATTCTCGGCGTGCTTACGGCAGCGATGTTCGTTGTCGCTTTGGCGTATCGCCAAAAGCAAAAGTCGGAACAGGCGTTGCAAGAAAAAAACGCCTTGATTGAAAAACAAAATCGGCAGTTGGAAACCCAGCGCGACGACCTTGCGGAAGCCAACAAATTGAAATCAGAACTGCTTGCCATTGCCGCCCACGACCTCAAAAATCCGCTTCAGAGTATCGTTGGCTTCGCGTCGCTGATTGAAGAGAAAGTCGAGCCACAATCGGAATTTGCGCAAATGTCGCGCTTCATCAAGCAGTCGGCAGATAAAATGTTACGGTTGATTAACGATTTGCTCGACACGACCGTGATGCAAATGGGTCGAATGAAATTGCGAAAAGCCTCGATTGACATCAGCGAACTCATTGAGGACGTGGTAAACGACCATCTCGCGTCTGCTCAACGAAAAAACCAAACGATAGAAGTTACTACTGATAGGGACGTCATCGTTTCTGTTGATGAGGAACGAATGCGGCAAGTCCTCTCGAACCTCATCAGCAACGCGATAAAATACTCTCCGACGGGAAAAACGATTTATGTCGAAACGAAAAAAACCGGAATCAGGAGACAAGACACAGAAGGAATCAGCACACTTCCACCTTCTGATTCCTGTATTCTGATTTCTGTTCGTGATGAGGGAAAAGGTTTAACCGAGAGCGATAAAGCCAAACTCTTTCAGCAGTTCCAACGGCTTTCAGCACAACCGACGGGCGGCGAGAGTTCAACAGGACTGGGCTTGTGGATTGCCAAAGAAATCGTCGAGTTACATGGCGGAAAAATTTGGGCGGAAAGCAAGGGAAATGGCTCTACATTCTTTGTCGAGTTGCCCGCGCTACCTGTCGCCAAACCCATATCGGTCTAATGAACATTATGCTCATCACCTTGGCCATTGTTGCGCTCCATGCCAGTCTGTGGGAACGATGGGCGTCGGCACAAACAGTTTCTGATACGACCGCCATCGATAGCCTCATTGCACGCGCGAAAGTCATGCGAAGCCAAAATCCTGTCGAGTCAATTCGCGCTGCTGTTGAGGCACAACGGCTGGCGTCGCGCTTGAACGATTCCGCGCGGCTTGCCGACGCGCTCAATGAACACGGTATCTCGGCACGCGTGCCGGGCGATTACGATAGCTCTCTTGCGCTGCATCGTAAGGCTGCTGGACTTTACGAAAAAATCAACAACCGTGTCGGGCTTGCGGCAGCATGGCTGGGGCAAGGACATGCGCACTTTTGGAAGGGCAGAAACGACAGTTCACTCTACTGTTATTTCAAATCGCTCTCACTTTGTGAGGAAGTCGAGAACAAACGCGGCATGGCGAATGCGCTTATCAGCGTCGGAGAAATCTACCGTCGCCGACGGCTCTTCGCTGAATCGTTGGGGTATCAAGCAAAGGCGCAGCAGGCTGCTCTTGTAGCTGGCGATTCAGCGCTCTATGCACGCTCGTTACGCGAAACGGGAATTGTTTACCACGATGCTCGGCGGCTTGATTCGGCGTTGAGCTGTTACTTTCGTGCGCTCAAGCTCTTGCATCACGCGAATGCGAACTTTGCCGCCAATCTTTACAACAGCATCGGAGAAACTTACGAACAGCTCGGCGAGACGAGCCGCGCTATCGCCTATCAAAACAAGGCATTGCAATTTTTCGAAGACACCAACGACAAACGCGGCATCGCTCGCACGCTTAATGGGTTAGGAGAACTTCATTTCATACAAGGTCGTCTATCCGAAGGGATTACCGTTGCGACCAGAGCTGGCGAACTTGCCGAGAGCATTGGCGCATTGCCCGACCGAAAAAAAGCCCATCAACTTCTCTCGTATCTCTATGCCGCTCAAAATCAACCTGAAAAATCCACTGAGTTTCGTCGACGGGCAGCGGCGTTTCAAGATTCGCTCTTGGGCGAGCAAACTGCACTGAAAATCGCCGAAGTGCAAACGGCTTACGAAAATGAAAAGCGCCAACGCGACATTGACCTCTTGCTTAAAGAGCGTCAACTGCAAGAGTTGAAAGCTGACCGCGAGCGCGCGTGGTTCATCGGTGGGTTGCTTGCGGCGGCGGCAATCTCAGGCGCGATGGTTATTGCCTACATGCAAAAGCGAAAATCAGAACGGGCGTTGCAGGACAAAAATGCCTTGATTGAAACACAAAATCGGCAGTTGGAAACCCAGCGCGACAGCCTTGCGGAAGCCAACAAGGTGAAATCAGAACTGCTCGCCATTGCCGCCCACGACCTCAAAAATCCGCTGCAAAGCATTAGAGGATTTTCCATCTTGATACAAGAAGATGCAATGGGCGCACGCGAGATGGCGACAGTAATTCAACGCGCGTCCGACCGTATGCTGCGCCTTATTGCAGAATTGCTCGACTCCGCCGTGATTGACTTGGGGAAATTGGAACTAAACAAACGCCTCATTCACATCGGTGATTTGCTCAGCCGCGTCGTAGAAGAAAATCAAGTTCAAGCCAGCCAAAAACATCAACAATTCATTTGCCGCATCGAGCCGAATCTCTTTGCCGACATTGATGCAGAACGCATGCGCGACGTGCTCGATAATCTCATCAGCAACGCCATCAAATACTCTCCGACGGAAAAAACCATTTATGTCGAGACGAAAAAGCACACCGAACAACGTAGTCAGAATCGAGATGGCAACCCGCTCCTCGCTCCTGATTCCTCTATTCTGATTTCAATTCGTGATGAGGGACAAGGTTTAACGGACGACGACAAGAAAAAGCTGTTTGGAAAATTTCAACGCCTATCGGCTCGACCAACAAGCGGCGAGAGTTCAACGGGACTTGGATTGTCAATTGTCAAGCAATTGGTAGAACTGCACGGCGGGCGGGTGTGGGCAGAGAGCGCGGGCAAAGACCAAGGCACCACGTTTTTCGTCGAATTGCCTGCTGCAACGGCGCACGCTATGCGCTGACTTTTTCCCACTCCGTGTAGAGCGTCTCTAATTCCTTCGCCAACAACTTATGTTTCTCAATGGTCTGTTTGGAATCGGCGCGTTTGTAAAAATCGGCGCTCGACATCTCGGCTTCTAAGGTTATTTTTTCCGCTTCCAATTTCTCGATTTGTTTCTCGAGTTTATCAAGCTGCTTTTTGTTGACGGTCGGTTTGCTCGTCGGCGCGGTTTTGGCAGTGGGTTTTGGGGTGTCGGTCTTTGCGCTGTCTGTTTTTTTCGGCGTGTCGGCTTTAACGGACGATTTTTTAGAGTCCGCTTCTGCTTGTAGTTCAGCGTCGATTTTTTCCAAGAACTCTGCATAGCCCGAGAGAAAGACGCGCACGCCGCCGTCTTTCACATAAAAAACTTTATCGACCAAACTGTCCAGAAAATATCGGTCGTGCGAGACAATCAATAGCGTCCCGTCGTAATGTTCAAGCGACTCAATGAGCATTTCCTTCGAGCGCATATCGAGGTGGTTCGTCGGCTCGTCGAGAATGAGAAAGTTCGAGGCGGTCAGCAGCATTTTCGCCAAGGCAACGCGCGACTTTTCGCCGCCCGACAACACGCCGATTTTTTTCTCGACTGCGTCGCCTGAAAACAAAAAGCAGCCGAGCAAATCGCGCACTTTTTTTCGTGCGTCGCTGTCGGGAGCAGCCTCAAGCATCTCATCAAGAATCGACACTTTTTGATTGAGCTTCTCGGTTTGGTGCTGACCGAAAAAAGCAAGGCTGACATTATGCCCCAGTGTGCGTTTGCCCTCGAACTCGGTTTCGCCCGCCAACACTTTGCACAGCGTCGATTTGCCCGCACCGTTTGAGCCGACAATCGCCACGCGGTCGCCGCGTTCGATTTCCAAAGACACGTTTTTCAAGACGACTTTCTCGGCTTGGTCGGGCATGGTGTAGCTCTTACGGACATTCTCGAGTGTTATGACCATTCTGCCCGACGGCGCGGCTTTCGGGAATCGAAACGAAATCTGCGACAAATCTTGCTCTGGGGTTTCTAATTCTTGTTGCAATTTTTCAATCATACGCACGCGGCTTTGCGCCTGAGTCGCCTTTGTCGCCTTGGCTTTGAATCGATTGACAAACTGCTGCAAGTGTTCAATCTTCTTTTTGTCGTTCTCGTATTTGGCGATGGATTGCTCGTAGCGCAGGGCCTTTTCTTGTTCGTAAAATGTGTAGTTGCCTTTGTATTCCGTGATGCGCTTAAATGAAATTTCCAGCGTTTTCGTCGTGAGTTTATCGAGGAAAAATCGGTCGTGCGAAATGATGACATACGATTTGTCGTAATTGAGCAAATAGCTTTCAAGCCAGCGCAGCGAATCCATATCTAAGTGGTTCGTCGGTTCATCGAGCAATAAGAGTGCGGGCTGTTGCAACAAGAGTTTGGAGATGAGCAGCCGCATTTGCCAGCCGCCGGAGAACTCTTTAACGCGCTTTTGAAAATCCTCTTGCGAAAATCCCAAGCCCGAAAGAATTTTCTCGGCGTCGGATTGCATTCGGTAGCCGCCCAAACGTTCAAACTCATGCGTGGATTCAGAGAAGGTCTCGATGAGTTTATGATAGGCGTCGCTCTCGTGGTCTATCGGCAGCGTGAGTTCGATTTCCATTCGCGCAATCGCCCGCGAGAGGTCGTAGAGCGTTTGGTTGGCTTGCATTGCATATTCGAGCGCGGTTTTCTCGAGGTCGCCCTCAAAGGAAATTTCCTGTGGGAGGTAACCGATGGTGGTGTCGGCGGATTTGAGAATTTGTCCCTCGTGGTGCAGCGTTTGAGAAATCGTTTCGCCTGCAAGAAATTTCATCAGCGTCGATTTGCCCGCACCGTTCAGCCCAATCAGCGCAACTTTGTCGGTGTCGCCGATGCGAAACGATGTATCGATGAGTAAATCTTTCGTGCCGATGGTTAGATGCAAATTTCGCGCTTCGAGCATAGCCTGTGTGCCTCGATAAAGTTAAAACTCAATGATGTTAAAAATCGACCGCAAAAATAGACGGCAAAGATAAACAAAAAACCCTGCTCCGAGCGCAGGGCTTTACAGGTACAGTGTTGAATCTGCTCACATCAGGGAACTCTTAGTTCATCGCCACAACGGATTTTGCACTGTTGGCATGAACCGTACCGTTGGGTGTTGTGTCATCAAGCGATTCGCCATGCTGGCTAATGTCGAGTCCGATTTCTTCTTGCTCTTCGCGCACGCGCATCGGGATAACTTTATCTGTGAGCATATAAATCAGATACGACCCGATGAATGTAAAGGCGCCGACGACCAGCAGCGCGAGGAGATGATACAGAAATGTTTTCATCTCTCCAAACATCAGCCCGACGCTCTGCGCGAAAACGCCTGTTGCGACCATGCCGACCATGCCGCCGACGCCGTGGCACGGAAAGACATCAAGCGTGTCGTCGAGCGTCGATTGATTTTTCCAATGCACGGCTAAGTTACTGACGATGCTTGCAATGGCGCCGATGAACACACTTGCGCCGACGCTCACATAGCCCGCCGCAGGCGTGATTGCCACCAGCCCGACCACCGCGCCGACGCACGCGCCCAACGCCGACGGCTTTCTCTGTCGAATTCCATCGAAGAAAATCCATGCCAGCATTGCCGACGCTGACGCGGTGTTCGTCGTCAGAAATGCCGTGGTCGCCGTTTCATTTGCCGCCAGCGCCGAACCCGCATTGAAGCCAAACCAGCCGAACCAGAGCATTCCCGTTCCCAGAATCACAAATGGAATGTTCGCTGGCGCGTGCGCTTCGCCAGCATGATGCGATTTTCGTCGCCCGAAAAAGAGTGCGCCTGCCAGCGCAGCAAAGCCCGCCGACATGTGGACAACCGTGCCGCCTGCAAAATCCAACACACCCAAGTTTCGCAGAAAGCCGTTGGGATGCCACGTCCAATGCGCAAGCGGCGCGTAGATGAAGAGGCTGAACAAGCAGATAAAGAGCAGGTAGCTTGAAAATCTTACGCGCTCAGCGAATGAGCCAGTGATGAGTGCGGGCGTGATGATGGCGAATTTTAATTGGAAGAGCGAGAACAGCACCAGCGGAATTGTCGGCGAGAGGCTCTCGTTGGTCGATGTGCCAACGCCGTTGAACATAAAAAATGTCGTTGGGTTTCCGATGAGTCCGACCTTGTCGCCGCCAATGCTCTCGCCGAAGGCAAGGCTGAATCCGCAGACAATCCATAGAATGGAAATCACGCCAAGCGCGATAAAACTCTGTAACATTGTCGAAATCACATTGCGCTTGCCCACCATGCCGCCGTAAAAAAACGACAAGCCGGGCGTCATGAGCAACACCAAGCCTGAGGCGGTCAGCATCCACGCCACGTCGGCGGCGACGATGGGCTTCGCGTTTGGGTCAGGCACGGCAGCGGGCGTGAAAATTCCTGCAATGCCAACCGCAATGAGAATCGAGAACGGAACAATCCATTTTTTTTCCATATTTTGCTCCCAATAAAATTAAAGTGATGCCGTGCAAAAGTAAAAATTTCTTAAATGTTCTTCAAGCAACACTTAAATTTTTTAGGCTACCTTGCTATCAAGGATTAAACAGAGCGTTGGCTCAAAAAATGTTTTTGAATAAATCAGCGATTTTGCCGCGCATTGTGGTATCTTGTTAGAATTTCTCGAATCAACAAACGCGAAGGAATCGACGAATGCCAAGAATATCGGACTTTATTGAAGTCAAAAAGCCGCGTCTCTCTGTGCGCTACGGCGGCGCAAAAGTTCCCGTCGGATATTTTATTGAAGACTATATGCGCGGCGACATCGACGTCGTCGGGGACTTTAAAGACCTTATCAACCATAAAAATGAGGTCTTTGACTATGTGTTTATTGATGAGCATTACAAATTTTTCTTCACGCGTTTCATTCCAGAAGTGGCGATTCACTCCAAAGAGCAAGACGAGCGCATCGTCCGCGCGCATTATGACAACCGCAACGATTTCTTCAATTGGTTTTTAGGTCCGAGAATGGTCTACACGTCGGCGTTTTTTCTCTCGCCCGACGAACCTCTGGAAATTGCGCAAGACCGCAAGATGGATTTGGTCGCGCAGAAGATTCAACTCAAAGCGGGAGAGAAGTTGCTCGACATCGGTTGCGGCTGGGGAACACTCGTGATGTATCTCGCCAAGCATTACGGCGTTGATGCAACGGGCGTTACGATTGCGCAAGCCGGTATGGACTGGGGCATGAACCAAATCCGCGAGAACAATGTCGAAGACCGCGCCAGAATTATGCGACTGGACTACCGCGATATTCCCGAAAAGAAATACGACAAAATCACCTGCCTCGAGATGGCAGAACACGTCGGCGTCAAGAACTTTAAAAAATTCATGGCGCAGATTTACAATTTGCTTCAAGACGACGGGCTGTTCTACTTGCAAATTGCGGGACTGCGGGCGCGTCCGGGCGTCTTTGCGCCGATTATGAACGAAGATACGGTTTGGGGACTCTTCATGAACAAATACATCTTTTCGGGTGCGGACGCCAGCATGCCGCTGAGCTTCGTTGTCAAAAACTTGGAGCGCGTCGGGTTTGAAATTCACAGCGTCGAGAATGTTGGTATCCATTACTCGCGCACCATTGACTTATGGTATGAAAACTGGATGCGCAACGAGAGTAAAATTATGGAGAAATACGGTCTCTACTGGTTCAGAATGTATCAAATCTTTTTGGGCTGGTCGGTGGAAATCGCTAAGCAAGGCAGCTCGACGTGCTTTCAAATTGTTTGCAACAAGAACCGCGACAAGTTTAATCGATACCGTTGGATTGGCGCGGTCAACATGGGCGAGCGCGACATGGTGGACATCAACGGCTTGGAGAGCGTCCGCGCCTAAGCGTCCCGCTTGTCCGTAACGCGACATAAATTTGAAAAGCGCAAGACATCAGCTACCTTTGAAAATTCACCGATACCTTTGACGTCATCA
>Ga0272446_1003310_pt1 | contig 20544 bp, 19 predicted proteins | sample YNPCB0061_FD_194587 | JGI IMG/M metagenome (GOLD analysis project Ga0272446, IMG submission 194587) | Hot spring microbial mat communities from Yellowstone National Park, WY, United States - YNP-CB-006-1 | ecosystem: Environmental > Aquatic > Thermal springs > Hot (42-90C) > Sediment | place...
ACGAGATCTGTTTGAGCCAGGGCACAGTGACGCCCTGCACCGACGGAACGGGCTTCACGCATACCACCACGCAGACAAGCTGGCACACCGGCCAGTTGACGCCGGGCGCGCTGTATTTCTGGCACGTGCGCGCCGTCAATAGCGCCGGTGTGACCTATTCTGACGGCAGCCAGGCAGCCGCGCGCCAGTTCCAAACGCGAGCAGCGCCGACTGCCTTCTCCAAGAGCGCGCCTCTGAACGGTTCGGCCAACCATCCGGCGCTGAGCGGCGTGACTCTATCCTGGAATGCCTCAACCAATGTGGATGGCTATCGCGTGTGTTTGACGACTTCGCCGACCGGGTGCGACATCTGGGACAATTACAGCCTGGTCGCCGGGACCAACACCAGCTATGCCACTGGACAGTTGCTGCCGAACACCACCTACTACTGGCAGGTTCGCGCAGATAACAGCAGTTGGTTTGCCTTTGCCGACGGCGCCGCCACAGCGCGCTATAGTTTCACGACCCAGGCTGCGCCTGGGGCCTTCAACAAGTCGTTGCCCGCCAGCGGCGACACGCCCGGCAGTGTGCGCCTGGAGTGGACGGCTGCGCCGGGCGCAACCAGCTATGACATCTGCCTGAGCACAAATGTGATCACCTGCGGCTCCGACGCCGGCTACACTATCAACACAGCCGGCGCGAATTACACTCCGCCGGCGTTGTCACCGGGAACCACGTACTTCTGGAATGTGCGCGCCCGCAACGGCAGTGGCTTCAGCTATGCCGACGGCTCCATCAGCAACATCTGGAACTTCCTGGCGCCGCCTGGTTCTGGCGGCACAGACCCGTGCAACGCCGGCGCAGCTAGCCAGAACATCGACTACACCACGGTGCAAGATCGCGCAGACATTTACTATGCGCTGGTCGTCAACCAGGCTTCCACCGTCGATCTGTCGATCACCGGCGCCACCGGCCAGCTCCAGTTCCGCACGCCGAACCTGAGCACATGCCCCAACCACACGACCAGTTTGATTGACTACGAGCCGGTCGCCAGTGGGGCTGCCTCGATCCGTTACTACAACGTCACGCCCGGCACGTACTACGTCCGCATCGCCACGACGACGCCGGGCAGCAATAATGTCACCTTCCGCTGGAGCGCGACGCCGGGTTACACCTTCTACGAGCCGAACAACACGGCTTGCGCGCCGGCAACGATCAACCTGGACACTACCTACACGGCCTACCCGGAGAACAGCCGGCCCGATCTCGACCTTGGCTCGGGCGTCGGCGCCGAAAACGACTTCTACCAATTCACGCTGAATGCGCAGACCACCGTCAACATCCAGTTCAGCGGCTATAACGCCGGACAGCGGCAGGTGCAATTGCGCGGCGGCGCGTGCAGCAGCACATCGCTGGTGGACGCGAGCGCATTTGTGGCGAATGCACCCTCCGGCAACATTCAGCGCACGCTGGCAGCCGGCACATACTGGGTGCGCTTCGTGACACTGGATGGCACGCAAAGCCGCGCGCCGTACACACTCCGTATTGCAACCAGCAGCGGGTCGCCTCGCGTGGACACCTGCAACCCGCCCGGCTCGCCCAACTGCGAATTGCAGGCCGGCCCCAATGCCACCATCTACTGGTTCAACATGCCCAGCGGCACATCGTTGACACTTCGCCTCGATGGCCAAGCGATCTCTGGCGGGACGTGCGGCAGCCAGGCGCAAGGGCGCGTATATGGGCCTGTGACCATCAGCGTCAATGGCAACGGATCGTACACGTTCAACAACGTGGGCAACGGCTACTACGCCGCCGGCGCCAGTTGGACCGGAACCGCCACGGGCGCTGACTCGAAACCGCTCAAGATTGGCTGCACCTTCGCGCTCGCCGAACCCGAAGTGCTGGGACCGCCTTCGCCGGGGAGCCAGAGCGCAACCGACGGCGTTGTCTCGAGGCCGACCCCCATTCCAATGCCGGGCGAGACGCCCACGCCGCCGCTCATCGTCACGCCAATCCCGTAGCGACGGCGCAGGATAACCTTGATACTCCGACTCCGCCCACATGAATGCGGGCGGAGTTGGAGTGTCTGTTGACCCCGATGGAGCGCAGAGTCCTATGGCAGTGACACGTATCTCAGGCCGGGCCTGGGTCTATGGCGATGATGTCAACACCGATGTCATCTTCCCCGGCAAGTACACCTACACCGTCACCAATATCAACGAGTTCGCCAGACACGCGCTCGAAGATCTGGACCCTGACTTCGCCGGACAGGTTCAGCCCGACGACATCATCGTCGCCGGCAGGAATTTTGGCTGCGGTTCGTCGCGCGAGCAGGCCGCCGTGTGCATCAAGATGAGCGGCGTGCGCGTGATCATCGCCAAATCATTCGCGCGCATTTTCTTCCGCAACTGCGTGAACAACGGCGTGCTGCCAATCGTCTGTCCGCCGGCAGTCGAGGCGATTCAGAAGGGCGAGACGGTCGCGGTTGACCTGGAGGCCGGCCTCATCACCACCGCGCGCGGGTCGTTTGCGTTTCCGCCCCTGTCGCCCTCGGTCATGGCCATCGTGGAAGCCGGCGGACTGATCCCCATGCTGCGGCGCAAACTGGGCACAGAACATCTGCCCATGCCGGAGATCAGCTTCGGCGGCAAAGATTAGCGCGCGGGTCGCACGCGCCGGCGCCAGGCCAGCGCCCCCAGTCCCACCCAGATCACGCTGCCGGCGGCGCTCAACGCAAACCCCTGCGACACGCTGGCCGGCTGATAGGTCATGACCACTCGGCTTGCGCCAGCCGGCACATCGATCGCCCGGAACAGTATGTCGGCGCAGACCACGGTCGCCGGCTGGCCGTTCACCTCAGCCGTCCAGCCAGGATAGCAGGCATCGCGCAGCACCAACTCGCCGTCCCGGGCCGCTTGAACCTCGATCACGACACGCTCCGGCAAATCTGACACAATGCGCGCGCTGCCAGCGGTCGCGCCAGAACGATCGCGCACAACCACGCGCAAAGACGGCCCCGTGCGCTCGTAGATCTTCACATCCCCGGAGTACGCCAGCCGCAGATCGTGATCCGTGCGCGCCAGGTGTGTCAGGAAGGCGCCGGCGTCTTCATCGATGCTGGCCAGCCCCCGCACAGTCAGGGATGGCGCGGTCGGGGTAATGGTGATGGCAGCCGGCGAGGCGCGTGTTCCCAGGCTCAAACGCAGCGCAAAGAACGGCTGGGTGACGGCCTCGGGGGCGATCAGATCGATCAAACGCGCTGGCCGGCCCGGCGCGTCGATGCGCGCCAGACCGAGCAGCGCGCCAGGCCGGCTGCCGGGCGCGCTGAACACCACGCCGATCGCCGTGGATTCAAACGGGTCGAGAATGAAGGCAGCCGGCTGCGTGAGCGCATGGCTGAACTGCAAGTCGTAGAACACAGTGTCGATGGGGACATTCAGCGTCTTGTCCACAATGATGTGCCGCACCGCCATCTGTGACAGCCATGCGCTGTCGGGCACTTCGGTCAGAAATTCGCGCAGCCGGCCATCCAGCGTATGAGCGCCATCGCGCGGCGCGAACTGAGACACAAACTCGGCGTATCGCTTCAGCGGCAGCAAGCCGCCGTCATAGCCATCGACCCCCGGCAGCCGGTAATACAGCGCCAGATTGGGCGACAGGATTTCCCTGTGCTTCGAGGCAATGACGCGATCGTACAATTCATCTTGGCTCAACTGGCTCTGATAGATCAGCCGTTGCTCCGGCAGATCGCCGGGGTCAAAGAACAAACCTGACAGCGCCAGAATCCGCCCTCCGTCACCGGCCTGCGCGCCTGGAAGCGCCTGCCCGGCCAGCAAGTGCGCGGTTGCCGGACGCAGCGAGGTGATCGCCGCGCGATCCGATGCGCGCGCGTAAGGCTGAAACTGCGACGCGACAAGCAACTCGACCGACAACCCTGCCAGCAATCCAACGCGCCACATCTGCGCGGCCCGATCACGCACAGGCGCGACAAGCGCGCCGGCGATCCATGCCGTGACGCCGCAGAGCGCCACAAACCATCCCGTCAGCACAGGCGGCGCCGGCAGGGTCTGATACTCCGTTTCCGGCGAGAAACGCGCGCCCAGCCACACACCCATGGCGCCCAACGTTGCCAGCGCGATCCATGACAGCAGCCAGCCAACAACAAGCCGGCCTGAGACGCCTTCCCACAACGCCTGGGCGCCCAGCCCGACCAGCATCGACACGCCGACTGCCAGTAACGCCAGCCAGCGCGCCTGCGCCCGGAACAGGTTGAAGCCCGGCGCGAACTGGTAAAGAATGCCGAACACCGGCGTGGCAATGCCCAGCGCCAGCACAAAGCCCGCGACCGTCAGGGCAAGCGCCGGCGCGAAGCCCCGGTGCGGGCGCGGCCTGTGAGCGGAAACTTGCTCGCGCGCTTGCGGGCGCAGCGACGCAAGCGCGCCCACCAGCGCGCCGAGCAGGGCGAGCGCCAGGCCGGCCGCGCCAAAGTACACCACGTATTCGGGGAATAGTGGGTCGCCATAGGTGGGCATCAGCGCGCGCGCAGCAACCCAGGGCCGCCAGGAGAACGACCCCACTTCGTTGTAAGGCAATCCCCCGGCCCGCGCGGAGTGGGCCGCCAGTTCCAGCGTCGGAATGAGCTGCGCGCCCGCCAGCGCAACTGCGAGAATGCCGGCGGCGCCAGGCGTCACAAACAACCTGATCGCGCTGCTGATTCTGGAAGCGTCGCCGGCGCGGCGCTGATCCATCGAGCCAATAGCGAGCGCGCCGGCAGTCAGCCCAAGCGCAACCAGACAGATGTAGAGGGACTGGGTGTGGCCGGCGAAGACCTGCAAGGCGATCAGCGCGGCCAACGCCAGCGTCGTTCGCAGCGCGTTGCCCCGGCGCAACGCAAACAGGCACAGCATCTGCCAGGGCAGCCACGCCAGCGCCTGAAGCTGATTCAAGTGCTCCACCTGCGCGCCGAGATAACCGCCCAGGCCAAAGACCAGCCCGCTCGCCAGCGCAGCCGGCTGCCTCAGCCCCATGCCCCGTCGCGCAAGCGCATACATGCCCAGGCCGGCCAGGCACAAGTGCAGCGCGATGTTCCACGACACGGCTTGTTCGGTGGGCATCCAGGCGGTGATGACGTTAAATGGATAGAAAAAACCTGCCTGTGAATTGGCGAGGAACGGCGCGCCCATGAACGTGTGCGGATTCCACAACGGCAGGCGACCTTCCCGGATAGCGGCAGAAGCATAATCGCGCAGCGGGTAGAAATAGAGCAGCAGATCCCCCCGCGCGATGGCCCGATCTCCCAGTGTGAGTTTCCAGGCAGCCAGGCCGACAACGATCACGATCAGCGCCGGCGCAGTCAGGCGCGGCAAGGCTCGCAGGACAGACATGGCAGCAACGCGAGAACGATCCATTCTGCGCGATGATATCATCAGCAACAGCCTGTGATAGAATCGCAGGTCGGCAAAACTGATGAGGTGAGCGCGCGGGGCGTCCCGCGCGCTTGTCTGTCAAATCGTCAAGGAGAAACTGTGGAAGAGAACGTCGTTCCAAGCGTAGCCGGGACTGAAGGCGAAGCATCCTCTTCGTCTGCCGCGTCTCGGCCAAAGCCCCGCAGGGGCTTTAATCGCAATGTAGCTGCCAACAGCTACGATCGCAACGCGGCGCGCCCCAAGCGCGTGGACGAGTTTGCGACGACGGGCACAGTGCCGGATTACAAGGACTACGAGCGGCTGCGCCGATACGTGAATCCGCAGGGCAAAATCCTGCCGCGTCGTCGCACTGGTCTGAGCGCCAAGAATCAACGGCTGTTGGCCCGCGCCATCAAGCGCGCCCGTCATCTCGCGTTGCTGCCCATTGCCGGCGCGCGGCCAACCTGGATGTAGTCAGGCGCAACGTTCAAGGCAGCGTGGATCGACCGGGCCGGTCATCCGGCCGGCCCGGTGAAAGAGGTGAGCACCTATGGCAAAGAAGAAAGGCAATCGCGTGGTCATCAAGCTCAAAAGCTCGGAGAGCGGCCACGTGTATTGGTCGGAGAAAAACCGCAAGAACGACACGGGCCGGCTGGAGATTCGCCGCTTCGACCCCATCCTGCGCAAGCACGTGATGTACAAGGAAGAAAAGTAGCGCGTCGATTCCGGGTTTTGGACCGGCAGGTCCGCAACCCGGAATCTAAAACCGCAACAGGTCGGGAATTTGCGTTGGCAGGTCTGCCACCCGAATCCCCGCCGCCTGCATGGCCGAGACTTTCCCCGCGGCCGTGCCCATGCCTCCCTCAATGATCGCGCCAGCGTGCCCCATGCGCTTGCCGGGCGGCGCGGCGCGGCCGGCAATGAATCCCGCCACCGGCTTTTTGACGTGCTGCTGGATGTAGGCCGCAGCGCGTTCCTCATCGCTCCCGCCAATCTCCCCGATCATCACGATCTTCTCGGTTTGCGGATCCTCGTTGAACAGCTTGATCACGTCGATAAAATCGACGCCGTGCACCGGGTCGCCGCCGATGCCCACGCAGGTACTCTGGCCCATGCCGCTCTGCGTCAGGGCGTGAATGACCTCGTAAGTTAGCGTGCCGCTGCGAGACACCAGGCCCACATTGCCGGGCGTGACGATGTTGTAAGGAATGATGCCGATCTTGGCCTGGCCGGGGGTGATGAGGCCGGGGCAGTTGGGGCCGATCAGCGTCACGCCGCGCATGTCCAGATAAGCCCGAACGCGAATCATGTCTTGCACCGGGATGCCTTCGGTGATGCAGATGACCAGTTTGATGCCGGCGTCCGCCGCTTCCATCATGGCGTCCGGCGCGAAACGGGCCGGCACGTAAATCACGCTGGTGTCTGCGCCGACCTCGCGCACAGCCTGACCGACAGTGTCGAACACAGGCACGCCGTAGTCCGTTTTCATGCCGCCTTTGCCGGGTGTGACGCCGCCGACCAGAATGGCCGGGCTGTATGCGTGCATCTGGCGGGCGTGAAAGTCGCCTTCCCTGCCGGTGATGCCCTGCACGATCAGTCTGGTGTTCTTGTCTGCCAGTATTGCCATGGTTTTCAGCGTTGCTCCAATCCTTTTTGTTTCTGCGCTTTCAGAAAGGCGACGATCTCGGGCGGAAAGCCAGCAATCTCAGCAAAGGTCAATTGCGGGTCGGGCCTTTGCCAGATCCGGTCCACTTTCAGCCAGAAGCCCGGCGCCGTCCGCGACCGATAGACGCCCTGGATCGGCTTGACAAGATCGTACTTGCCGTTTTCGTCCAACTGGTAGAACAGCGCCCGCTGGCGGCGCGGTCGCGGGTCGATCAACCAGTATTCGCGCACGCCACATTCCTCGTACTCGACATACTTTTCGTCGTAGTCGCGTGTGACGCTGTCTTCCGACACAACTTCGACCGCCAGATCCGCCGGCCCGTTCAATCGCCTGTCATCCAGCCGACTCAGATGCGCGTTTGACACATAGATCAGGTCAGGTTCGCGCGACGGGCCGTCGGGCCGGCATTTCATTTCAAAGGCCGCGCGGATCACGCGCCCCTGATTGAAAAATTCCACAAACAGGCTGAGCAACAGGCCAAGATAGTCGGCAATGAGTTGATGCAGGGTCGTGGGCGGCATGTGGTAGATGATGTGGCCGTTGACCCACTCGACCAGCCGGCCTCCGGCAGATAGCGACAGATATTCCTCGTAGCTCGCCGGTCGTGAGGGCGGAGAGCCAGACTCGCCCGGCCAGTCGCCGGCGCGCTGCGCGTTGGAGGTCAACACACGGTCACTCATGCGTCTCAGCTCGCTGCCAGTGTCGGCTTGCCAGACGCTCCAGCACCTGGCGCAATGGAACGCCGCGTTCGTTCAACAACACAAGCAGATGATACAGCAGATCGGCGGCTTCATCCGTCAGCCGGTCGTCGTCCTGCGCCACGCCGGCCAGGGCCGTCTCCAGACCTTCTTCGCCCACCTTCTGGGCGATCCTGAAGCGGCCTTCGGCGAACAGGCGCGCGGTGTAGCTTCCCTCCGGCGGGTCAACACGGCGCTGTTGAATGACGCGCTCCAGCTCATCGAGGAAGCCGGCGCGCGGCGCAGCTTCGATGACGGCGCCGTCCAAAGTCTGCCAGAAGCAGCTTTCGCGGCCGGTGTGGCAGGTGGGGCCGGCCGGCTCGGCGCGCACCAGGATGCAATCCGAATCGCAATCGGCGCGCAGCTCGCGCACGCGCAGCACGTTGCCGCTGGTGGCGCCCTTGCGCCACAGCTCCTGCCGGCTGCGTGACCAGAACCACACCTCGCCGGTGTCGCGCGTGCGCTGCAAAGACTCGGCGTTCATCCAGCCCAGCATCAGCACGCGCCCGGTGACGGCGTCCTGGATGATGGCCGGAATCAGGCCGTTTGAGTCAAAGGACAATTGCAATTCCATGCCTGTTTACACCCTCACCGGCACACCCCGGCTCGCCAGATAGTGCTTGACTTCGCCCACGCGAAACGTCTTGTAGTGGAACACCGAGGCGGCCAGCACGGCGCTGGCCCCGGCCTCGATGGCGTCATAGAAGTGTTCGAGTTTGCCGGCCCCGCCCGACGCAATGACCGGGATGCTGACGGCGCTGCTGATCGCGCGCAACAAGGGCAGGTCGTATCCATCCTGTGTGCCGTCGGTGTCCATGCTGGTCAGCAGAATCTCGCCGGCGCCCAGTCGCTCCGCCTCGATCGCCCAGGCTACGGCGTCGAGATCGGTCGGCACGCGCCCGCCGTTGAGATAGACGCGCCAGCGCGATTCGCCGGGGTGAAACCGGGCATTGGGGACGGGGGCCGGCTCCAGCGTGTGCAGCGGCTCATCCGGCATGGCGCGGCGCGCGTCGATGGCCACCACCACGCACTGCGCGCCAAAGCGCCAGGCGGCCTCGCTGATCAGCGTGGGATTGCGCACGGCGGCGCTGTTGACGCTCACTTTGTCGGCGCCGGCCAGCAACAGTTCGCGGAAGTCTTCGGGGGCGCGCACGCCCCCGCCGATAGTGAACGGGATGAACACTTCATCGGCGACGCGGCGGGCCATCTCGATCGTGGTGCCACGGTTTTCGTGCGAGGCCATGATGTCGAGGAACACCAGCTCGTCGGCGCGCTCATCGTTGTATACGCGCGCCTGCTCCACCGGGTCGCCAGCGTCGCGCAGGTTGACAAAGTTCACGCCCTTGACCACCCGGCCGTTGGCAACGTCGAAACAGGGGATGATGCGTTTGGCAAGCATAGTGTGATGGCGCTATTGGGTCAGCCGAGCCGGCGACAGCTAAACGATGGATCGGGACAATGCAATCGCTTCTTTGAGCGACAGCGTGCGCTCGTACAGCGAGCGGCCCAGCACGACACCGGTCACCCCTCTGGCCGCGTAGGCCATGATCTCCTTCACGTCATCGAGATGGCGCACACCACCGGAGGCGATGACGTTCAGGCCGGTCAATTGCGCGAGCGCCGCGGTCAGCTCCACAGCTGGCCCGCTCAACATGCCGTCGCGGCCCACCTCGGTGTACAGCGCGTGGATCACGCCCATCTCTTTCATGCGCTGGCCCAGTTCCACGGCGCTGATGGGCGTCTCGGTCTTCCAGCCGCGCGTGACAATCATGCCGTCGCGCGAGTCCAGACCCACGACCACGCGATCGGGCCCGTAGAGCGCGAGCGTTTCCGCAACCAGGCGCGGGTCTTCCACAGCCGCCGTGCCGAGCACGATCCGGTTTGCGCCGGCGTCGAAGGCGGCTTTGACATCTTCGATTGTCCGCAAGCCCCCGCCGAACTGAATGCTGACTTTCAGCGCCGCAGCAATCGCGGTCAGCGCCCGGCGATTGGCGCGCGCCGCCGCTGCGTCGCCAAATGCGCCGTCCAGATTGACAATGTGCAACCACGTCGCGCCGTCGCTCACCCAGCGTTTGGCGGTCCCAATCGGATCTTCGGAGTAGGTGGTCTGTTGCGCCGGGTCGCCCTGGCGCAGGCGCACGACTGCGCCGTTTCGCAAATCAATGGCAGGGTAAATGGTGAACATTGGATTTTGGACTTTGGATTTTGGACTTTGGACTGTTTGCTTTCCGAATCGCAAATCCAACATCCGAAATCTAGAACCGAATGAAGTTTCTTAGCATGGCCAGGCCCGTGTCCTGGCTCTTTTCCGGGTGGAATTGTATCCCCCACACCGCGCCGCGCGCGATGACGGACGGGAATTCATAGCCATAGTCCGTCACGGCCACAACGTGGGCCGGGTCACTGACCACCGGGTGATATGAGTGGACAAAGTAGGCATAGCTGCCGGCCTTGACGCCGGCGATCAGCGGATGGTCCTGTTTGGGCGTGATCTGGTTCCAGCCGATGTGCGGCACTTTCAGGCGCTGGGGGCCGGGCTGTGAATCGGCGAATTGAAAGCGCGCCACGCGCCCCGGGATCAGGTTCAGCCCCGGCCACTCGCCCATTTCCTCGCCCACGCTCATCAGCAGTTGCATGCCCACACAAATGCCGAGCAACGGCTTGCCGGCCAGCGCCAGCTCGCGCAGCGGTTCAAACAGGCCGCGCGACTGCAACCCGTGCAGGCAGTCGGCGAAAGCGCCCACGCCCGGCAGCACGATCTTGCCGGCCCGCTCAAGCTCGCGCGGGTCGCTGGTCAGCGTGACGGTCGCGCCCACATGTTCGAGGGCCTTGCACACGTTGCGCAGATTGCCCGCGCCATAGTCCACAACAGCGATCATGTCGATTTTGGATTTTGGATTTTGGATTTTGGATTTCAGATTTGGGATTGGCAATTTGCGAGCCGGCCCGCGCCCAATACGCAATACGCCATACGCAATACGTAATACGTAATACGTAATACGCAACACCCGCTACAACACGCCTTTGGTCGATGGCACACCCAGCCGGCGCGGGTCGATGCGGGTCGCCGCGTCGAGCGCCCGGCCCAGCGCCTTGAAAATGGCTTCGGCCTTGTGGTGGTCGTCGCGCCCGTACAGGACGCGGGTGTGCAAGTTCAGCCGGCCATGCGCGGCCAGAGATTCGAGGCTGTGCGGAATGAGGGACGCGCTCAGCCCTCCCAGGGCCGGGCCGGCAAACTCGCCGCTGAACACCGCGTAGGGCCGGCCGCTCAAATCGACAATCACCTGCGCCAGCGCCTCGTCCATCGTCACCCAGGCGTCGGCCATGCGCGCGATGCCGGCCCGATCGCCGAGCGCGCGATCGAGCGCCTGCCCCAGCGCGATCGCCACATCCTCGACGGTGTGATGCGCGTCGATGTGCAGATCGCCGCTGGCGCGCACGGTCAGATCAAACAAGCCGTGATGCGCCACATGCTGCAGCATGTGGTCATAGAAGCCGATGCCGGTGTTGATCTCGGCCAGGCCGGATCCGTCCAGGTTCAACCGCACCAGCACGTCCGTCTCTCGCGTCACCCGATGAATCTCCGCCGCGCGCGCATGCCCGCTCACGCTGTCACCTCATTCAAACTTTGACCGCCCTGCCAACCTTAAAAACCTTACGAACCTGAATCCCGCGCCATATCCCGCAGCGCCGCCATCAGCGCGTCGGTGTGCTCCGGCTTGCCCACGCTGACGCGGACACAATCGCGCAGGCCATCCTTGTCGAAATAGCGCACCAGGATGCCGCGCCGCTGCAACGCTAGCTTGAGCTGTCTGCCCGGCGGCGCTTCCGCAGCGCGCAACGCGCCGGGGGCTTGCGCTGCGTCGATGCGGCACAGCAGGAAATTCGTCTGGCTGGGATAGACGCGCAGCCAGCCCGGTTCTTGAAGCAATGCGCGCAGCCGTTCGCGCTCGGCCACAATGCGCTGCACGCTGTCGCGCAGATAGTCGCGGTCGCTCAAGGCCGCGATCGCCGCCACGCTGGCCGCGACGTTGGGCGTGTAGGGCTGTTTGATCTTCCACAAGTGCTGGATGATCTTCAGCGGGAACACGCCATAGCCGACGCGCAGGCCGGCCAGGCCGGCCAGCTTGCTGAACGTCCTCAGCACCACCAGGTTGTCGTAGTCGCGCACCCAGCCCGCGCGGCTGGGTTGGTCGCTGAAGTCGATGTAGGCTTCGTCCAGCGCCACCAGCGCCGGCAGGTCGAGCAGCCGGCGCACATCGTCGTCGCTCACCACCGAACCGTCTGGATTGTTGGGATTGGCGACGAACACCAGCTTTGCGCGCCGGCCTTGTGAAGCCGATCTGAGGACGGCCGTGCGCACTGCTTCGACATCGATTGAGAAGTCAGAGCGGCGCGCGATGGGCACATAGCTGGCGTTGACAATGTCGCTCTCGAACCGGTACATGCCGAACGTCGGCGGCAGGTCGATGACTGCGTCGCCTGGCTGGACGAACGCGCGCCCCACAATATCAATGATCTCATCGGCGCCGGCGCCGCACAGGATATGCGCCGCCGGCAGGTTGATATAGTCCGCGATGGCCTCGCGCAGCGCCGTCTGATCAGGGTCGGGGTAGATGTGCAGCGCGCCGCAGCGCGCGATGGCCTCCAGCGCGCGCGGCGACGGCCCGTACAGATTCTCATTCGCGTCGAGCTTGACAATCTCGGACGGGTCGCGCCCCAACTGCTTCGACAGCGCCTCGAACGGCACGATCGGCGTGTAGGGCTGCATCTGGCGCAGGTGCGGAGAGATGAAGGATTCGATGTCCATCCGTATCGCGTCTTGCGTGCTGCGTATCGCGTATTGCGTGTCGCGTATCGCGTATTGCGTATTGGGTTACGCCGGGGGGTCGCCGGTCAACGCCTTCAACGCGCGCACGCGATCGGGCTGCTCTTCAAAGATGTAGGTGACCGGCGTGACGACAACGCCGCTGCCGCCGATGCTGCGCAATTGCTGTATGGCGTCGGTCAGTTCGCCGCGCTGCACAACCAGGTTGACGGCGAACCAGTTGCCCTCGCCAGCCTGCGCGGCAGCATGGGGCGGCGGATACACGGGCGACACGGTTGGCCCCTGCAGGCCGCCCAGCGTGGTTTGCAGATGCAGTTTGTGCGCCACATCCTCCGCCGACGCGCCGCGCATGTTGGCAAACACCATCACCTGACCCTCGGCGCGCAGATGGGCCTCGAAATACTCCAGCAGGGTGACGGCAACCTGCATCACTTCGGGCCGGCGCAGCGACGCGCAATTGGCGACCAGGCTGGCCTGCGAGGCCAGAATCACGCCGTCGCTCAGGGCGCGCAGCCGGTTTTGCTGCAACGTGGCGCCGGTCTCGACGACATCGACAATGATGTCGGCATACCCGATCTCCGGCACGACTTCGAGCGAGCCTTCTGCGTCGATCAGGGTGTATGGCTGCACGCCATGCCGGCGCAGAAACTGACTGGTCAAGTGGTGATATTTGGTCACAACGCGCAGCGGATGCGGCATGGCGGCGGCTTTGGCCGCCAGTTCCGCCATGCTCGTCACGCCGGCCCAGGCTTCGGGCACGGCGACCACCAGCCGGCACTTGCCGTACCCCAGCGCATCGTGGATGACGCGGGTGTCGCTGGCGGCGTTGGCGTCGGCAATGACATCATAGCCGGTGATGCCGAAATCAACCCCGCCATTGGCGACGCTCACCATGATGTCGCGCGGGCGCTGAAACAGCACGGTCACGCCGGGCAGCGCAGCGATCGAGCCAACGTAGCTGCGGGTGACGGACTGCCTGATATCGAAGCCGCAGCGCGCCAGAAACTCCAGCGTCGAGATTTGCAGCCGGCCCTTCGAGGGAATCGCCAGTCGGATGTCTGTTCGGGTCATCGAGTGATCGGGTGATCGGGTGATCGGGTGATTGGGTGATCGGGTCATTGAGTCATTGGGTGATTGGGCCATTGGCTCAATCGCTCAATCTCCCAATCTGTCAATGGCTCAATCTCTCAATCGCTCAATCTCTCAATGCTTCAATGGCTCAACGCAACGGCCTTCTGAGCCGCCTCGGCGAGGGTGTTGGCTGTGACCAGTTGGGCCTCGGCCAGGATGCGATTCCCCTCTTCCTGGTTGGTGCCAACCAGGCGGGCCACCATCGGCACATTCGGCTTGACTTCCTGCAGGGCGGTCACAATGCCGCGCGCCACTTCGTCGCAGCGGGTGATTCCGCCGAAGATGTTGAACAACACCGCCTTGACTTTGGGATCAGCCAGAATGATGCGCAGCGCCGCCGCAACCTTGTCCGCCCTGGCGCCCCCGCCGACGTCGAGGAAGTTGGCCGGCTGGCCGCCGTAATACTGAATGATGTCCATCGTCGCCATGGCCAGGCCGGCCCCGTTGACCATGCAACCGATCTCGCCGTCCAGCGAGATATAGCTCAGATCAGACTCGCGCGCCTTCTTCTCGGCCTCAGAGTCCTCATCGGGGTCGCGCATGGCGGCCAGGTCGGGGTGGCGGAAGAGGGCGTTGTCGTCGATGACCATCTTGCCGTCAAGCGCCATCAGGGTGGCCGGCAGATCGCCGGCCTGTCCCACAATCGCCAGCGGGTTGATCTCGGCCAGCGAGGCGTCATTGGCGGCGAAGGCGGCAGCCAGGCCGCGCGCGATCTTCACGAAGTCGGGCCACAACGCGCGCGGCAGATCGATCTGCGCTGCCACATCTCGCGCCAGGTAATCCGGCAGTCCCACAAACGGATCGATCGGCGTGCGCACGATTTTCTCCGGCGTTGTCGCCGCCACTTCCTCGATGTCCACGCCGCCGGCGGCGCTGGTCATCATCACCGCGCGCCGCGACACGCGGTCGATGACGATTCCCAGGTAGATCTCGCCGCGAATGTCGGCGGCCGGATCGACAAGCACTCGCCGCACCGGCAGGCCCTTGATGCTCAGATTCAGGATGTCGCGCGCTTTGGCTTCGGCCTCATCGAGCGTTTTGGCGACTTTGACGCCGCCGGCCTTCCCGCGCCCGCCGACCAGCACCTGCGCCTTGATGACGACCGGCAGGCCGATCTGCCCGGCGGCCATGCGGGCTGCCTGGGGTGTCTCGGCCACAATCCCTTGCGGCACAGGAACACCATGCTGACCAAAGATGCGTTTTGATTGATACTCGTGAAGTTTCATGGTCTGGAGCTTAAACACCGGCGCGCCGGGATCAGTCAGCCGCCGACGGATCGTTTTGCTGCGCGCCCAGCAGCGCGCGCAGGCGGGCCAGTTCTTGTTCCAGTTCGCGCACCCGCGCTTCGGCCGCCGCCCGCGCCTCGGATTCCAGGCGCGCCCGCGCTTCGGCCTCGCGGCGTTGGGCGTCGATCTGAACATAGTCGCCGATGGGCTGGCCGCTTGCGTCGAACAGCAATACCTGGTTATCCTGCACGCCGATCCACAGTCGCGGCGCGTCGAGCCAGATCCAGCCTCGTTCATTGGTGGGCGCCGGCGCATAGCCCGACTCGGACATGCGGAAGCCGCGCACGGTATGCCGCACCCAGTCCGCGCGTAGCGCGCATTCGACGATGATGTACTGCGCTACGCCGGCTGTTTCGTATTCGTCCACTTTGTCGATTACGTCGATTCGGCGCGTCTCCGGCGAAGTGATCTCGATCACCAGGGCCGGCTGCGCGCCTTCCTGCGCAACATCGAAGGTCGTCCAGGTTCGGCGCGCGCGCACGCCGGTCATCACAATCACATCCGGCCCCAGCGGTTTGACCGCCGGCGTCGCCCAGGCCACACGCATCTCGGTCAACACCACGGTCGCAGGATCATCGACGAACCTGGCGCTCAACGCGCCATAGAGATACCAGCGAATTCGTTCATGGTCGTCGTTGTGCACGATGAAGTCTTCCTCCTGGGGGTAATGGACATCGTGAAGGGTCAGAGGAACCTGCTCGAACACTTCTTCGCCGCCGGGCAGCTCGCGGCGCACATAGCGCCAACCGTAGCGGAAGGGGTCAAAGGTTCCGCTTTCGCCCGGCGCAACAACGGTAGGGGATGCTATTGCCATGGCCTGCGCTCGCCTCTCTTTGAACAACGAACAACGCAGTGACTATAGCATAGCCGCCGCATCTGCTCAGCTTTCGATAATGCGCAGCACGCTGTAGCCCAGGCCGGACAGGGCGCGAATAGCGTCCTGCTCAGTGAGCGCCAGCTCCTGGCGAATGAACTGGGGGTCGCTGCCGGCGTGCGACAGCACCACCGTCAGGTGCGGCCCATCCTCCAGCGTCTGGCCGCGCGACTTGACGTAGACGGTGGGATGCGACGCCTGGATTCTCTGGAGCATTTCGGCGATGCGGGACTCGTCGCCCCGGTCGAGCACAATGGTGTGCTCGAGATAGCTGCCGGCGCCAATGGCGCTTTCCAAAATCGGCTGGAGCGATGTGTTGAAAATGTCTTTCATCTCCGCCGGCACGCCGGGCAGGCACACGAGGGTGGTCTGGCTGTTGATGTCGAGCGCCAGGCCCGGCGCAGCGCCGCTGGGATTGGCGAGGGGACGCCCGCCCTGCGGAAAGAGGGCCATCTTGCGGCGCGCTTCGTTGATCTCGGCGCTGAAATTGGGGCGGATGGCGGCGAGATGCTCGTAGCGCCGGCGAACCATGTCGAGCGCGATCGGATCTTCGACCAGCGGCACGCCCAGCATGCGGGCAATCGCGCGAAAGGTCAGATCGTCGTCGGTCGGACCGAGGCCGCCGGTGGTCAGGATCAGGCGCGGCGCGCGGCGAATAGCCGCGCCGATGCCGTCGGCAATCTCGTCATATTCGTCGCGCAGGATGTGCGCGCGCCGCACATGCGCGCCCAGCGCCGTCAACGAGCGAATCAGCCAGTGTGTGTTGGTGTCGAGCACCTGGCCGACCAACAGCTCATTGCCGATGGCGAACAACTCAACGTGCTTGTCGCGGGATGCGAGCGGTCTGAACGTCTCTTGCATGGCCTGCAATGCCCCATAAAAAACGAGGCAATCATACTATGACGTGTCTCTGCATCCGCGCTTGGGCCGGCGCCGGCTGCGCGCTCAGGGGCATCTCAACGGTCAGGACGCGGGTGGCAAGCAACTTGCCCTACTGCATGCGGCAGAACTCGCTCACCACGTCGTGCAGCACGCGCACGCCCCAGGCCAGTGAGTCGATGGCGACGCGCTCATCGTGGCCGTGAACCAGTTGGCTGAACCGCTCGCCGGGGCTGAACTTCATGGGAGAGAATCCATAGCAGATCGCTCCCAGGCGGGACACATGCTTGGCATCAGTGGCGCCGGTCAACATGAACGGCACGGGCGCGCCGGCGGGGTCGTGTCGTTTCAGCGTGTCGCCGATCAGCCGAAACAACGGCGTGTCGATCTCGAACTCCAGCCCCGGCGCGGCGCTGTCCACCTCAAACGACAGCCGGGCGGCGTCGTCTCCCAGCGCGCTGCGCAACTCGTCGATCAGGTCTGCCTGAGTGACGCCGGGCAGGATACGGCAGTCGAGTGTGGCTTCGGCGATAGTGGGAATGACGTTGGTTTTCAGCCCGGCGCGCAGGCCGGTGGGCGTTACCGTGTTGTGGGTGATGGCGCGCAACTCGGCGGCCATGCCGGTGTCGCGCACGGCGTGATCGATGAGCGCCGATCCCATCTGACCGCCGGCGGAGAGCAGCGCCCGCAAGCCGACGCCCTGCGCGCCGCCCAAGCCGTCGGCCAGGCCGGCCACGAAGGCGCGCGCTGTGTTTGTCATGCGCATGGGGAGTTTGAGCCGCGCGATGCGGTCAACGGCCCGCGCCAGGTGAACGACGGCGTTGTCATCATGGGGCACGCTGGCATGTCCCGGCTGGCCGGTGGCCCGCAGGCGCATCCACACATTGCCTTTCTCGGCGGTCTGAATGGGATAGAAACGCTTGCCGGCCAGATGCAGCGAGTAGCCGCCAAACTCGCTCAGGGCGTATTCGGCGCGCAGCAGGTCGGGATGTTGCTCGACCAGAATGCCGATGCCCTGATTGGAGTCGCTTTCCTCATCAGCAGTGGCGGCCAGAATCACATCACGATGCAATGAGAGGTTGCCGGCGCGCATCTGACGGGCCAGCGTGAGGAAGACGGCCAGTTGCATCGCCAGGATGCCCTTCATGTCCAGCGCGCCCCGGCCATACACGTAGCCGTCGCGCAGCAGGCCGCCAAACGGGTCAACCGTCCAATGCGCCGGCTCGACCGGCACGACATCGGTGTGCGCGTAGAGCAGCAGGGGCTTGGCGGCGCCATCCCCCTTCAGCCGGGCGATCACGTTGCCGCGATTGGGCGCAGTTTCGATCACCACCGGCTCGATGCCGTTGTCGCGCAGAATGCCGGCGATGTGCCGCGCAGCCAGCATCTCATTGCCGGGAGGGTTCGAGGTATCGAGACGGATCAGGCCCTGCAACAGCCGGATGGTCTCGTCTGCGATTGCGGTCCAGTTGAGTTCAGTCGATTCGATCATGGCAGAGGCGCGCCTGGTCTGCGCCGGGTAAGTATAATCACAGGGCTTGCAGCCTTGGAGTTTGAAACCGCTCGCATGAAGTCGCGCTTCCTTGTCGCTGTGGCCGCCTGCTGCGCCGTGTTGTTGCCGTCAGCCTGCGCCGCGCCGGCCAGCCCCACTGTTGCCGTCACACGGGTGAAACCGCAGGGCAAATTGCTGTTTTCCAGCGTCTCCGACAATGGCAGTTTCAACCTGTTTGTGATGGACGCCGACGGCTACAACCGCCGGCAGTTGACCAATCTGAAGGGCGATGTGCTGGGCGGGAAATGGTCGCCCGACGGCTCGCAGATTGTCGCCAGCATCGAGCAGGATGGCGTGGCGCACCTGTTCATCATGGACGCCGAGGGCAAAAACATGCGCCAGTTGACCAACATGCGATCGGTTGTCCACCCGGCCTGGTCGCCCGATGGCCGGGCGCTGGCGTTTTCGTCGGGCGAAGCCGGCCAGCAGGACATCTACTTCATCCGCCCCGATGGCACACAACTGCGCAAGCTGACGCAGACAAAGGGCAACCACTTGCAGCCGGCCTGGGCGCCGGACGGCCGGCGCATCGCTTACATCTCCAATGAGAGCGGCACATATCAGTTGTATGTGATGACGCTCGACGGCGCTGTGGAGCGCATCAGCAGGAACGATCAGGCCAATTATCAGTTCCCGGCCTGGTCGCACGACGGCCGCTACCTCGCCTTTGCCGCTGACTCGACTGGCGTGTACGAGTTGTACAAACTGGACACGCGCAGCGGCAGCGTCACGCCGCTCACCAAAGACGAAGTCCCATCCACGCAGCCGGCGTGGTCGCCGGACGACACGTTGCTGGCCTACACGGTGAACACCGCCAAAGGTTTTCGGCTCTACATCACCACGGCTGACGGCCGATCGCGCTCGCCGATTGATCTCGACTCCCCCAGCGACGAATACTTCCCCGACTGGAAAAGATAGCGACAATGGCAAAGATTACTCCCCGCTCGCAGGACTTTTCGCAGTGGTATCTTGACGTGATCCGCGAGGCCGACCTGGCCGACTACGCGCCGGTGCGCGGCTGCATTGTGGTCAAACCCTATGGCTGGTCGCTGTACGAGAATATGCGCGACCACCTGGACCGGCGATTCAAGGACACCGGTCACGTCAACGCCGCTTTCCCCATGTTCATTCCCATGAGCTTCCTGCAAAAGGAAGCCAAACACGTGGAAGGATTCAGCCCGGAACTGGCGGTGGTGACCATTGGCGGCGGCGAGACGCTGGAAGAGCCGCTGGTGGTGCGCCCCACGAGCGAGACCATCATCGGCCACATGTACGCGCAATGGATCAAGAGCTACCGCGACCTGCCGGTGCTGATCAACCTGTGGAACAGCGTGGTGCGATGGGAAAAGCGCACCAAGCCGTTTCTCCGCACGATGGAGTTCTACTGGCAGGAAGGGCACACGGCGCACGCCACGCATGAGGAATCGTGGGCCGAGGTGATGCAGATGCTGAATGTCTATCACCGGCACGGCGTGGAGGACTGCGCCATGCCCACGATCAAGGGGCGCAAGAGCGTCAACGAGCGATTTGCCGGCGCCGTCAACACCACCTCGATCGAAGCCATGATGGGCGACAAACGCGCGCTCCAGGCCGCCACCAGCCACGACCTGGGCCAGAACTTTGCCCGCGCCTTCGAGATCAAGTACCTGGACCGCGACAACACAGAGAAGTATTGCTGGACGACGTCATGGGGCTTGAGCTGGCGCTTCATGGGCGCGCTGATTATGATGCACGGCGACGATCAGGGCCTGCGCCTGCCGCCAAAAGTTGCGCCGATCCAGGCGGTGATCGTGCCCATCTTCAAGAACGACGCCGAGAAAGGCAGCGTGATGGCTGTGTGCGACCGGCTGTTTCAGGCGCTCAAGGCAGCCGGCATCCGGGTCAAACTGGACGACCGCGACGAGACGCCCGGCTTCAAGTTCAACGACTGGGAGATGCGCGGCGTGCCGGCGCGCCTCGAGGTCGGCCCGAAGGATGTGGCCAGCAACACCGTGGCCCTGGCGCGGCGTGACATGCCCGGCAAGGCCGGCAAGTCCTTTGTGCCCCAGGACGGCCTGGCCGAACGGCTGCGCGCGCTGTTCGACGAGATTCACGCTTCGCTCTATCAACAGGCCGAAAATTTCCAACGCGCCAACATCCGCGAAGTCAACACCTACGACGAGTTGAAGGAAGCCACCCAGGACGGCTGGGCGCTGGCCCCGCTATAC
>Ga0272446_1003311_pt1 | contig 20540 bp, 19 predicted proteins | sample YNPCB0061_FD_194587 | JGI IMG/M metagenome (GOLD analysis project Ga0272446, IMG submission 194587) | Hot spring microbial mat communities from Yellowstone National Park, WY, United States - YNP-CB-006-1 | ecosystem: Environmental > Aquatic > Thermal springs > Hot (42-90C) > Sediment | place...
CCGCACGCCTGGCACCTGCCGCATCGGCTCGCCCGCGCCCGAGCGCTGATCATCGCAGGCATGCCGATCGCCGAGGCAGCCGCCGCGACCGGCATCGCCGACCAGCCGCACCTGACGCGCCATTTCCGCCGGACCTACGGCGTGACGCCAGGCGCGCTCGCGCCGCGCGCCGGGATCGTTCAAGACGCGCGCTGCCAGCCGGCCGCATGAGGCCGTCATGACCGGCCTGCCGCCGCAGACGACCGTCACCGTGAGCCGCGCGATCGCCGCACCCCGCGAGGCGCTCTGGGCGCTGTGGACGACGCCGGCCTGGATGCGGGCCTGGTGGGGCGAGGGCGAGGGTGGGGAACTGGTCGACTGCGTCACCGAGGCCCGGCCGGGCGGTGCGTTGCGCTACGCGATGCGCCCGCGCAAGGGCGGCGCGGAGGAACGCGTGGCCGGCGTGTTCGACCTGGTCGAGCAGCCCGCACGCCTCGGCTTCACCTGGGTCTGGCAGGGTGGCGCCGAGCGCGTGGACACCCACGCCACGGTCACCTTCGAGGCGGAGGGCGCAGGGACGCGCGTGACCGTCACGCATCACGGCCAGCCCTCGGCGCGGGTCGCTGCCATCCATCGCCGAGGCTGGACCGACATGCTGGCCGATCTCGATCGTGCCGCTACCGATGCGATGCCGACGCCCACGCTTCGTGACACGCTCGCGGCGCTCTGGTGGCGCCTGTCAGAGCGTGACTGGGACGGTGCGGGCGCGCTGCTGGCCGAGGATGCCCTGGTCACCTGGCCGCACAGTGGCGAAACCTTCCGCGGGCGGGACGCCTTCGTCGCCGTCAACGCCGCCTATCCCGGGCGATGGGAGATCGCGCTGCTCCGGGCCGAGGCGACGGAGGCCGGCGCGGTGGCGGTCGCGGAGGTGAGCGACGGCACGCGGTGCTTCCACGCCGTCAGCCTCGCCGCGGGCGCGCCAGGGCTGATCGCGTCGCTCACCGAATACTGGGGCGAGGCCGGGGCGCCGCCCGCCTGGCGCCGTGCGTGAAGCTGCTCGTCCTCGGCGCCACCGGCTCGGTCGGGCGGATCATGGTCGCGCAGGGCCTCGCGCGCGGGCACGCGGTGATGGCGCAGACGCGCGATTCGGCGCGGGCCGCGGCGCTCCTGCCCAAGGCGCGGATCATGGCGGCCGATCCGACCGATGCGGTCGCGCTCACCCCGCTCTGCGCCGGGCAGGACGCCGTGATCTTCGCCCTCGGCATCGACCGCGGCGGGCCGACCACGCTGTTCAGCGACGCGACGCGCGCGCTCCTTGCCGCGATGGCGGAGGCACGGGTGGAGCGGCTGGTCGCCATCACCGGCGTCGGCGCGGGCGAGACGCGCGGCCATGGCGGCTTCCTGTACGACCGCATCGTCTTTCCGCTGTTCACGCGCCACCGCTACGCCGACAAGGACCGGCAGGAGGCGCTGATCCGCACAAGCGGGGTGGCGTGGACCATCCTTCGCCCTGCGCCCTTCGCGGCAACGCCGGGGGTTGAACCGATGCAGCGCGTGACGGGCCATCGCGCAGACGACGCGGCTGACGCGGGTCACGCGCGAGGAGGTGGCGGCCTTCGCGCTCGACTGCGCGGAGCAGGGGCTGCATCTGCATGAAGCGGTGTTCTTCGGCCATGGCCGCGTCTGAGGTCATTCTCCGTCCGCCCTGGCCTGACGAGGAGCCGGAGCTGACCGCGCTGTGCATCCGGTCCAAGCGCCTCTGGCCTTACGACGAGGCCTTCATGGAACGTGCCGCGCCCGCGCTGCGCGTGCCGATCGAGCGGCTCGGCGCGGAGGCGATCCGCGTCGCCGAAGTCGCGGGCGAACGCGCCGGGGTGGTCGGGATCGAGCCCGGCGATGCGCCGGACGTGTTCGAACTCACGCTGCTCTTCATCGAGCCACGCTTCGCGAGGCAGGGCATAGGGGCCGTGCTGCTCCGCTGGGCCTGCGACGCGGCACGCGCGCGCGGCGGGGCGATGCTGGAGATCCTGGCCGACCCCTATGCGCGCGGCTTCTACGAGGCAGAGGGCGCGCGCTTCGTGGAATGGCGGCCATCCGACGCCATCCCCGGCCGCGTGCTGCCGCTGCTGCGCCTCCCGCTCACGGCCCGAGTGTGACGGGGCCGAACACCAGGAAGACGCGCGCGCGACCGGTCGGCGCCGAGTAGGCGCCCTCCGCGCCATCGAGCAGCGCGGCCAGCGCCGTCCAGGTCCAGGCCTCGTCGTCGGTCGCGGGCATCTGACGCGCCGTCAGCGCCGTGATCCCGCGCTGTGCTCCGAGCGCGCGCAAGCGTCCCGCGGCCCGGCGCAGCGGCGCGGGAACGGAAGGATGGTCCCAGCCCCAGAGCCAGCTGCCCGTGACCGGATCGTGCGTGCCGATGATCTGCACGGGGGCACAGGCGCTCGGTTTTCCGGCCGCCTCGAAACGGATCGTTCCCGGATCGAGATCGAGCGACCAGGCCGCCTCGCCGAGGCCGAACAGCCCCTCGCACAGGGCCGTGCGGCTCGCGGGCTCCGCTCGCGCGCGCGCGATCAGCGTGTCCCAGGAGAGGTCGGTGCTCATGCGGGTCGCTCCGTCAGGACTGCGGGCATAGTCGGGCGGCGTGAGGAGCGGCGCGGTGCGCATCCGCCGAGGCAACACGGCCGCGCGCGCGGGGTCTTGAACGAACCCGGCATCGCGGGAGCGGAGTGGCCATGCACGCGACGAACTGGAGAGCAGCCGCCGCCCGTGCCATGCAACCGCGCGATGGCCGCCGCCCCGATCTTCCGCTGCCGAGACATCCGCCGCGCCGAGCGCTTCTATCGCGAGGTGCTCGGCGCCGCCGTGAACTGGGCGTGGGGAGAGAACAACCCCGGCTATCGGTCCATCACCGTCTTCGGCGCCGAGGTCCATCTCTCCTCCTTCGCCGGCGACGGCGCCTTCGGCACGGCGGCCTACATCCGCACCGACGACGTGGACGCGATCGCAGCCCGGATCGGCTCCCTCGCTCCCGACTGCATCGAGCATGGCCCCGAGGACCAGCCCTGGGGCCAGCGCGAGCTCTACCTGCGTGACCCGGACAACAACCAGATCAGGCTCGGCGCCTCCCTCCACGGAGGGCCCGCTCCCTGAGCCGGACGTCGCCGCGCCGCGCCGTCCCTGCGCCTCGACCCGGCATCCGGTTCCCGATGACCGTCCGGAGCAGGATGCGGGCGGAGCGGTTCCGCGGCGCAGCGCACCCTGCACGCTCCGGGGCGTTCAGCGCAGGTACACCGCCTCGAAGGTCGCGAGCGTGCTGCCGTCCACCGCCAGCAGCGCGAGCGCGGTGCCGTCGATCCGGCAGGAGGCTGTCGCGGCGAGGGTCTCCACAAGGGTGCGCTCGCGCGCGTCGAGCGGCGGGGGGCAGGCCATCATTGTCGTGGGGCCGGGCCGGAACCGCAGCGTCGTGCCGGTGGTCTCGAAACCGCCGAGCATCCGGTTGCAGCCGACGGTGGCCGTGAAACGCGGCTCGTCGAGGCGGAGGAGGAGGTAGGGCTCACGCCGCCCGTCCTCCGGACCGATCGTTTCACCTGCGAGTGTCACGATCCGCCAGTAGGTGTTGCGCAGGCTCGCCTGCGGGGCCGGGCGGCCGCAGGCCTCGCCCGGCATGATCGAGACGAAGCGCTCGACCACCACCGTCGGCATCGTGCCCTCGCCCTCCATGCGCGGCCGTTGCGCGACCGTTGCCTCGATTTGCGCCATCAGCGCCGCGGGCATCGCGCCCGCCTGCGGCTCGGGCCTGGCGTCGAGATAGGCGCGCTGCAGCGCCGGGAAGTCGCCCTCCATCGCCACCGGCCAGGAGCGGCCGGAGGCGCAGTCGGTGAAGCGCGCCGCGTCGGCGACGTAGAGGAACATCCCGCGCAGGGCGAGCCGGGGCTCGAACGGCGCGAACGCGTCCTGGCGCGCGAGCGTGTAGGGAAGCGCGCTCTCGATCCGCCGCCCCTCGCGGTCGAGCAGGCGGAGGTTGCCGTTGCCCTGGATCTCGAACTGCGCCTCGGCACCGTCGAGCACCAGCGCGCGCCGGTCGGGGTCGACGAACCAGCGTCCGAGCCTGTCCTCGGTGAGCCCGCCGCCGAGCCAGACGCGGCGGAGCTGGAACACCTGGTCGGGCCAGAGGTCGAGCACGTGGCGGATGCCGGGCCCGCTCGCGGCCGGCAGGTCACCGGCGAAACTCCCCGGCAGCATCAGCCCGTGCGCGCCCATGCGCGGCTCGGTCTGCGCCATGGTGGCTGCTGCCGCGAGCGCGAGGATGAGCGCGGCCAGGGCGGTGGTCATCGGGCGTCGCATGGGTCGATCCTCCCTCGCCCCTGCTATCAGCCGGGAGCGCGCGAACGCCATCGCGTTCGCGTGACGGCCCCTCGCCAAGCGCCCCGGCCTGGCGCATCGTCGGGGCGATCGCGAGGCTTTCACCCGAGGAGACCACCCGCATGCCGAACGCCGTGCTCGAGGGCGTCGCCGCCTGGGCCGACGAGCTCACCGCCATCCGGCGCGACATCCACGCCCACCCGGAGATGGGCATGGAGGAGCACCGCACCGCCGCGCTGGTCGCCGCGAAGCTGCGGGACTGGGGGGTGGATGTCACCGAGGGCGTGGGCAAGCTCGGCGTCGTCGGCACGATCAAGGGGACGCGTCCCGGCCAGCGGGCGATCGGGCTGCGCGCCGACATGGACGCGCTGCAGATCCCAGAGGCGACCGGCGTCCCCTGGGCCTCGACCAACCCGGGCGTGATGCATGCCTGCGGCCATGACGGGCACACCACCATGCTGCTCGGCGCCGCCCGCTGGCTCAGCCAGCACCGGGACTTCGCCGGCACCGTTCACCTGATCTTCCAGCCCGCCGAGGAGGGCCGCGGCGGCGCCCGCGCGATGCTGGAGGACGGCCTCTTCACCCGCTTCCCCTGCGATGCCGTCTACGGCCTGCACAACAAGCCGACCATACCGGCAGGAACCTTCGCCACCCGCAAGGGCCCGGCTCTGGCGGCGGCCGACCGTTTCGGCGTCACCTTCCGCGGCACCGGCGGGCATGGCGGCTCGACCCCGCATCTCGCGACCGACGTCACGGTCGTGCAGGCGCATTTCGTGCTCGCGCTCCAGACCATCATCGGGCGGAACGTGCCGGCCCTCGAGGCGGCCGTCCTATCGGTCGGCTCGATCCACGGCGGCTCGCCGCTCTCCTCGAACGTGATGCCGGCGGAGCTCGTCGTCACCGGCACCTCGCGCAGCTACAGCCCCCGTGTGCGCGACCTGCTCGAGCGCCGGATCGGCGAGCTCGCGCAGGGGCTCGCGCTCTCCCATGGCTGCACGGCAGAGGTCGAGTACCGCCGCGGCGTTCCGGCCACCGTCAACCACGACGAGCAGACCGAGGTGGCGATGGCCGTCGCCGCCGGCCTGGTCGGCGAGGAGAGCGTCAACCGCGCCATGACGCCGGTGACCGGGGCGGAGGACTTCGCCCTGATGCTCGAGGCGCGGCCAGGCAACTTCATGTTCATCGGCGGCGGTACGGGGCCGGACGGCACCTCGCCCAACCTCCACACCCCGCATTTCGACTTCAACGACGCGATCATTCCGCTCGGCGTCGCCTACTGGGTCGGGCTCGTGGAGCAGGAGCTGGGGCTGCAGCGGCAAGCGGGATAGGGCCCGACATCTCAACCCGACATCTCAAAATGCGAGAAAGTGGCTGAGGGGGACTGCCGCGCGTCGCGGCCGTGGGCTAGCATTGCGACAAAGGCGAGGCAGGGGGGTGGCCGGCGCATGCCGGATAGTCCTCGTTGCGCCACAAACAGGTTCTGACGGGAGACCACGATGACGGAAGACGATCTTCGCGAACTGATCGGCCGCGTGAAGCGCGGCAGCCTGTCGCGCCGAGGCTTCGTGCGGCGGATGGCGGCGGTCGGTCTCACCGCGCCGATGGCGACGCAGCTGCTCGCGATCGCGGGCGCCGCGCCGGCGGCGGCACAGGGCGTTCCCGCCTACACGCCGACGCGGCGGGGCGGCGGGGCGCTGAAGATCCTCTACTGGCAGGCCTCGACGCTGCTCAACCCGCATTTCGCGGTCGGCACCACGAACCAGGACGCGAGCCGCGTGTTCTACGAACCGCTCGCCGGCTGGGCGGCCGACGGCACGCTCCACCCGATCCTCGCCGCCGAGATCCCCTCGGTCGAGAAGAAGACGCTCGCCGAGGACGGGCGCAGCGTCACCTGGAAGCTCAAGCGCGGCGTGAAGTGGCACGACGGGCAGGACTTCTCGGCCGACGACGTGGTGTTCACCTGGGAGTACGCGCGCAACCCGGCGGTGGCCTCCACCTCGTCCGGCTCCTACCGCGACGTGAACGTGGTGAAGGTCGACGACCACACGGTGCGCGTCGAGTTCCCGCGCCCGACGCCGTTCTGGGCTGATGCCTTCGTCGCCTCCGTCGGCATGATCATCCCCCGCCACCTGTTCAAGGACTTCGCGGGGGCGAACGCGCGCGACGCGCCCACCAACCTCCGCCCGGTCGGCACCAGCGCCTACAAGTTCACCTCGTTCGCGCCCGGCGACGTGCTGCGCGGCGAGGCGAACCTCAACTACCACATGCCGAACCGTCCGTTCTTCGACACGATCGAGATCAAGGGCGGCGGCGACGCGGTCTCAGCCGCGCGCGCGGTGCTGCAGACGGGCGACTACGACTATGCCTGGAACCTCCAGGTCGAGGACGAGATCCTCAAGCGCCTCGAGGCGGCCGGCCGCGGCAGGGTCAACATCATCGAGGGCGGCGCGGTGGAGTTCATCCAGCTCAACGCCACCGACCCCAACCGCGAGGTGGACGGCGAACGCTCGAGCATCACCACCGAGCACCCCGCCTTCCGCGACCCGGCGGTCCGGCAGGCGATGGCGCTGCTGCTCGACCGCAAGTCGATCGAGGAGTTCATCTACGGCCGCGGCGGGCCGGCGACCCCGAACTTCCTCAACAACCCGCCGCGCTTCCGTTCCGACAACATGAAGATGGAGTTCTCGGTCGAGCGCGCCAACCAGGTGCTCGACCAGGCCGGCTGGACGCGCGGGCGCGACGGCATCCGCGAGAAGGGCGGCGTGCGGCTGCGCTTCCTCTACCAGACCTCGGTGAACGCGCCGCGGCAGCGCACGCAGCAGATCTACCAGCAGGCGGCGCGCCGCGCCGGCATCGAGCTCGAGCTGAAGTCGGTCACGGCGTCGGTGTTCTTCTCCTCCGACGTCGCCAACCCCGACACCTTCGGCAAGTTCTACGCCGACATGCAGATGTACACGACCACCATGCCGCAGGCGGACCCGCAGCGGTTCATGAACCAGTACGTGTCGTGGGAGGTGTCGCAGAAGGCGAACTCGTGGCAGGGGCGCAACATTGTCCGCTGGCGCAACGCCGACTACGATGCCGCCTTCCGCGCTGCGGAGGCCGAGCTCGACCCGGTGAAGCGGGCGGCGCTCTTCATCCGCATGAACGACCTGATCGTCGGCTCGAACCACGTGATCCCGGTGGTGAAGCGCCCCGCGGTCAGCGGCAGCCTGAACAACCTCCGGCCGGTGCTGAGCGGCTGGGACCTGACCATGTGGAACATCCAGGACTGGTGGCGCCAGGCCTGAGCGGCCGGGGGCCGGCCCCTGCCGTGCCTCGGCGCGGCGGGCCCGCCCCCTCCCTTCCCCCCGACACATCCCGAGCGTGACGCAGTACCTCATCCGCCGGCTGCTCATCGCCATCCCGAGCCTGCTCGGGATCAGCATCATCCTGTTCACCGTGCTCGCGCTGGCGCCAGGCGACCCGTTCGAGGAGCTTGCGACCAACCCGGCGATACCGCCCGAGGTCCGGCTCCAGCTCCGCGCCAGCCTCGGCCTCGATGACCCGGTGCATGTGCGCTACATCGCCTGGCTCACCTCGATGCTGCGCGGCCAGTGGGGCTTCTCCTTCGTCAGCCGCATCGATGTCGACCAGCTCATCCTGCAGCGCCTGCCGACGACGCTGCTCGTGATCGGCTCCTCGCAGGTCGTCGCACTGCTGATCGCGCTGCCGGTCGGCGTGCTGGCCGCCACCCGCCCCTACTCGCTGTTCGACAAGGTGGCGAACACGCTCGCCTTCGTCGGCTTCTCGCTGCCCACCTTCTTCACCGGGCTGCTGCTGATCCTGTTCTTCTCGATCTACCTTGACTGGCTGCCCTTCGTGTATCGCAGCCAGATCGACGCCACGGGCTGGCGCTGGGTGTGGGAGCACATCCGCCAGGCGATCATGCCGGTGATGGTGCTTGGCCTCGCCCAGGGCGCCGCCTGGACGCGCTTCGTCCGCTCCGCCGTGCTTGACGTGATCCGCCTCGACTACGTCACCACCGCGCGCTCCAAGGGGCTTCCCGAGGGGCGGGTGATCACGCGGCATGTCGTGCGCACGGCGCTGATCCCCGTGGTCACGCTGGTCGCGCTGCAGATGCCGGCGGTGTTCGGCGGCGCGATCGTGACCGAGCAGATCTTCCGCGTGCCGGGCATCGGCTCGCTTCTGATCACCGCGATCCTCTCGAACGACACCCCGGTGATCATGGCGGTGACCTTCGTGTTCTCCTGCCTCGTCATCCTCTTCAACCTGATGGCCGACATCATCTATGGCTGGCTCGACCCTCGCATCAGCTACAGCTGACGGCGCCCCCCCGGCGGGAGCGCAGCGACGGCTGGTCTCGCCCTGGGGCGAGGCCTGGCGGCGCTTCCGCAAGCACCGGCTCGCGGTGGCGAGCGCGGTGGTGCTGTCGGTCATCGTGCTCGGCGTGCTGGTCGGCCCCCTGTTCTGGACCGTGCCGATCGACGAGATCGACTTCCGCGCGCGGCTCCAGGGCCCCTCCTGGGCGCATCCGCTCGGCACCGACGACCTCGGCCAGGACCTGCTCGCGCGCATGCTCTACGGCGGCCGCATCTCGCTCGCCGTCGGCTTCGCGGCGATGATCGTCGCCGTCGTCGTCGGCGTTCTCGTCGGCTCGGTCGCCGGCATGTCGCGCGGCGCGCTCGACGCCGTGCTGATGTGGGTGACCGACCTGTTCCTGTCGCTTCCCTCGCTGCCGCTGCTGCTGCTCATCATCTACCTGTTCCGGGAGCCGCTGCGTCAGATCGTCGGGCCGGAGGTGGGGATCTTCATCCTGATCGTCGCGGTGATCGGCGGCTTCAACTGGATGCCGGTGGCGCGGCTCGTGCGCGCGCAGTTCTTCTCCCTGCGCGAGAAGGAGTTCGTGGAGGCTGCGCGCGCGCTCGGCGCCTCGAAGCGACGGCTCGTGATGCGCCACATCCTGCCGAACGCGCTCGGGCCGGTGATCGTCGCCGCCACCATCGACGTCGCCGCCGCCATCATCGCCGAGAGCACCCTCTCCTTCCTCGGCCTCGGCTTCCCGCCCGACATCCCGACCTGGGGGCGGATCCTGTTCGACGCCAAGGACAATCTCGACTTCGCGCCGCACTGGGCGCTGTTCCCGGGCGGGGCGATCTTCCTCACCGTGCTGACCATCAACTTCGTCGGCGACGGGCTTCGCGACGCGCTCGACCCGCGGAGAGTGATATGACCGCCACCGCGGCCGAGCCCGTCGCGCCGGCGCGCGCCGCCGCCGCGCCGCGGCTGCTCGAGATCGAGGGGCTCAAGGTCCATTTCAGTACCGACGACGGCTGGGTGCGGGCGGTCGACGGCGTCTCGATCGGCGTCGACCGCGGCGAGACGGTGTGCGTCGTCGGCGAATCCGGCTGCGGCAAGACCGTCACGGCGATGACGATCATGAAGCTGATCGCCATGCCGCCGGGGAGGATCGTGGCGGGCTCCATCCTCTGGCAGGGGCGCGACCTCGTGCCGCTCCCCCCGGCCGAGATGCGGAGCGTGCGGTCGAAGGAGATCGGCATCGTCTTCCAGGAGCCGATGACGTCGCTGAACCCGGTCTACACCGTCGGCGACCAGATCGGCGAGACGCTCAGGCTGCACGAGGGCCTCTCCCGCCGCGCCGCGCTCGACCGCGCCGCAGAGATGCTGCGGCTCGTGAACATCCCGAACCCGCAACGCCGCGTGAACGACTACCCGCACCAGTTCTCGGGCGGCATGCGCCAGCGCGTGATGATCGCGATGGCGCTCGCCTGCGGCCCGAAGCTGTTGATCGCCGACGAGCCGACAACCGCGCTCGACGTGACCATCCAGGCGCAGATCCTCGACCTGATGGCCGAGATGAAGGAACGCCTCGGCATGGCGGTGATGCTGATCACCCATGCCATGGGGGTGGTGGCGGAGACGGCCCAGCGGGTGGTCGTGATGTATGCCGGCAAGGTGGTGGAGGAGGCGCCGGTGGGCGCGCTCTTCGCCACCCCGAGGCACCCCTACACGCAGGGGCTGATCCGCTCGATCCCGCGCATCGATCTCGCCGCCACGCACAAGGTCAGGCTCGAGGCGATCCCCGGCACCGTGCCGAGCCTGCTCCACCCTCCCCCCGGCTGCCGCTTCGCCGCACGCTGCCGCTTCGCCACCGAGGCCTGCGTCGCTGCCGAGCCGCCGCTGCGCGAGGTCGCGCCCGGCCACAAGGTCGCCTGCATCCTCGCATGAAGACCCGCCCCGGCCGATGAGCGAGCCCCTGCTCCGCGTCAAGGACCTCGTGAAGCGCTTCGCCGTGAAGGGCGGCGTGCTCCGCCGCACGGTGGACGAGGTGCATGCCGTCTCCGGCGTCAGCTTCGGCCTCGCCGCGGGGGAGACGCTCGGCCTCGTCGGCGAATCGGGCTGCGGCAAGTCCACCACGGGGCGGCTGATCCTCAGGCTGATCGAGCCGACCTCCGGCGAGGTGTGGTTCCAGGGACGGGAGATCACCGCGCTCGACCGCAGCGCGCTCGGCTCGCTCCGGCGCGACATGCAGATCATCTTCCAGGACCCCTACGCCTCGCTGAACCCGCGCATGACGGTGGGCGCGATCATCGGCGAGGCCCTGGTGATCCACAAGCTCGCCTCCTCCCGCCGCGAGATCGACGACAGGGTGGTGGAGCTTCTCGAGACGGTCGGCCTGAAGCCCGACCAGATGCGCCGCTTCCCGCACGAGTTCTCGGGCGGGCAGCGCCAGAGGATCGGCATCGCCCGCGCGCTCGCCGTCTCGCCCAAGCTCGTTGTGTGCGACGAGCCGGTCTCGGCGCTCGACGTCTCGATCCAGGCGCAGGTCGTGAACCTGCTCGAGGACCTGCAGGCGAAGTTCGGCCTCACCTACATCTTCATCGCGCACGACCTCTCCGTGGTCGAGCACATCTCCGACCGCGTGGCGGTGATGTATCTCGGCCGCATCGTCGAGAACGCGACCGCGCAGGACCTCTACGCGACCCCGCTCCACCCCTACACCGAGGCGCTGCTCTCGGCCGTTCCGATCCCCGACCCGACCGTCAAGCGCACGCGCATCCGGCTCGAGGGCGACGTTCCGAACCCGCTCCGCCCCCCCTCGGGCTGCCACTTCCACACCCGCTGCCCGATCGCCAAGGCCGACCCCTGCTCCACCACCGCCCCGCCGCTGCGCGAGGCGCGGCCCGGCCACTGGGTCGCCTGCCACCTGCGGGGATAGCGCACCTACCCGACCTCGATCGCGAGATGGGCGAGGCAGTCGCCGCGCTCGCAGCGGGCGGGGTGGCGCTGGCAGACCACGACGCCATCGCGCTTGAAGAAGCACGGCGTCGGCGGGCGTGCAGGGTCGTCGACGTAGTGGACGCGGCCGCAGAGATCGCCCTTCCGCACCGTGTCGCCGATCGCGGTCGCTGGCTCGAACACGCCGGCATCCGGCGCATAGACGAAACAGGCCTGGTCCGGCACCTCGAACATCCGCGTCGGGCGCGGCTCGGGCGGCCCGCCGGGCAGGATGCCCATGAAGCGGAGATGGCGGATCAGCCCCTCCTCGAGGAACGCAAGCCCCGCACGGTTGAGCGAGCCGCCGCCGCCGAACTCGCCCCCGAGCGCCGCCACGCCCCGCCTCATCGCCGCGCCCGGCGAGTAGCGCGGGTCCGCTCCCTGGCGCCAGTGCAGCGATACGGGCGCGCCGAAGTTGCGCAGCGCCGCCATGCCGCGCGCGTTCACGGCCGCATCGGGCCCCTCATGCGTCGAGGCGAACGGCATGTAGGCGAGCGAGCCACCGCCCGAGTGCAGGTCATGGAACAGGTCGGCGAGCGGGAACAGCACGCTGTCGACGTAGTGGGCGATCTGCTGCGTCACGGTTCCGTCCGGCGAGCCGGGAAAGGAGCGGTTGAGGTTGCCGCCGTCGATCGGCGAGACGCGGGTGCCGGCCATCGCCGCCGGCAGGTTCAGCGCCGGCAGCAGGATGACGCGGCCGCGGATCGTTCCGGGAGAGAGCTCCCGGATCAGGTTGCAGACGGCGATCTGCCCCTCGTACTCGTCGCCGTGGTTGCCGGCGGTGAACAGCGCCGTCGGCCCCGCCCCGTTCCGCACCACCGCGACCGGGATGTCGATCATCCCATAGGCGGAGCGCGTCACCGAGTGGGGAAGGTGGAGCCAGTCGACCTGCTTGCCGTCGCGTCCGTAGTCGATGTCCGACCAGATCCGGGTCCCCTGCTCCATCGCGCTTCCCCCCTGCCGTGGCCCCCCATCCTCCGCCCGGCAGCGCCGGCCCGCAACCCGTCCGTTGCCGGGCCGGCCGCGAGATGCTTTCATCCGGGCAAGCAACGGGAGGCAGAAGCAACGTGCGCCTTTTCTCAGCGACGCTCGCGACCGAATCCAACACCTTCTCGCCGATGCCGACGAGCCTCGCCGCCTACCGGGAGGGCGTGTTCCTCCGGCCCGGCGAGCACCCGGAAGACGCGCCGCGGATGTGCACCGCGCCGCTCTTCGTCGCCCGACGCCGGGCCGCCGCCGAGGGCTTCACGCTGATCGAGGGAAGCTGCTTCGCCGCAAGCCCCGCCGGCACCACCAACCGGGCCGACTACGAGTTCATGCGCGACGAGATCCTCGGCCAGCTCCGGGCGGCCCACGCGTCGAAGGACGGGAAGGTGGACGGCGTGCTGCTCGGCCTGCACGGGGCGATGGTCGCGCACGGCTACGACGACGTGGAGGGAGACATCGTCACCCGCGTGCGCGAGATCGTCGGGCCGGAGGCGGTGATCGGCGTCGAGCTCGACCCGCACTGCCACCTGACGAAGAGGCGCGTCGCGGCCGCCGACATCACCATCCTCTACAAGGAGTTCCCGCACACCGACGTCGCCGAGCGCGCAGAGGAGGTGCTCGACCTCGTGCTCGCGACGCTGCGCGGCGAGGTGAAGCCCGTCACCTCCGTCTATGACTGCCGCCAGATCGGCTCCTACCCGACCACCCAGCCCTTGATGCGCGCCTTCGTCGACAAGGTGAAGGCGATGGAGGGCAGGGACGGCATCCTCTCGATCTCGATCGGCCACTGCTTCCCCTATGCCGACGTGGAGGAGCTCTCGGGCCGCATCCTCGTCATCACCGACAACGACAAGGCGAAGGCCGACGCGGTCGCGACCGCTCTCGGCGAGGAGTTCGTCTCGATGCGCGGGAAGACGGCGCCGCCCTACGAGACGGTGGAGGGCGGCATCAGAAGCGCGCGGAGCCACAACGGCGCGCCCGTGGTGGTGGCAGACCCGGCAGACAACGCCGGCGGCGGCGCACCGACCGACAACACCACCATCCTGCGCCACCTGATCGAGACGGGGGCGGAAAGTGCGGCGCTCGCGCCGATCTGGGACCCCGTCGCGGTGCGGCTCTGCTTCGACGCCGGCCTCGGCGCGACGCTGCCGCTCCGTTTCGGCGGCAAGATCGCGCCGACCTCCGGCCAGCCGATCGACGCGACCGTGACGGTGACGGGGCTCGTCCGCGACGCCTGGCAGAGCTTCGGCCCGACCAAGGTGCCGCTGGGCGACTGCGCGGCGATCAGGGTCGGCGGCGTCGAGGTGGTGCTGATCTCGAACCGCACCCAGGCGCTCGGGCTCGAGATCTTCCGCAATCTCGGCATCGAGCCGACGGAGCGGAAGATCATCGTGGTGAAGTCCACAAACCACTTCATGGGCGCCTTCGGCCCGATCGCCTCGAAGGTGATCTACATCGACAGCGACGGGCCGCTCTCGCGGGACTACCGCAAGCTTCCCTACACGAAGGTCGCGCGGCCGATCTGGCCGCTCGACGAGGTGACGCATCCGGGCCTGATCCTCTAGCCCGCAGCGCAACGGCAACAGGGAGAACCGACCGATGAAGACGACACGCAGGGCCTTGATGGGCGGCGCCGCCGCGGTGGTCGCGGCACCCGGCATCGTCCGTTCGCAGCCGCGGCCGCCGGCCAACCGCACGCTCCGCGTCATCCTGCATGGCGACATCCCGACCTTCGACCCGATCTGGACGACGGCCAACATGGCCGCCAACCACGGCGCGCTGGTCTACGACACGCTCTGGGGCATCGACGAGAAGGTGACGCCGCAGCCGCAGATGGTCGGCCGCCACGGCTGGTCCGACGACAAGCTGACGCTGACCATGGAGCTCCGCGACGGGCTCAAGTGGACCGACGGCACCGACGTCACCTCTCGCGACTGCGTCGCCTCGATCCGCCGCTGGGCGGCGCGCGACGGCGCCGGCCAGCACATGATGCAGCGCGTGAGCGATGTCTCCCCGGGCGATGCGCGCACCATCATCGTCAAGTTCAGGGAGCCCTACGGCATCGCCCTCGATGCCTTCGCCAAGACCTCCACGCCCTTCTGCTTCATGATGCGCGAGAAGGAAGCGCTGACCGACCCGATGCAGAAGATCGAGACCACCGTCGGCTCCGGCCCCTTCATCATGAACGAGCGCGAGACCCGCGCGGGCACGCAGTACGTCTATGACAGGAACCCGAACTACGTGCCGCGCAGCGAGCCGGCCTCCTGGATCGCCGGCGGCAAGGTCGCGCATGTCGACCGCGTGATCATCCTCAACGTGCCGGACGCGCAGACGCAGATCGCGGCGCTGCAGGCCGGCGAGGTCGACTTCCTCGAGACGCCCTCGCTCGACAACATCCCCGAGCTCGAGGCCGACCGCAACATCAAGCTGCAGGAGCGCAACCCGCTCGGCGACGTGGGCTGGATCAGGCTCAACTTCCTCCACCCGCCGTTCAACAACGTCAAGGCGCGGCAGGCGGTTCTCTGGGCGGTGAACCAGGAGAACCACATGAAGGCGACCTTCGTCGATCCGCGCTTCTACCAGAAATGCGCCGCGTACCTGACCTGCGGCACGCCCTTCGAGAACGACGCGAACACGGAATGGTTCACCCGCGGGCCGAACGTCGAGCGCGCCCGCCAGCTCCTGCGCGAGAGCGGCTACAACGGCGAGCCTGTGACGCTGCTCCAGGCCACCAACATCCTCTACATGACCAACTCGGCGCAGATCCTCGCGCAGGAGCTCCGCGCCGTCGGCTTCAACATCCAGATGGTGCCGATGGACTGGTCGGGCGTGGTGCAGCGCCGTGCGGTGAAGGCGCCGCCCGACCAGGGCGGGTGGAACATCTTCCTCACCTCGGCGGATGGCCTCTCCTCGTCCAACCCGATCTGGGCGGCAGCCCATGCCGCGACCGGCGAGCGCGGCTGGTTCGGCTGGCCGTCCGACGAGAAGCACGAGCAGCTCCGCAACGCCTGGGTGGCCGCGCCCGACCTCGCGACGCGGCAGCGTGTCGCGCGCGAACTCCAGGCCAATGCCTGGGACTTCGTGCCGACCGTGTACTACGGCCAGTGGAAGCGGCCGATGGCCTTCCGCAGCAACACCTCCGGCTGGATCCCCACGCCGGGCTGCGTGCCGTTCTGGAACGTCCGCAAGACCTGATGGGCGGTTCCGCCCCCCGCCCCCTCCCCGCGCCGCCGCGGGGAGGGGAGCGTCCTTCCCCTGTCCGGTACGGCCGATGATCGCCTACATCGTCCGACGCCTGCTCGCGACCATCCCCGTCATGATCCTCGTCGCGGTGATCGTGTTCCTGCTCGTCCATCTCGCGCCCGGCGACCCGGCGAGCGTGATCGCAGGCGACAACGCGACGTCCGACCAGATCGCCGCGATCCGGGCGGCGCTCGGGCTCGACCAGCCGCTCTGGCGCCAGTTCCTGATCTGGGTCGGGCACATCCTGCAGGGCGATCTCGGCACCTCGCTCTTCTGGAACACGCCGGTCGCCGAGCTCATCCTCCAGCGCGCCGAGCCGACCATCTCGCTCGCCGCGACGACGCTCCTGCTCGCCGTCCTGATCGCGATCACGCTCGGCGTGCTGGCCGCCTGGAAGGCAGGCTCAGGCCTCGACCGCGCCGTCATGGGCCTCGCGGTCACCGGCTTCTCGGTGCCGGTGTTCGTGGTCGGCTACCTGCTCGTCTTCGTGTTCGCGATCGAGCTCCGCTGGCTTCCCGTGCAGGGCTACCGGCCGATCGCCGAGGGCCTCTGGCCGTGGTTCGAACGGCTGATCCTGCCCTCGATCGCGCTCGGGCTCGCCTATGTCGCGCTGATCGCGCGCATCACCCGCACCACCATGCTCGAGGTGCTGGCGGAGGACTACATCCGCACGGCCGAGGCCAAGGGCGTCTCGACCCGGCCGATGCTGCTGAGGCACGCGCTCAAGAACGCCGCGGTGCCGATCGTCACCATCGTCGGCATCGGCGTCGCGCTCCTGATCGGCGGCGTCGTCATCACCGAGACGGTGTTCAACATCCCCGGCATCGGCAGGCTCGTCGTCGACGGGATCGCGCGGCGCGACTACCCGATCATCCAGGGCGTGATCCTCGTGTTCTCCGGCATCTACGTGCTCGTCAACCTCGCCGTGGACATCTCCTACACCTTCTTCGACCCGCGGGTGCGGTACTGATGGCGGGCACTGCCGCCGAGGTCGCCGTCGCGCCCGCCTCCCTCGGGTTCCGCCGGTTCGCCCGCCGCAACCCGACGATCGTCATCGGCTCGGCGCTGCTCTCGGTGATGGTGCTCGCCGCGCTCCTCGCGCCCTGGATCGCGGGCGACCCCTTCACCGTCGCGCCGGTGAACCGGCTCAGGCCGCCCAATCTCGCGGCCTTCTTCACCCCCGGAACGGCCGACCGCTTCGGCACCGACAATCTCGGCCGCGACGTGTTCGCACGCACAATCTACGGCGCTCAGGTGTCGCTGCTCGTCGGCATCTCGGTCGCCTTCTTCTCAACCTCCGTCGGGCTCGTGATCGGGCTTGCCGCCGGCTACTACCGCGCCGTCGATGCCGTGATCATGCGGGTGATGGACGCGCTGATGTCCATCCCCTCGATCCTGCTCGCGATCGCCCTCGTCGCGCTGACGCGCGGCGGCGTTCCGGTGGTGATCTTCGCCATCACCGTGCCCGAGATTCCGCGCGTGGTGCGCCTCGTCCGCGCCGTGGTGCTGACGGTGCGCGAGCGCCCCTTCATCGACGCCGCCGTCTCGGTCGGCTCGCGCCCGCGCAAGGTGATCTTCCGCCACATCCTGCCCAACACGCTCGCGCCGCTGATCGTTCAGGCGACCTATATCTGCGCCTCCGCCATCCTCACCGAGGCTGGCCTCTCCTTCCTCGGCGCCGGCGTGCCGCCGGAGATCCCGACCTGGGGGAACATGATCGCGCAGTCGCGCCTGTTCCTCTCCCGCGCGCCGTGGACCGTGTTCTTCCCCGGTGCCTGCCTCGCCGTCGTCGTGCTCGCGATCAACCTGGTGGGAGACGGATTGCGCGACCGGCTCGACCCCCGCCTCGCCAGACGGATGCGCTGATGCAGGCCGCGGCCCCGCTGCTCTCGGTCGAGGACCTGCGCACGCATTTCTTCACGGTCGACGGCGTCACGCGCGCGGTCGACGGCGTGTCGTTCACCGTGGCGGCCGGCGAGACGCTCGGCATCGTCGGCGAATCAGGCTGCGGCAAGTCCGTCACCGCGCTCTCGATCCTGAGGCTCCTGCCGCAGCGGATCGGCCGCATCGTCGGCGGCCGCGTGGTGTTCGAAGGCACCGACCTGCTCGGGCTCGACATCGAGGCGATGCGCGACATCCGCGGCAACCGGATCGCGATGATCTTCCAGGAGCCGATGACGAGCCTGAACCCGGTGTTCACGATCGGCGAGCAGATCGCGGAGGCGGTGCGCATCCACCAGGGCGCGACGCCGGCCGCGGCCCTCGCGCGCGCCGAGGAGATGCTCACCCTCGTGCGAATCCCCGACGCGAAGCGCCGCCTCGGCGACTATCCGCACCAGTTCTCGGGCGGCATGCGCCAGCGCGTGATGATCGCGATGGCGCTCTCCTGCAACCCGAAGCTCTTGATCGCCGACGAGCCGACGACGGCGCTCGACGTCACCGTCCAGGCCCAGATCCTGAAGCTCATGCTCGAGCTGAAGGAGCGCACGGGTGCTGCGGTGATGCTGATCACCCACGCGCTGCCGGTCGTCGCCGAGACGTGCCAGCGGGTGATCGTGATGTATGCCGGCCGGATCGTCGAGACCGCCGAGGTGACCGACCTGTTCGACCGGCCGATGCATCCCTACACGCGCGGGCTGATGGCCTCGATCCCCCGCCTCGGCCTCGCCGCGCGGCAGAAGCGGCTGACCGAGATCCCCGGCATCGTGCCCGACCTGCGCAAGCCCGTGATCGGCTGCGCCTTCGCGCCCCGCTGCCCGATCGCCGACGACCGCTGCCGCGCCTCAGCCCCGCCGCTCGCCGACCATGGCGACGGCCACCACGCCGCCTGCTGGAAGCCGGAGGTGATGGCGTGACCGCGCCCGTGCTCGAGGTCGAGGGGCTTACCAAGCACTTCCCGGTCGAGCGCGGCATCCTCCGCCGCGCGGTCGCCTGGGTGCGGGCGGTGGACGGCGTCGATTTCGAGATCGCGCCGGGAGAGACGCTGTGCCTCGTCGGCGAATCCGGCTGCGGCAAGTCCACCGTCGCGCGGCTGGTGCTTCGCCTTACCGAGCCCACCTCGGGCGCCATCCGCCTCGGCGGCACCGACATCACCACGCTGTCGGAGGCCGAGATGGCGCCGTGGCGACGCCGCGTGCAGATGGTGTTCCAGGACCCCTATGCCTCGCTGAACCCGCGGCTGCGCGTCGGCCAGATCGTCGGCGAGCCGCTCGAGAACTTCGAGAGCCTTTCCGCCGGCGAACGGGCCGAGCGCGTCGGCGCGATCCTCGCCAAGGTCGGGCTGAGGCCCGAGGCCGCGAACCGCTACCCCTTCGAGTTCTCCGGCGGGCAGCGCCAGCGCATCGGCATCGCGCGTGCGCTTGCGCTGCGGCCGGACCTGATCGTCGCCGACGAGCCCGTCTCGGCGCTCGACGTCTCGGTGCAGGCCCAGGTGCTGAACCTCTTGATGGATCTCCAGGAGGAGTTCGGCCTCGCCTTCCTGTTCGTCAGCCATGACCTTGCGGTGGTGGAACATATCGGCCACCGGATCGCGGTGATGTATCTCGGCCACATCGTCGAGATCGGGCCGAAGGACGAGGTGCTCTCCGCGCCGAAGCACCCCTACACCCAGGCGCTGATCGCCGCAGCCCCGGTGCCCGACCCGCGCGCGCGGCGCGAACGCCTCGTGCTCGAAGGCGACGTTCCGAGCCCTCTCAACCCGCCCTCCGGCTGCCGTTTCCACACGCGCTGCCCCTTCGCCATGCCGCGCTGCCGCGAGGAGGTGCCGCTTCTCCAGGCGGTCGGCGCCGGCCACCGCGCCGCCTGCCACCTGCTCGACGGCGCATGAGCATCCTCGACCGGCTCGGCCTCGTCCGGCGCATCAACGCGGCCGGGACGCTCACCCGGCTCGGCGGCAGGCCGATGGCCCCCGAGGTCGCCGCCGCGATGGCCGAGGCCGCCGCGCTCTCGCTCGACATCGCCGAGCTCCAGCAGGCGGCGAGCGAGCGGATCGCCGCCCAGCTCGGCACCGAGGCGGCGATGGTGACCACGGGCGCTTCCGCCGCGCTCACGCTCGCCGCAGCCGCCTGCCTCTGCGGGGCCGACGTCGCGCGCATGGCCGCGCTGCCGTTCTCCGACGCGTTCCCGAACGAGATCCTGCTGCCGCGCACGCACCGCACGATGTACTCGCGCGCGCTCTCCGCCGCCGGTGCGCGGCTGATCGATCTCGGCCACAACGACCGCGGAACGGGAGCGGGCGTGCGCGGGCTCGAGGCATGGGAGATCGAGGCCGCGATCACGCCCCGCACGGCGGCCTTCGCCTTCACGGCCACGCCGGATACCGTCGCCGCGCTCCCGGCCGTCGCGGCGCAGTGCCGCAGCCGCGGCATCCCGGTCATCGTCGATGCGGCCGCGCAACTGCCGCCGCGCGCGAACCTGCGCCGCCTCGCCGCGATGGGGGCCGATCTCGTCTGCTTCTCTGGCGGCAAGGCGATCGGCGGGCCGCAGGCCTCCGGCATCCTCGCGGGCCGCGCCGATCTCGTGGGCTCGGCGCTCGCGCAGCAGCTCGACATGGACATCCGCGCCGAGGCCTGGTCCCCTCCGCCCCTGCTCGCGCCGATCATCCGCGGCGCCGCGCCGCCGCACGGCATCGGCCGCGGATTCAAGGCCGGCAAGGAGGAGATCATCGGCCT